>TARA_R100000654_G_scaffold12032_4_pt1 | contig 13284 bp, 18 predicted proteins | sample TARA_R100000654 | Tara Oceans TARA_R100000654 (sample SAMEA2622473) | marine metagenome | biome: marine biome (ENVO:00000447); feature: surface water layer (ENVO:00002042); material: "saline water (ENVO:00002010), including plankton (ENVO:xxxxxxxx)" | depth 5 m
TCTTGTTTTGTCGTGTAACTTGTCCTCAACTATCCAACTTTCTACAAGTGTTAACCCTTTAAGTGTGTGTTGGTGTTCTAGTGTTGTATTGTTTTGGTTACCTGCTGTAAGGAATTTTTGACTCGCTTTTTTTACTGTATCACGACTAAAATATATATAATATTCTTGGTCACCTGCTTTTCTATAAATAGGTTTGTTGGGTACAAGTAAAGCACCAATAAGTAATCGTTGGTCTTTATCTACCTCTGCTAATTTAAATTCTTTGTTTTTTAAAGCAACAAAATCTTCTTGTATGGCAGGTGATTCCACCAGTGATATTGCTTCAATACCATTTAGTTCATCATTTTCATCAATGATTAGTTCTACTATTTTCATATCTATATAACGTTAAATTATCCAATACTTGCTGATTCTATAATATTTCTATCTAATGCTTGTGCTGTACTTACTTCATCTGACACTACAAATGCCTTTACTGGTTGTTGTTGTTGTCCTGCAATTGTTTCTGCTAATTGGTTTTCAGGTGCTTGTCCAACTACATTAAATGCAGGTGGTGTACTAGCAATTGTTGGTGCTGATACGCTTGGCGTACTACCACCAGTAGCACCCATTTGACTAGCTGACTGTTTTGCTTTTGCTACAGCTTGTATCATACTTTTAGCAGTCATTGCTGCTTGTGCAACTGCTATTGCCGCAGGTATTGCATTTAAAGGTGGTGGTGCTGATGCAAATGCTTTACCAATACCTTTAACACCATCTGCCGCTGCTTCTGTTGAACTCATACTTACTTTAGCTATCGCAGCTTTAGCATTAGCTATTTGTTCTTTTAAAATTAATGACTGTTTAGCTAAAAATAATGCTTTACCTATTGCTGTTTCTGCACCTACTAATTCAGTAAATAAATCAAAGGTTTGATTTCTTGCATTTCTAATCGCTTCTTCATTAGCTATTGTTTCTTCTGCTTTTGTTTTTTCTAAATCAATACCCTCTTGTATTAATGAATTTTCATTTGTTAATTGTTCTGACCTAAACCCTGCAACAGTTGCCCTAACATCTGCCATTTCCATTTCAGCATTAATTAAAGCTATTCTATTTTCTTCATTGTCATTTAATTCTTTATTAGCTTTTGCCGCATCAAGTGTAGCTTGTGCATTAGCTAACATTAATTTTTCTTGTTCATCTAATACTTCACCTAACCTTTTATTCGCTGCAATTCTATCTTCTATACTAGCTGAGGTATCATCTCTTAGTTGCCTTTGTTTCTCAGCTTGTAAATCAAATTGTTGTAATAGCAAAGCGTTTTGTGCTTCAGCTACCCTTGCTGATTTATTAACCTCAGTTTGTGCTTTAGCTTGTTTTATTATTTCTGATGTATAACCTTTTGTAGCTTTTATTATTTTACTTGTAGTGTTTGCAACTTTATCTACAGAATTATCAACACCAGTTAAAATATCAACACTTTCCTTACCTGCTTGTTTTACATCTTCTAATGCACCTGTAAAATCACCTGAAAAAACTTTTTTAACAGCACTAGCTAAAAAACCTAAAGTGTCAAGTAAACTATTAAACCTTTCTGTTATATTGTCTTTTATAGACTGCCCAAAATCTTTTAATGAACCAACTGGGTCTTCAAATATAGCCTTAAAAAAATTCACTATATTTTGCCCTTGACCTATTACTAAATTAATAAAATCATTAAAAGCAATATTTAGTGCATTATTTGCAGTTGTAAAAAAATCAATAGCTGTTTGATTTCTTGTAAGTACATCAGCTAATTTAGCAAATGCCGCAACAGCTAAACCAATACCTGCTTTTTTTAGTGCATTACCAAAACCAGTAACAGCTTTACCAACACCTCTAAAACCTTTACCAAGTGTATTAGTAAACTTATTACCTTTTTGTTGTGTTTGTGTTATTTCTTTATTAGTAGCTTTTAGCTTTTTATTTAAACCCTCAACTGATTTTAAAGCCTGACCTGTTGCTAAATCTAATTCTGCTTGTATTACTTTCTTTGCCATTTTAAATCTCTTTTAAATTTTCTAAATGCTTCTTTAATATTTTTTGGGTAAGCATATTTGCCCTTTGCTATTTTAATATTTTCTGTTTCATCATCTGCCAGTTTCAATATTTCTATAATTGTTTTTATCATTAATCTGCATCAATTGTTTGTTCTACTGTATCTATTGTTAATTTAGTGCTATCTATTGTTATAAATGGTTTACTAATTAAATCACCTAAATGTTTAGGGCTATCTACTAATGTAAAGTTTTCTGTTTCATTAATAAGTTCTAGTTCACTTATACCAGTAGCAAAATTAGTTTTTAAACTATTTATTTTAAATATTGTGTCAAATGCTACTAGCTTATCTGCTAAACTTAAATTTAGTATTATGCTTAATGGTAAATATGCTTTTACTTTATAAAGCCTAGTTCTAATATTAAATAAACCTGCTATATAACTTTCAAAATATGTTTTAAACAAACTAGTATTAAAAAGTGTTTTAGCATATTCATTATATTCACTGCCAAAATTTATTGTTTGTGAATCTGTAAGTGCTAAACTATTTGATGGTACATAATATTGTGTAATGCTTGTTTGTGATGATGAACTTGACAAAACACTAATTGCTGTACCACTTGTAACTTTAACAGGGTAAAACAATAATGGTTCACCTAAATATGGCTGTTGGTTGTCATCAACGTGATATCCAACTTGAACAGTAGTATCAACCCCTGATAACACTGATTGGTCTCTAAGCCTTTCAAACTTCATATGCTCAAAGGGTAATTCAATTTTAAATTCTTGACCCTCAACTTTTTCATCACCACTAAATTTTAAAGACCCCCACTCTAAACCAAACCTTTCATTATGGTCATTTGCTAAAAATGTTTTAGTGCCTTTATATTTTAAATTAAGTTTTGCAAATGGTAAAACGCTTTCTACATCAACTATTGTTGTATCTAAATATTCTGTTATATCATAATTAGTTGTGCTGTTATTATAAAATTCATTTAGTGATTCTACCACTATAATATTTCTATCATTTTGGTAAGCTATTAAATTAAACATTTTAAATATACTGCTTAAAAAATCTATAACAGTCATTTTAGGTAATTGGGAATTTGTACTAAATTCAGCATCAGTAGTAATTTCTACTGACCCAAAAGCTGTTGCAGTTCTATTATTACTTCCTAAAAATTTCTTAACAGTTTCTTTTAATCTTAATTCAACTAAAAAGGTACTAGTTGTATCACAACTTATAAACAGTGTATATTGCCCTGCTTCTGCTAACATAAACTCAGTATCAAATGCAGTAAATGAACTGCCCATAAAATTAAAATTTAAATCACTTTGTGTTACTGTTTGCCTGTAATGTTCTTCACCATCTCTTTCAATAATGATGTCAAAACTTGTTGTTAGTGGTGGTGGTGTAACTATTATAGCGTGTCTAATTTCAACAGTTTTTGTATTTTGTGGTTGCCTTATATTCCAATATGAACTTTTAACTTTTGGTTGCCAAAAATTTCTATCTGCTGTATTAGTACCTGACAAATCACCCCAGTTTTTACACTGTTGAACAATACTATCATCTTCAAGTACTCCACCTTTTTTTCTATGTAACCACAAATACAAATTATAAAAAGGCAGGTTATCTTTGTTAAAAAAATCTCTGCTAAATTTTATGTCTTGTGAGTAACCATTTTCAATATTGTATTTATCTTCAATAGCTTTTATAATTGTAAATATTCTTAAAGCAGGTTTTAATTGTTCAAATGGTACACCTTGCACAACAGAACTGCTTACAAATAAATTTTTTTGACCTGATACATTTGTGTTGCTATTATAAAACAATCTATCTGTATGTGTAATTAAAGGTACTACAATGGCATCATCATATTGTTCATTTTCACCATTAACATTTACTGTAAAATCTTGACCATTTTGCAGTGCCGCTATTACATTTGTAGCATTATAATCAAAACTAAAGTTACTTAGATAACCTAAAGAACCTAATAAATCTTTACCAAAAAAATCTTTTAAATTTATTGATTCACCAAAAAATGTTAAATTATAGGTATGTGGTTTGTTACCTAATAATTTTACTGATTCAAGTTTTACTTTTCCTTTTTTAAATAGTTGGTGGTTTAAATATAATTGTGCTTCTTTTTTTTGTCTTGATGTAAAACCATCTATATCATACCTATAATAATGTCTAAATAATTTGTTGTTATTTTTACTTGCAGGTACAGCAAATGTTTTACTAAAATCACTAAATACTTTCTCTACATTTTTTATGTTTTTTAATGTTTGAATAAGTGTAACTGATTCATCTTTGAACATCTCAACTTCCGTTAATGTACCTGCTTCATCTGCAATAAATAAATTAAGTCTTAGTGGCATTATCTTACATTGTTTATTTTGTCAAAGGCAAATTCAAATCTAATCTCGTGATTTATAAGTTTGTCATTTAAACTTGTTTTAAAAGTCATATCCATACTTTTACATAATACTGGTAAAGTTTTATTTTCAAACCTTATCCAAATATGTTCACTAATTAAAAGTTCTTCTACAGCTAAATTAAAATCTTCATTTACATATCCTGTATTTAAAACTAAACTTGTTTTTGCTTCAGTATTGTACCTTTGTTTTTGTCCTTTATAGGTTGCATAAGTAACAGTAGAATTATCTATTGTGTTAGTTTTAAAAACCTCATCAGTAACAGCCATTCTTTCTGTAGTCTTTTTATAAAAATATATATCTTGATATGCACCATATTTGTTTACAAATGTTACTTTAAAAACTGTATGTTTTGGTTCACATACATTTACAATAGTAACAGTTTTATCTAATGTTGAATCATTAGTGTCATAAATTTGTATAGTGCTACTATTTGCAGGTATTGTAATATATTGTATTTTTTGGTTGCTATTACCATTGTCAGTTATTTCTGTTGTAGTGCTATCTATAATAACTTTGCCTACACCTTCTGCTAATATAGGAAACTTACCTGCTGTGTTTTCAGGTAAATAAAAAGTGCTATTACTAAATAGTGCATTGTCTGATAATTGTGGGTTAATACCATCTTCAAAATACCCATATCCATCAAGTGCTAAAAAACTTTGTGTTACTGGTGACCCTGTTGCAAACTCACTATCATTACTTGCAGTTTCATACAGCTTAGTTATACAAGTTACCCAAGCAGTCACACTTGCATAATCATTATTAAACGAGTGTGTTAAATAATCTCTTACCAACTCACCTATCTCAAATAAGACATTTGCTTGTGTTGATATTTTAGTTTTCTCTAAACTGTATCTTAAATTTGTTGCACTAGGTGTACTGGTAACTGTACCTGTATAAATATATATTTGTAGTGCCGCTTTATGTAGTGTTGGCATATCTTTTTATTTTTTATGTTCCTGTATATTGCAAAAAAAATGGACTTCTTGCATTTATTCTATTACTCATATTATCCTATTACTTTTTTATTCGCTGCTATATAAGCATCTGTTATTTGATACGTTACTGCTAAAACACCACCTACAGAATAACGATAATCAAAGTTTGATAAATAAGGGTGTTTTACATCAATTGTTGTAGTGCTGTTTGCACCTGACAAAGTACCTGACTGACTAGCATTACTACAGTCTGTATAATTAAATACCATATCTGACTGTGTATGTATAGCACTAAAATTAAATAATTTAAGTCTTATACAAGTAGGTGTCGCTGCCCCTTGTGTAACCTCAATTTCACAAGTATGTGAACTAGCACTAAATCCACTAGGTATATTAAATGTAACTCTTAAACTTACTGTTGTAGCTGTAGTAACTGTTGGAAAACTTGTAGCACCACTTGTTGATGTTACAGATGTAACAGTTAAACTTGCACCAGTTGCATTGTCAATTACATTGCCAGTTTGTATAGCCCCTGCTGAATTAACACTAAAGTTTTCAAAACGTGCAAACCTACCATATATGTTAGTTCCATAACATTCATATACTGGTGGTGGTGGGTCTGCCACTGATGTATGCTTTATTGTAAATGGGCTTCTAGCAAATATTAAATCACTCATTCAAATATATTTTTATCTTTTAAATTATTAGGTAAAAATGTTTCTAAGTCTAAGGCATAGGCATCCTGTATTTCTTTGTCTATATTTGCAAATGCTTTTTCAAAAGGTCTAGTAAAAAACAAACTAGGCTTAATACCTTTTTGATAAATTGACCTTGCAATAATAAATGCCATACTTTTGTAACTCATAAACCTACCTGTTTCATCATCTAGCCATTGAAATCTTTTTCTTTGAATCCATTTTAATATACCATCTCTAAGCCCACCTCTTTTACCTGTACCAGTGCCAAATTGAAAAGGGCTAGTTCTATTGTTTATTGAACTACCTGCACCCTTAACACCTTGGTCTACAAATGAACCATAAGGTGCTATAAACCATTTTACCCTGATTGAGTTAGGCATTTCTTTTGCAACATAAGAAAGGCTTTTATATAAATTACCACCTGCTTTTTTTTGCCTAGTCAAATTACTTCTACTAGCCTTTATTACATTTTTGGCAAACCTGTTTAGTATAGTTTGTACATTTTTTAGTTGCATATGTCTATGTCATTTGGTATTAAAATATCCATTGTCAAAGCCCATCCACTAACAGCATTTTCAAATCTATCTACAAAAGGTTCACAAGTTGGGTTACCATCTAATTGGTATAGGTTTCTATTTAGTGTACCCTTTCTTAATATTTGTACTAATTTATTTTGTACTGCTAATTGTGTATTGAGTACATCGTGTTCATTATTATTACCCCTAAATTGGTCTGTAGTTTCTGATTTAGATATATCTACTACATCCATACTTATAACACTAATAGAAAATCTAACAAGGTTTTCTTCTAGGTTTGCACTGTTTACTATTATATGTGATAGTGGGTATATAGTAGCCTTGTTTAAATCTACATCTGTAATATCACCTGTAGTTACTGTATTTACATTTGGGTCTAATAATAATTGTGATTCTATTTGTTCTGTTATTAAATAAAATCCCCTTGCACCTTTGTTAGCCATTTTGTTTTTTCTTTATATTTTTCATCTCTAATATATTTTTTTCTTTTTCAAACATCAGAAAATTTAAACATTTATGCACATTTAATTTAGTGATATTTTCAAGTTGTCTAATATCCCCCTTAGATAACCCATATATGCTGGAGTACCATCCCCATCTAACTCCGAATTGATGTACTGCACTAACTGATGTTCCTGTTTCTCCGTTAAATAAGTTATCATAGTTTGTGACAAGTCGTTTCCTAAATGATAAAAAAAAAGTATAGAACCCATTACTGCATCCATTGGCATATGTAATAAATTATCATCTATCTTGGCTTCATATTCTTTTATGTTGTACAGGTCTTTATCTTGTGTTTCTATAGGTCTATACAGCACTGACATCGCCTTGTGCATATTATCCCAACTTTGCAGGTATGTGTCTAAGTCTACATATTCACCAAAAGACATTTCATCAAGGTTAGGTATAAAACCATACCTTATACCCCTTACTCTTATAACTCTTTGCAGGTCAGTTTTTTCAGTCATCATTGCTTTTAGTATTTCAACTATAGCATAAGCATCATTTACTTTTAGACCTTTTACAATTTCAGGTGAAACATTACAAAATATTTCTATCATTTTAGTGGCTAGTACATTTTCATCTTCTGTTGAATCCTGTACTTTTAAGAACCTTTGATACTGATGTAATGTAACATCTTCTAAACCTTGTGGCACTTCTATATCAATCTTCATAATTATATAACGTATTTTTATTAGTATTTATTGAATAGCATATTTTCCAAAATTTGGTTTGCTTAGTATATTAAAGGTAGCGTATCTAAGGGAATCTAACAAATGGTTATGTTTGTCTATAGGTATGTTAGTAAGTTTACCTGTTTTATCTTCACTCCATTTATAGTTTCTAAATTCTTGTATTAGGTTTTTGCTATCAGGTGTTACAAATAATTTATACCTTTTAAGTAAATCTATACCTGCAATAATACTATCCCTGCCTTTTACAGTTGGTCTAATATTCCAACCTGTTCTTCTTAGATAGTCATTAAGTCTTGGTTCACTACTATCACTATATATTATTTTATCACCCACATTAAGTATTTTAAAATGTGAATGTATGTCCTCAGCAGTCATCATAGTTTTGTAAAGGTGTTCTTCTACATATAAGTTATGTCCTTTTTTATATACTGAAATATGTGCAGTTGGGTCATTGGTATATCCATAGTCTACACCCATAGATAAAAACTCAGCATCTTCAGGTATGTTGCTTTCTCGATAGCTAAATATAGTTGATTTACTTATACCTTTTTGCCCTAGCCCATATATCTGCCAATATTGTGGGTCAGTTTCTTTTAGCCTTTCTATTTCTTTTATAAGGGCTTGTTCTAAAAATGTATTGTCTTTGTAAGTTGTAATATAAAAATCAGCATCATCTCTAGTTATAACTTTGTCATATATCCAACTGTATTCATCAGATGGGTTATAATCTATTATTATTTTTTCATTAGTTCTAAATAACAATTGTTGCCAGTCCTCAAAATAAAGTTCATTAGCTTCATTGATAAATAATACATCTCTTTTTCTACCCCTTACTTTTTGTGGCTCATCTAAACTTATAAATTCTACAAGATTGTTGTATAAATTATATTCGCTTGATGATTTATTGTGATTTATTTCATTATACATTTTATGTGTTTTAAGTATATCAAAAAAATCACGCATTACAGTTGCTCTTAAACTGGGAAAACTTTTGCGACAAATTGTAATTATTTTACCTGTGTTTTGTGTGCAATAACTAAATATTATCCATAATAATATATTATACGTTTTTCCAGAACGTGTACCGCCTTGCTCAACTATAATTTTTTTTTGGCTTTTTAAAAGGTGTTTAAAAACTACATTAGTCTTTATTTTCATTTTTTTCAATAATCTCTACAATGACATTATTTGGTAAACCATCTGCACCTGTTATTTCTTGTCTTTCAACATAACCCCTTTTTTTACCTTTTGTTTTTAACAAGAATATTGTCGCTGCTGTATTTCCTTTTTGTATCTGCTGATGTAGTTGGCTTTCTGCAAAATCTAAAGTGATGTTTTCTAATTCATCTACCCTTTGCCTAAATTCTACATCATCATTATAGTATTTATAAAATGTAGTTCTGCCTATATCTGCTTGTTTACAAGCTGTTGTAACTACACCTAAAGATTTTTCTAATGCTTCTAATAATGCTTTTTTATTGTGTTCACTTTTGTTCATTTTTTATATTTTTGGTTTAATATTTTTGGTACTGCATTATTCCATTTTATTTGGTGATGTAACCTTTTATTTTTATTGCCCATTAATGTTATATTAGTACAACTTGGACTAAATAAAACAGTATAAAAAGATTTAACATAAGTACCTGAATCTAAATAAAATTCAGTTAAGCCACCTGTGTTGCTTTGTGTGTCTAATTGTTCTAAACGTATATCGGCAATAGTTAATAAAAGTTCACCAATATTACCTTTTTTTACATAAGAGTTGACATCTTCATTTATTCTGCCTAAAAATTCTAAAGGGTTATTTACATTAAACATAAAAAAGTTCATCGCCTTTCTTGTTACTTTTTTTTGAAACACTCTGCTCATTTCACCACCGATAAAATCACCGCCTTGTGCTATACATAACGTTTTTATACCTACATTTTTTTCTATTAACTTATAATAAGAAAGTAAATTTAAAAACATAACATTTAAATTTTTAATAATTTTTTGTTTAGTTAAATATTTACCATCAGCATCACTTGTGTATCTAAAAGAAGTATAGTCGTCATCTAAAACAATAATATATTTATATTTAGTTTTTTTGGCTAAATCATATATTGCATTTCTTGCAAATACAACAACTCTGTTATCTTTAAAATTATCACCAATATCAAATTTATTACTATAATCTTTTTTATTAAAAACTAATTTCTGTACGTTTTTTATTTCTTTATACTTATTTAACGTTTTATCATCTTCACTACAAACCAAAAATATATCACCTGTATAATTTTGTTTTCTAAGGGTGTTTAATGTATGTATTTTTTCTGGTCTTCCATACGTTAATATAAATACAGCTAAATTATTCTTGATGCTCATCTAAATATTGTTGAGTTATTTTTTTATTTAAATTTACATAACCGCTTTCTATTGCTTTTTCAAAATCTATAATTACAAGGGCTTGTTCTTCAAATAAATTTTGTTCGTCTTTATTTAAATGCGGATATAAATCTGCAATTTTACTAAAGTCTAAAGTTATAAATCTAGTTGCAGAAAGCAGTAAAAATTCTTTAAGATTTTTATTCAGTTTACTGTCATTTATATTTTTTACCAAAGCATTATATTTATCAATATTATAACACTCTTTTAAATTTGGTTTAGTTTCACCTGCTTCATATTTAGGTGCTTCTATTTTTTTGGTATAAGGATTTTCTTCCAATAAAGTTTTATTTAAATCTAAACCCCAGTCATCAAGTAAATCTAAATCCCATTCGTTGGCTAATATATCCCAGTCCCATTCACCAAAGCTTGTATTATCTTTAATTATAAATTGTTTCTTTTGTTCATCTGACCAGTTTTTAACCTGATGAACAGGTACTTTTTTTATACCTGCTTGTTTCATTGCCCTTAGTCTCATATTGCCACCTAATACAATCATATTTTCATCAATGACTATTGGTCTAACATTTATCATATCAGGTAATTCTTTAAGGCTTTTTACAAGTTTTTTGAATTTATCTTCTGTAATTGTTCTTGGGTTGTCAGGGTTTTCTTTTATTTTGTTTATATCTAATATCATAAATCTAATTTATACTGATTTTTATTTGGGTCATATGATGGTATTGTTGTAGATATACTATTATAATTACCACCTTTAGCAAAAATGTGATACTTAATATAGTTTTCACTTATTGTAACAAGTTCTAAATTTTCATATTTAGGGTTTTTTTTATTATGGTCTATATGATTTATATGATATTTAGTATAATCTAAAGTAGTATCAACATCTGCAAAAGTAAAATAAACTAATTTATGTACTCTTAAAGTTTTTGTCAGTAGTTTATCATTTGTTCTTAAAAATGGCGATTGCTGTAATGTAACAAATGGGTATTCTGTGTCTTTGTATCTTACTTTTCTTTCTTTCCATTCTTGCCTTTGAAAAGAATATTTTAAGACCACACCAATTTTGTTTGTTGCTACAGATAATAAATTATATAAAAAGTTATTTTTAAGGTCAGGGCTTTTTGTAAAAAGATAACGTGCTTTTTTAAATCCATTTGGTGGTGGTGGTACATATCTCATATTTCATCATCTAAGTTATTTATTATTCTATAATAAGCATCCCTTGCATCTGCATAACTTTTTTTATTTAGCATTGATGCAATAAGCACACTAATTATTTGTTTTTTTTGATACTCAGGAAGTTCTACTGATACTTCTAATATTTGTTCTACACATTTATTTATCATATCCTTTTTGCATTTTCTAAACAAGGCTCAATAAATGCTACTTGATGTTTATTAAAATTATCTATGTCTTGTTTAAGTTTAGCTTTCTTTTGTTGTATTGTGCTTTTTGGGTCTATTATATTCATAATATAATCTACTGTATTACCTCTAAGTAATTCTCTTTGTGCTTGTATTTTTACACCTGTTTTAACATCTATAAACCTAGCCCAAGTTCTAATATTATGTAGTATTGTAGAGTGGTCACTTGATTTACCATTTTGTTCATACATATTAGCTATATATTGTAGTGTTGTTTTATTGTATTTATGTTTTATTGTGTGTGCTAATAAACACCTTGCTAAAACATATTCTAGCTTTCTAGTATTTTTAAACATATTTAAATCAAACAATTCATTTATTTTGCTTGATAGTTCTTCAAATTTTTTCTTAGTTATTTTAGACATCAGTTCTAAGTTTTAATAAATTATAACATTCTATATATCTTAATTTTGCCTTTTGCTTATACCTCATTTTAAATAATTCATATAACTTTTTAGTATATTTATATTTAGTATCACACCCTTGTAGGTATTTTTTAGCAAATGCTTTACCTAAGCCTTTAAAATAATTAACATTATCAGCTGTATCACCTATAATCATTTGTTCATAAAAGTTATACATAGCATCTTGTTCACTTAGGTTATATATTTTTTTGTGTTTAGGGTGGTAATTATATATAAGTGCAGGAAACTGCATATAGTCTTTATCAATACTTACTATAATTACATTATCCCTGCCTACAACTTTTTGTATTTCATACCAATATTTAGCAACTGCATCATCAGTTTCGTGACCACAACTTTGTATTGCTTCATAATGTTCTTTAACATACTGATGCATTTTATCCAACATTGGTGGTTTTTCTGATGTTCTATTTGCTTTATAAGTTTTACTTAATAATTTTCTAAAGTTGTTTTTTGACCTACCTGAAAATATCCTAACTTCTTTTATATCATACATTTGTTCAAGGTCTGTAACTATATTTATTAACTGACCATCAAATTTATCCTTACATTTATCAATACGTTTATAATATATGCTATTTAAAATTTTATCTTTAGGTTTATAGCAACTTGCAAATATTAAAGAATCTGCATCAATGAGTAATATCATTACACTTTAATCATTTTTACAATATTCCTGTTTTTTGGTTTGTAATATTTCCACTCTTTTCTTCTTACTATACCTAAATTATAAACAGTTAAAAGTTGTTTAATAGTTGGTGCTGAATATCTGATACCACCATTTGCATTAAATACATAATTTTCAGGCGACATTGTAACAATATCATTTAAAACTAAAATCCATTTAAAATTTTTAAAATCTTCATAAGAAAAACCTTGTCCAATATTTCTAACAATATGAGCAATATTTTGGCTTTCTAATTGTTGTTTTGTTCTAACCTTTTTATATTCTTTAAGCATTTTTATTTCTTGGTAATTTTCCATACATAAAATATTTATAATACACTAATGTTAATAAATATACAAAAAAAATGCCATATATATTTAAATGTGCTTCACCACAAAGACCTGTTAAATGTTTAATTGTTTCCATTTTTTACTTTCCATAGTTGGTTATTTTCTTTTTGCAAGTTACTAAATTTCTTTAATAAAACTTGGTTATCTATTTCACTATCTGCTAATGTACGTTCTAAATATGCAACATAAGTAATTATTTCT
>TARA_R100000654_G_scaffold36152_1_pt1 | contig 13278 bp, 14 predicted proteins | sample TARA_R100000654 | Tara Oceans TARA_R100000654 (sample SAMEA2622473) | marine metagenome | biome: marine biome (ENVO:00000447); feature: surface water layer (ENVO:00002042); material: "saline water (ENVO:00002010), including plankton (ENVO:xxxxxxxx)" | depth 5 m
CTTCACAGACACCCCCTGTTTTTTTTGGGGTTTTTCCAGGGTAGGACCTGGCGGGATGGGAACCTATGAGAAGTAAAGCAGCAGACATAGAAGCAGACTTAATGCTAGAAAAGCTGGAAGGGGTAAGACCCTGGAACCCAGCAGAACGTCTGGCCCTAAACCAGGTCCGAGAGCATGTAAGAGACTGGCTAGAAGCCAAAGCTATTCTGGAGAGAGACGGTTTGATTTGCGAAGGGTCCCAGGGTCAACCTGTCCCGCATCCCGCGCAAGCTATGAAGGTAACAGCAGCGGATAGGGTTTCTAGGTGGTTCCGCCAGCTGGGACTTTTGGACGAAGCTACAGAAGAGCTGGACAGCTTGGACAGTGAAAAGAAAAAGCTTCTTGGATTGTGAAGCTCCAACAAATCTAGCTGGCTACGACCCGACCACAGACGCTAAGGGATTTGTCTTCGACCAAGAGAGAGCTACGAAAGCTGTAAAATTCTTTTCCCAGTTTTTGAAGCATCAAAAGGGTTTTAAAGCTGGGGAAGCTTTCGAGCTTCTACCCTGGCAGACAGACCTTTTGGCTACGATTTTTGGCTGGGTAGACGAAAAGGGTCTTCGTCGTTACCGGCGGGTATGGTTGGAGATACCAAGAAAAAACGGCAAATCTACCCTTAGCTCTGGTCTTGGTTTGTATCTGCTTTTCGGGGACGGGGAACAATCCGCCGAAGTCGTTAGCGCAGCTGGCGACAGAGAACAGGCTGGTATCGTTTTCGACGTAGCTAAAGGTATGGTCCAGGGGGACCAAATGCTTTCCAAGCTTGCCAAGGTGCTTAGACGGGAAATCCGATACGAGCGGACTGGTTCCGTTTTCCGGGTCATTTCTTCGGACGCTGGTACTAAGCATGGCATGAACCTAAGCGGACTCATAGCAGACGAAGTACACGTTTGGCCAAACCGGGATTTATTCGACACTCTCCATACGTCTATGGGGGCCAGGTCTCAACCACTGTCCATTTGTATTACGACAGCTGGACACAGCAGAACGTCCATAGCTTGGGAACAGCACGACTACGCTTTAAAAGTCCGGGATGGGACAATTAAAGACCAACGGTTTTTACCTGTGGTTTACGCAGCTCCAGAAGGCTCAGACTGGACGAAACCGGAAACCTGGGAAGCAGCTAACCCAAGCTTGGGCGTTTCGATATCCAAAGATTACTTAGAGCAGGAGTGCCAAAGAGCTAAAGAAGTCCCAGGGTATGTAAATACGTTTTTACGACTCCACCTAAACGTTTGGACCGAACAAGAGACCCGGTGGCTTCCTATGGACAAGTGGGACGAATCCGGGGAAACCCAGATAGAAGCCGAAAAGCTCCGTGGGCGAGAATGCTGGTTAGCTCTCGACCTTGGTTCTACCCAAGACACTACAGCTCTAGTAGCTGTATTCCCAGAACCGGACGGAAGCGTAAAGGTCTTACCCTGGTTCTTCCTTCCCAAAGAAAACATAGAAAACAGGGAAAGACGGGACCGTTTGCCCTATAGGGCTTGGGCTCACGAAGGGTACATACAGCTTACGCCAGGAGTGGTTACGGACTATGCGTTTGTAGAAGCGAAGATTCTGGAGCTGGTCGAGATGTTCCAGGTAAGGGAAGTAACGCTGGACAGGTGGAACGCTACAGATATTTCTAACCGTCTAGCTCAGCAGGGCGCGCCGATAACTTGGATGGGACAGGGTTACAGGTCTTTGTCTGGACCGTCTAAAAGATTGGAAGAGCTGGTCCTGTCTGGAAAGCTTTTACATGGTGGGCATCCGATCCTTAGAGCCCAAGCTAGCCAGGTACGGGTAGAGTCCGACCCAGCTGGAAACATCAAGCCAACAAAGAAAGCTGCTGGGTCCCGTCAAAATTCCGAAAGAATAGATGGAATTGTGGCCTTAGTTATGGGGCTGGGTCGTCTGATGGATTCGAACGACATACCAGACGACGCGAACGAGGTCTATTCCGAACGGGGTATACGATGCCTATAAGTAATTGGTTCCGAAGAACAAACGTACAAACCGAGCAAAGACACACCTTTAAACAGCCAGATAAATGGTCTTTTATGGGCAGTCCGTCCGTAGCTGGGTTGGACGTAACGGAACAAAGCGCGCTGGGTCTGTCGGCTGTTTACTCTTGCGTTCGTATTATTTCGGAAAGCTTGGCAGCTCTTCCCCTGGTTACCTACAGGAATACCAGGGATGGAAGACGTAGAGCTACAGACCTTCCCATTTACGAGATACTCCACGATCAAGCGGACGAAAACCTGTCTGCTTTTATGCTTATCGAAACCATCGTTTCCCATGCCTGTACTTATGGAAACGGGTATGCCTACATTTCCCGTAACAGAGCTGGCCAGGTAACAGGTCTAACTCCTGTAGATCCAAGTACGGTCCAGGTCAAACTTACCGAGTCTGGACGGGTAGCTTACGAGGTCAATACTGGACAGTTCCAGGGGGCTTGGAGCTCCGAAGAAGTCCTACACGTTAGAGCTCTGGGACCTTTGGGCTTGGTCGGTTATTCGCCAGTTGGATTGGCAAAACAGACTATCGGTTTGGGCTTGGCTTCTGAAAGATACGGCGCGGCTTGGTTTGGTAACTCTGGTACTCCGTCTGGGATTCTTTCCGTACCAGGTAAAATGTCGGACGAAGCTTTCCAGAATCTTCGAAGGTCCTGGGAAAAGCTACACAGGGGATCGGCCAATTCCGCCAGGGTAGCTCTTTTGGAAGCTGGGGTAGAATTTAAGCCTATCTCTGTTACTCCAGAAGACGCACAGTTTCTAGAGACCCGGCGTTTCCAGGTAGCAGAAGTAGCTCGGATTTTCCGGGTTCCGCCATCCATGCTGGCTGATTTGGAAAACGCAGGTAGCTACGGGTCCATTGGAGAGCTTAACCGGGCTTTCGTGGTCCATACGCTTACCCCTTGGGCTAGGCGTATCGAGTCCGAAATCCGTCTTAAGCTGTTGCCAAGCTCTGGCGAGATTTTTACAGAGTTCCAGTTTGACCATCTGCTTCGGGGCGACTTGGAGAAACGGTTTGGAGCTTACCAGGTAGCTAGACAAGCTGGCTTCCTGTCCGTAAACGATATCCGTAAAATAGAGAATCTGGACCCTATCGGGGAAGTTGGAGACCGTTACCTATCTCCGTTGAATATGGAAGCTCTAGCCCCTGGCCAAGAACCAGCTAGCCAAACGGAAGCTATGAGCGAAGCTAGAGCTTTAGACGACGTTTCCGTTTCTGCACTCAGAGAAGAAGCTAGAGCTAAGAGCCGGGCCAGCTGGCTTACGGCTTTGGAAGGTATCGCAGAAGACGAGAAGCGAGCTGTCCTGGCACAGCTCAACAAAGACGGTAGCCAGCTGGATAGCTGGGCGAAACGCTGGTTCGACCAGGATTACCAACGCTTAGCTTTTAGAAAAGTGCTACCAGCTCTAGACGAGCTGGCGGAACAGGTAAGACTTTCCGTACAGAAGGAAATCGGTAAAGACCCAGGGTCGGAAACTTTAGCTGGCTTGGAAGATATCGCTAGACGATTTGCTACCAGGCGAGCTGCTAGGTCTAGGGCTTCCCTAACTGGCGCGGAAGATAAACGCGCAGCTGTGGATACTTGGGCCAACGAGCATACTTCTGGCATTATCGAAGACGAACAACGCAGAGCAGAAGGGGCATTGGTACTTGAAGCTTTTAAACGTGCTGGAGTCCCTGGGGTTACTTGGCGTTCTGGAGACGCTGCTAGCTGGAGCTTGGAAGGTAAGACTGTTAAGCCTGGGGATTTATTTGTTTCCAGGGGAGAAGTAGTAACTAACTCAGATGGACGAACCTACGAAGCCAGGACAGACATTAGACATACACCCCTTTTAACTGGGGACGAGAGTTACCTAGTAGCTAAGTTATGAGTACAGACTTTCCAAGAGCTGGCGACGACGAAGCTATAAGGCTTTCGAATTCGAGATTCGAAGTTTTCCCCCATGCGTTCGCCAGGGAGCTTAAAAGAAGCTTCCCAGATATCTGGTCTGCTGGTGGGAACATTCGCGGTAACGAAGCTTTCGAGCTTTGGAAACGTGCTAACCGTGGTGTAACTTCGCCAGCTGTCCTGGATTGGATCAAAGAAAGAGAATCCTGGTCTGCGCGACATTTCGAAGACGGCGCACAATTTAACGACCGGGATACCAAACCTAACCTGTCCAATGTTGCCGGGGTAGTTGCTCAAATCAAATGGGGAACCGTAGGGACTCTTGGCCGGGCTCGAATGATTGAGGTAATTAACGAGCTGAAAGAAAAACAGGAAGAGCGGGTAGCTCTTGAATCTATCCAAGCTGGCGACCTGGTTACCTGGCGTACTCGAAAAGGGATTTACCAGGGAGTCGTAGACCAGCTGGTTACAGAAGGTACGGCTAGCTTTGGGGAAGAAAAGCTGGAAGTAGAAGAAGTCGGGCCAGTAGCTTTGGTAGAAATCCTAATACCAAACGAAGACGAGCTAGAAGAAACCGGGCGAGTGGTCGGGGTTCCTATTTCCCAGCTTACGGTTACTGGAGAGCTTGAAGCCAGACAGCTTTCTGGGAGAGTTTTAACAGCTTTGGAAAACAAGCTGGAAGAACATAACGAAGAACACGGGGACGATTCCAGGAAGAGAGCTACGCTTTCCATGCTGGAAGAAGTCTTTAAACGTGGCGTAGGTGCTTATAAGGGGAATCCGTCTAGCGTTAGGCCGAATATACCTAACGCGGAAGCTTGGGCTTTTGCCAGGGTAAACGCTTTCTTGTATGCCCTAGCTAACCTTAAATTTCGTCGGTCCAAGTTCGATACCGACCTTTTACCTAAAGATCACCCACTAAGCACGAAGGGCGAAGACATGGAAGAAAATAGAGCTAGAGTAGGCGTGGACCAGTACACGACAGAAGCCGAAGCTAACAGGCGCGCAGACGCTTTAGGCTGTGAGGGTTCCCATGAAATGACCGTGGACGGGGACGTTATCTTTATGCCATGCAATACCCACAGTGAGTACGAGAGACTTACAGACGGAGCTAGCCAGCAGGAAGAACCAGGGCTTCACGGTTACGGAAATCGAACACAAGACCCTAAAAACTTCGAGCGTAGAGCTATCCAAGACTTGGATATCCAGGGAGAAGGCGAGCTTCCTAAAATCGTTGGTTACGCTGCGGTCTTCGATTCGGAATCTAGAGACCTTGGAAACTTTACGGAAGTTATCAAGCCTGGAGCTTTTAACAGAGCTCTGGACGAAAACCAGGACGTAAGAGCTTTCGTAGACCATGACGCTTCTAAGATTCTTGGCCGTACCAAAGCTGGGACGTTGGAGCTTACCCAAGACGGGGTAGGTCTTCGGGTCGAGATTACCCCCCCAGATACGACCGTTGGAAGAGATACCGTAGAGTCTGTTAGACGCGGGGATTTGGACTCTATGTCTTTTGGCTTCGTAGTTCGAGAAGACGACTGGTCCGAAGTGGAAGGTAGAGCTGTAAGAGAAATCCGCGACCTGGACCTACACGAAGTTTCGCTAGTAAGTTTTCCAGCTTACGAAGAGACGAGCGTAGCTGTCCGTCGTTTGGACAGACAGCTTAACCGTAGAGACGGTGGAGCTCCGGTAGACCTTCTTCGTCTTCGGATTCGTATCAACGAAAACAGATAACCGAACAAGACTCCATCCGGCCCAAGGGTTTGGGGAAACTCTCCCTTGGGTTTTGTTGGAAAGAGTGCGTCTGCTGACGCGGTGGCCAGCTGGTCCAGCTCTTCCCGCTACAGGTGTTCCAGGCTTTCGACCTGGTGCGCGCTGCTTTTTTTTGTATTACACCCAAACCCATAAGGGGAAAAAATCATGCGTAAAGTTCACGACATGAAAGAAAAACGGGCCGCGCTTATCAACGAACAGCGGTCAATCCTGGACGCGGCGGAAGCTGACGGACAATCTAACCTTACAGCAGAAGCTACCGAAAAATTCGAAAACATCGAATCGGAGCTTCGAAGCCTGGAAGATTCCATTAGCCGAGAAGAGCGAACCGCGAAGCGGGAAGCTGAGCTGGCTAACGTTACTATCGACGCTGAAGTAGAAGCCCGCGACGTTACCGTGGATTCTGTCGAGTATCGGGACGCTTGGCATAAAAACTTGCGTGGCGAACGGTTGAACGAAGCCGAAGTTCGAGCTTTGTCTATTGGCACTGGTACTGCTGGTGGTAACCTTGCTACTACCCAAGTCGCGGCTGCTATCTCCCAGCTTCGGGAAGAGCAAAACTTTATGCGACAAATCGGGACCGTTATTAGCGTTGACCAGAAAACGGCTTTCGCTACCGAGACCGATATTGGAGCTGCAGCTTACGGCGCAGAAGGTGCTAGCATTTCCGAATCGGACCATGCCTTTGGCCAAGTTACTTTTAACCCCGTCCGGCTTGGTCGGATTATGAAAGTTTCCGAAGAGCTCCTGGGTTACGCTGGTTCTCCGTTTAGCCCACAAGTTTTGGAAAACTACATTTCTAACAGCTTCGGGCGTAGCTTCGCAGAAGCTGAGCTGGCAGCTTTCCTTACTGGTAATAACTCAAATGCTCCACGGGGCATTTTTGACAATGCGACTAGCTCCATCACTGCAGCAGCTACCAACGCTGTTACGTCTGACGAGCTTATCGACCTTTATTACTCTGTCGCTGTCCAATACCGTACGGCTCCTTCTGCTAACTGGATCATTTCCACCGAAGCGGCCCAGGCTATTCGCAAGTTGAAGCACAGCAGCGGTACTAACTCTTATCTTTGGACCCCTGGTCTTGGTGGCTCTCCAGATACTCTTCTGGGCCATCCTGTCTACGAGTCCGCTAAAGTTGACGATATGGCTGCTACCAAGAAGCCTATTCTCTTTGGTGATACCAGTTATTATCAGATTGTGGACTTCGGCGGTTTCGAGTTTACCCGTCTGGACGAGCTCTTCGCAGCTAACGGCCAGGTCGGTGTCCGGGGTATCGCGTTTAACGACGGCGAGCTCTTGAATACTGCAGCTTGTAAGGTAATTACCCTGGCATCATCCTAAAAGCTTCTAGCTTTTGGACTTCTCTTGGGGGGGGGCTTTTGCCCCCCCCTTTGTTAGTTCCGAACAAGTCTTATGGAGAAACCTTAATGGCTTTAGAGCTAGACCCACACCGCTACGGTTTGCAACAAACTACGGCTCCAGGAGCTGTAGCTGTCCCGACTTCGGACGCTAAAGCTTGGCTTCGCGTTACCAATTCCGACGACGATACCGTTATTGCAGCTCTGGTGGCCAGGGCTACCCAGTATGTAGAAAATGAGACCCGGCGACAGCTGGTTAACGCATCGTGGACGATGAAGCTGGACAGCTTCCCGCATGGGTCTTTTATCCATTTCCCGGTGGCTCCCCTGCAGTCCGTAACCAGTATTTCTTACCTGGACGGGGACGGAGCTAGCCAAACCTTACCGACTAGCGTTTATGGGGTAGATACGACAACAGATCCAGGGAGAATCTTTCTCAAGTCCGGCCAAGAGTGGCCAAGTACCCTAGACCAAGCTAACGCTGTTTCTGTGGTGGCTGTAGCTGGTTACGGGTCTTCTGGGTCTGATGTGGCTCCAGGTCTTCTACAAGCTGTGCTAATGCTTACAGCTCATTTCTACGAACACCGGGAAGCTGTAGACCCCAGGGGGGGACAGTTTGGAGAAGTCCCGCTAGGGGTCCATAATCTGATCCAACAGTTTTACCTAGCTAGGGCGTACTGATGCGGATCGGGCGGTTACGGCATAGGGTCCAAGTCCAAAACCCAAGCATGGCTACTAACGGCTTTGGGGAAAGAACGGCCAGCTATACCACAGCGGAAACCGTTTGGGCAGCTATTGAACCCTTCCAGGGTACAGAGCTCCAGGACGCGAACCAGACCAAGGGACGTATAACCCACAAAATCTTGGTCCGCTACAGCTCCAACATTACCACTACGTCCAGACTGGTATACGAGTCTAGAAACTTCGAAATAATCGAAATCCTTAACCGTCTGGAGCTAGACCAAGCTCTAGAGATTAGAGCTAGGGAAATGGTCTGATGGCTGCTAAATCTTTGTCTGCTTTGGCTTCTAGACCTACGGCCCCAGGGCTTGGCGGTACTGCTGCGCTCAACATTGGACTTAGTACAGACCTGGTAGGTGGTGCAAATCTCGACAAAGCTTTTAAGCTGTTGGAAGGTAGGGCGATAGAAGGCGCGGTAAGGATGACATACCGAAGAGAGCTTGGGGAAATGAGAAGCACAGCCCAAAGCTTTGTATCTGTTGACAAAGGCCATACACGGGAACAAATCCAGTTTTCGATTAAGGGAAATTTGGAAAAAGGCTTTATGGGTAGGGTCGGTGTTGGACTTCGTGGAAGAAGTACAGGCCCCAAATCCCGTAGAAACTTGGCGGCTATCATTGAGTTTGGACGCAGAAGCTTTACAGCCATCATCCAAAACCCTACTTCTGGCTTGTATAAGGTAGAAATCCCAGCTGTACCAGGACAGCTTTTCCTAACTAGGACAGCTCAAAGACATTTACCAAGGTTCGAAAAGAGTCTTCGTATAAAGTTTGTGGAAGAGATTATGCGCAAGCTTAGAAGTGCGGAGAGAAAAGCTAGAACCAAATCTAGACGGCGGGCGGCATGAGTACGTTAAGTCCAGCAGAAAGAGCCCTGGTTAGAATGCTTACCGTAGATGCCCAGGTATCAGCGGTGGTAGGTACTAGAGTCTCCCCGTTGGTTTTGGACCAAGAGCTACAGTTACCAGCTATAACTTACGAGCTGTCCAGCTCTAGGCCGATGTCTACCCTTAGCGGGGCTAGTAACATTATTTCTCTAGACTTCGATTTGTTCGCTATGGCCGAAACTTTTAGCGCAGCTTCGGACCTGGGGGAAGAAATCCGAAAATGTCTAAGCGGACGGAGAGAGACGGTTTCTGTCCCGCTAGACGGGGGCGGTACAACAAATGTTACGGTCTTGGGATGTACCCATACCAATGGCCGAACAAGTTATAGCTCCCCAGTGGACGGGGGCAGAACCGGCGTATACATGCGCATGCTTTCTTTTTTGATGACCTACAGAGCTAACACGGTGGATAACTAATATGGCTGCATTTCTTGGACAAGGTGCTTCTTTAACTTGGAACAGCGGAGCGGTTGGGCAGATCCTTAGTATGGACGGTCCAAACGTCGAGCGGGCCATGATTGATACCACCAACCTTTCCACGACTCAAACCGTAGACAGTAATACGGTTCGTTACCGTACTTTTGCAGCTGGTTACGCGGACGGTGGCGAATTCTCTATGGAGCTCCAATTCGACCACGACGACAGCGGTCAGGGGGCTATGTGGGACGACTTCGAAAGCGGTACGAGTCGGTCGGTTACTGTGTCTTTCTCAGACGGAGATAACTACACGTTTACCGGGTTTATTCGTTCTATGAGCTTCTCCCAAGCTATCGACGAAGTTAACCGAGCTAACGTTACTATCAAGATCACCGGCGGCGTGGACCATACTTCTGGCTAAATCTAAAAAAGCGAGGGAACAATGTTAACCAGATTAGATATTTTAGGGTCTGACGACCTGGCGTTTGATACTGTCCAGGTCCCAGAGTGGAACGGCGAAGTCCGGGTTCGAATGCTTACAGCTGGACAGCGTGATAAGTTCGAAAGCGAAGTAGCTGGGCTTGGTGGTAAGTCTAAAAATATGACTAACCTACGGGCTCGCCTAGTAGTTTTAACAGCTTGCGACCAGGACGGGGAACAGCTTTTTAAGCATAGCGATATCGAAGCTCTTTCTAAAAAGTCTGCTGCAGCTGTAGACAAGGTGTTTAGCGTTTCCGCCAAGCTCAACGGGTTTACCAGCTCAGATATCGAAGAGCTAGAGGGGGAATAAAGGCCCGACCCACTAGCCGGTTTATATTCCGGCTAGCTCTTGCGCTGGGGATGACCGTAGGGCAGATAAGACGCGAGATGTCCAGTCTGGAGCTATCAGCCTGGGTAGCTTACGACCGGCTTTCTCCAATCGGTCCAGAACGCCAGGACATTAACCAGGCTATCGGTACAGCTGTCCTGGCTAACGTCCACAGGGGCAAAGGTTCTAAACAATATAAGCCCCAGGACTTCTTACCGTTTTTCAAGGATGCCAACAAAGCTACGACAGCCGAAGAAATGAAAAGACGGTTCCAAATGATGGTCCGCCCAAAATAAAGGGTCTTGGCTTTGGCGACAGTAAAAGCTCTACATATTGCTATCGGTGCTAACACTTCTGGATTTTCTCGCGGGATGAAGAAAGCCAGACGGGAGCTCCGTACTTTTATGCGGTCTGCAGCTCCCATAGGTAGAGCTGTTAAAAGCGGTTTCCTAGCTGCTGGAGCTGGCGTAGCTGCTGTAGTTGGCGGGGTAGCTCTGGCTGTTAGAAGCTTCGCCCAGTTCGAGTCCGCTATGCTTAGGGTAAAAGCTGTTACTGGGGCTACTGGTTCCGATTTTAAATCTATGTCTGACCAGGCTAAACAGCTTGGAGCTACTACAGCTTTTACGGCCCAGGAAGCGGCCCAGGGTATGGGGTTCTTGGGACAGGCTGGCTTTTCTGCTAACGAGATTATGGAAGCTATGCCAAGCGTTCTGGACCTGGCAGCAGCTGGACAGCTAGAGCTCGCGGACGCTGCAGATATTACAGCTTCTGTACTTCGCGGCTTCGGTAAGAGTGCAGCGGAAGCTGGTAACGTCGCAGACATTCTGGCCAAAGCAGCTTCGAGCTCTAACACTTCTGTACAGGAAATGGGCGAGGGGTTTAAGTTTGTTGGTCCCGTAGCTTCTGCTATGGGGGTTTCCATCGAAGAGACAGCAGCTCTCCTGGGGGTTCTGGCGGACGCTGGACTTAAGGGGTCTTTGGGTGGTACTGGACTTAGACAGGCTCTGGTAAAGCTTGGTCCAGAAATCATTAAGTCCGGGGGGGACGTAACAGCTACTCTTAAAAAGCTGGACTCCGAAGGTATCCGCGCAGTAACTGGGGCTATGAAAGACCTGGGAGCTAGAGCTGGTACGGCTGCTATCGCCTTAGCGAACAATACCGATAGAGCAGAAGAGCTTACGGAAGCCATGCGTAACGCGGACGGTACTACTAAAGATATGGCCGATACCCTTATGTCCGGGGTAACTGGCTCAGCTCTGGAGCTTAAGTCTGCTTTTGATGCTGTAGTGCAAGGAATCGGGGAAGCTTTCGGGCCAGCTTCTATAGGCTTTATGGATAGCCTGGCGGAAGCTCTCGGTGTGCTTCTGGATCAAGTTAAAAAGCTTGGCGAGCGTTTCGGGTCTACTGAGCTGTCCGGTTCTAAGGCTTTCGAAATGCTCCTAGACGGACTAGAAGAGTTGGCCGTTGGTGCTATGTTCGTTGGCGATACTTTCCGCGCAGTCTTCTTAGGTCTGAGGGTAGCTATCGGCGGACTGCTTACCGCTATCGTAGCTTTCCTTCGGGAGTTTTCTAACGTAGCTGGTATGGTCGTTGGACTGTTTAGCGACGAAGCAGCTAAAGATATCGAAGACGGGGTAGTTATGCTAACCCACCTGCGGGACGAGCTAGCTTCTGGGGTTGTCTCTGATGCGGACGCTATCGGCGGTTTGTTTAATGAAACCGGGGTCCGTAAAACTTTCGACGATATGCGGGACGCATTACAGACAACGAAAGACGTAGCAGAAGAAGTAACGGAAGAAATTAAGACGGGTCTGGAAGAAGTAGCAGAAACTGTAGAGCAGAAGGTAGTACCAACACTGGGCGAAATGTTCCCAGACTTGGCGAAGGTACGGGGAGACTTCCAGGCTACAGCGGAAGAAATTAGAAAAGTTCTTACTTCTGCTGGCGTTGGTGAAGGTGTTATTTCTGCGAGTATTGAAGAAGGAATTAAGCTGTCCGACCTTAGAGAAATCGAAAGCCGACTAGCAGAAATAGACCTGGCGGAAGCTCTCCTGGGTTCTGGCGGTTTGGCTGGAGCTATCGACCCGGAACGTTTAAGAAAGACAATCTTGGACAGCTTGCCAGAAGCGGCAAAAGCAGCAGAAGTAGAAGCACCAAAAACAATCCAAGCGGACGCTATCCAAACAGTTCTGGGAGCTGTAAAAGTAGACACCCAGGCTGGAAAGAAAGACTCTGATAACCTGGAGCGTATCGCTAAGAATACCGCTAACCTAGCCGATAAATCAGAAAGTCCGTTTACATGAGTTTACAAGCTGTAGAAGTTTCGAGAACCCAAACTAGCACGACAGATAACCCGTCTGGGACCAGAGAGTTTTTGGTTTTTGACGACGATACAAGCGCAGCTACAGCTTCGCTTAATGCTGCTATAGCTGCTACGGGTATTAAGTTATTTCGTAGGGATAAGAACCCAGTTCTAGGCAGACTGCTTCCTTTGGAAGTTACTGTTTCAACAGACCTGGAGGGTCCAAATAAATTTAAGGTCTCTTGGAAGTATGGTCTAGATGTCGTAACAGACCTTGAGACAGAACCAGGGGACCCGTCGTTTATCGACTTTTCAATAACCCAGCGACCTGTACCAATCGACACTTACAGAGACCGTACGGCGGATAACTCTGGTACTGGAAACATTCTTACAGATATTGCAGGAGAAAGCTTAGACACTGGCGGGGAACCCCTTACCACGTTTGTTAATCAGCAGGATTTGTCTATTACGATTAGGACAGAATCCTTCGCAGAAATCCCTATTTCTACTTCCCTGGGACTGCTAGGTAAAAGAAACCAAACCGCATTTTTTGGAGCTGCTGCTGGCTTCCTTCTGTACACGGGTCTTAGCGTCCAGCGGGATGGGGTCAACAGCTATAACTCTACCCTTACTTTTACCTTTGACGAGTTCGCCCACAGGAGACAAGTACCACTAAAGGACCCGGACGGGGTGGTTATCCCTAAGAACAATGGGACCACCGGGGAGCCGGATTTTGCAGCTAAAACAGTCCACCTAAAGCAACCTTTCCCAAAAGTCGCAGAGTTTAGTCTTCTGGGTCTCCCAAATCCGGTCTAATGAGAAACTACCCTACGATTACCAAAGGTCTGGGTAAATTTACTCCAGACATTTTCGCCAGGCTTATGTCGATGCTTCGAGCTTTCGAAACTTCGCCTACTGAGTTTCTCCAGGGCCAACGCAAAAGCTCCAGTACCAAAGAGCGGGTTATCCTGGGGAAAATTACAGCTACTGGAAGCTCTGTAAGTACAAACCGTTTTAAGTACACAGTTACAGAGCAGGCTATGGGGGACTTCGATAGCTCTTCTGG
>TARA_R100000654_G_scaffold10064_2_pt1 | contig 13251 bp, 22 predicted proteins | sample TARA_R100000654 | Tara Oceans TARA_R100000654 (sample SAMEA2622473) | marine metagenome | biome: marine biome (ENVO:00000447); feature: surface water layer (ENVO:00002042); material: "saline water (ENVO:00002010), including plankton (ENVO:xxxxxxxx)" | depth 5 m
GCTCAGTTCGGTCAGTATGACGCAGTCGAGAGTTCAGGTCTCATTACTGTAAAAGAATGGCAGACACAATTCAACAACTCGAGAGACACTCACATTAGTGCTGACGGACAAGTCGTTGGACAGAACGATAACTTTATTGTTGGTGGAGAACGAGCTTTATATCCTAAAGCTCCTAATCTATCTGCCAAAGAAACTGTGAACTGTCGTTGTAATGTTATCTACCGAGAGCCAAGACCTGACGAAGTAATCAATCCTTCTATCTGACGGTAAGCAAAAAAAATTTTTAAACGATATGCAATTCAGATTCAAAGATACGACAACAACCGAATATCTAATAGAAGCAGATACGGAAGAAGAAGCAATTAAGATTCTTGATGAGATTTGGTGGACAAAACAAATGAGCATAAAAAAATATCGAGAAAAGAAAAAAGTAATAGAATCAAATAGAATTTGGATTGAGTTTGAAGAAAAGAAACCCACCGAATGAACGGTGGGCTTCCGAGTTCCGATTTAGTGTGAGCTAATCTTGTAATAAAGAATCTAATTCTTTTTTGTTTAGCATTTTATTAAATGGTTTTTCTTCAGGGTGGAACATTATTCTTGTTCCTGCCAAAGCGAAACCAAGTTCTTGATTTACTTTATTCCAATCAATATATTTATTGTGGTACAAAGCAATCAACACTAACTTAATAAATAGTTTCATTCTTCTTCTGCCTTTGCATAGACTTTAGAATCATTAAGATTTTTATACACTACTTGGTCTCGTATAGTTCCCTTCCAAGTATCTTTATTAATCTCGTGTAATGTCCAAAGTTTTGTTTCAATATTTGTAAGTTCATAATCATTAATAATGCTGAACAGTTGTAAAGTTGATAACTTTAATTGTGTTCCGTCAGCAAAATCAATTTGATAACCACTGTCAACTTCTCCTGTGGATAGTTGTTCGTGATTAATTTGCTTCCACCAAATTGTTTCTAGTTTATCTCCTAGAATAAAATGGGTATTATCTCTTACTGATGTTTCAGTGCCGTTCTTTAGCAATTCATTTTTTGCTATGTCACTTCTATCTATTTCTACAAATTCACTCATTCTTCTTCTCCCTTTATATTTAGTACTTCAACAACATAAAAGTAAAAATCTTTTTTCTCTTGTGTTGTTCTTTTTTTGTTATAGAGCTTTGCTTCTTTGGAACACCAAAACCAAAACGCTTCTCTTGGATTGGCATACCTAGAAGTATCAAGCTCTATTGTGTCTTGATAAAATATCTCCGTTTCAAATGAAGGGATATATTTTTTTATAACTGAATATGCAAATTGATTCATCTCAACTCCTTTTATATTTTCAATCATACATTTATTATAATCGAAGATGATATATTTGTCAAATCAAAGATTTCTATAATAGAAGATTGACAAAGTCTAAATCGTAAATTATGGTTAAAACTAATGCTAAATAATGAAACTTAAGGAGAGTGATAAAAATGGCATTTATTGGAGACACAGGTGCAAACCTTCCTAGACCTGAAGATGTAAACAGGTGTAGATTTGGTGGAGACAACAACAGACGAGCCACAGGTGGTTGTGGTAAGCACGTTGTAAAAACAGGGCGATTGATAAAGAGTAAATTATCAGGTGCTAGTTGGCACGTTTGGTATCACTTTGATTACTGTGAAGACCATTGGGACTTGCAGGAAAAATACAAAAACAAACTAATACCACCATTAGAAGTATAAAAATCTATAATGTGTCCTAACTTGGACACCGTAAGGATAAAGGAGTTGATATGAATAGAAAACAAAGAAGAATACTAAAAAGTAAAAAAAAGGGTAGGACTCATAATTCGACAGGAAACTTTCCAATTTACAAAGGAAGGAGCTGATGAATAAACAATTAAAATGGTGGTTGGATAACAAAGAAAAAATTAGACAAAGAATCATCAAAAATTTTAATCTACCAAAAGATTACAGATTGTAATGATTTACCAAAGAAGAACGACATTCAAGTTTGATTGTCCTGAGTGTACTTTGGAATTAGAAGTTACACACTTGTTATGGTCTGCACTTGTTTGTCTTTATTGTGATAAAGAAATCTACAAAGAAGATATGGAGTTAAAGAAATGACAATCTTTGAAAATCTTGAGCAGATATTTAATCACTTAGAAACAAAAGAACAGATAAAGTTTGCTGAGAGATTATTACAAAAAAGAAAATTAGAAATCGCATTATTAAAGAGAGAAAAATGATTACTAATTGTAATTGTCCAAAAGAAAAAAACTGTGCAGGTCATCTTACTTTGCAGGAACAAAAACTTCTATTTACACAAGCACAATATATGAATAGGAATGTTGATGATGATATTGTTACTGTTCCAACAATAAGATGTATTATTTGTAGCCAAGAAGGAACAATCGAAGTAATTAGAAAAGATTGGCACGAGTTCCAATGGGACTTACCAAGAAAAGAAGTAAGAGAATATTTCCCTTACCTTGACAAGTCAGGTTGGGAACAAATAATCTCAGGCTCACACCCTGAATGTTTTGATGAACTTTTTGGAGATATAGAATAATTTGTACATATTGCACAGATAATTTTATGTATTAAGATTAGATAGTTTAATAGCTTGTATCATTAAATACGCAGATAAGAAGCTGACCCTTTGTTTCATTCAATCAGCAATCAACTCCGAAGGGTCAGCTATCTGCTTTTTATAATAATTTTTAATATAAATACTTGCATTGTTTTTTATTTCTGTTAATCTTTGATTATGAATGAAATAACAAAAGGAGACAAAATGTCAAGAAGAACTGAATATCAAATAGCAACTGATGAATTAAACGAAGTTGAATATTTGGAAAAAGTTAAAAGAGTAGCTAAAAATTGTATGGAACTTGCTTTAGATAGGGGAGAGAGTAAAAATTCTGACAATTATCTAAATGCACAATATGAAATAGAAGTTGCTGACAAAAAAATAAAAGATATTAAATCAAAAAGTAAATACATAATATAAAAATTAACAAATCAATTAAGCCACCTACATTGGTGGCTTTTTTGTTATAGTAATACCTATGGCAAGTTTATCTAGCATAAGAGAAGGTTTGAAAACACGTTTAGCAACTATCTCAGACTTAAGTGTATTTTCTTTTGTGCCTGATTCAATAGAGCCACCTACGGCAGTTGTTGGTGTTATGAGTTCTTTGGAATACGATTCAACAATGTCTCGTGGCTCGGACACTTACAACATTCCAATCTATATGTATGTTTCAAGAGTGGACGCAGAACTCTCGCAAGATTCTCTTGATTCTTATTTAGACGGAAGTGGTAGCACAAGTGTAAAATCAGCTATTGAAGGAGATTCAACTTTAGGTGGAGTGGTAAGTTCTGCTAGAGTTGTTGAAGCGTCTAATTATGGTGTTTATACTGTAAATAGTATTGATTACTTAGGCGTAGAATTTAGCGTGGAGATAATTACATAATGTATGAAGTGATAAATGGAATAACTGTCAAAGATAAATATTTTGCTGAAGGCGAATTTATCGAAGCAAAAGATATTCCACAAAAAAGTATTAAATGGTTAGTAGAACAAGGTACGCTTGTTAAAATTACTAAAGCCGAAATGGAAAATAAATTACAAGAAGCAACTAAAGTAAGGGCAAGGAATGACAAAGGTCATTTTATTGCAGACGACCCTAGTACAAAAGAAAACGAAGCGTGGGTAGAAAAGGAAGAAGAATAATGGATAAAGAGTTTAAATCAATAGACTTTGCACTAGACACCGAAAAAGAAGGCAAAGTAGAAGCAGTTTTCTCTGTATTTAATAATGTAGATTCTGACGGAGATGTAGTTTTACCAAACTCACTTAAATCATTTAAAGGTTTAGAAGGCGAAGTACCAATGGTATGGTCTCACAAATGGGAGAATCCTATTGGTAAAGGACGCATTGTTCAAGATGATGACAAGGCAACATTCAAAGGCGAGTTTATTATGTCGTCAGATAGTGGTAAAGAAGCCTATGAAATTGTAAAAGCTATGGGAGATTTACAACAATGGTCTTTTGGTTTCCAAGTTGATGACGCAGAACAAGGACAATTCCAAAAAGACGGACAATCACAGGAAGTAAGGTACATAAAATCTGCAACTGTGTTTGAAGTATCTCCTGTTCTTGTTGGTGCAAATCAATCAACTTATACTGTTGATGTCAAAGAACAAAAAGAAAAAGATGTAAAAGATGTTGAATCAGGTCTTAGATTCACAGATGAAGCTGATAATGTGCTTATCACAATTAACAACTTCATAGACAGAGCAAAAGAACTTACTTCTTTACGCTTAGATAAAGGCAAAAAATTGTCAAAGTCTGCTCAAGAATCTCTTATGCAGATTCAAGACCGAATCCAAGAAGTCTATAACGACTTAGACAACATACTTGGATTGGGAGAAGAAGAAACAGAGCAACCTAAAGATAGTATTGACGCACTTTGGCTAAATACACAAGAAGTCTTGGCAAGAAGTCAAGGCATAGTTAATGAAGGAGATAAAGTTGAGTAAATTAAACGAACTCACACAGGAACTCCACACATTAAGACAAACTCAGTTTGACGCAGTCAAAGAGATGAAGGACACCTTTGAAGAAGGCTCAGAAATCTCTGTTGAAAAAAAACAAGCTATCGAAGATAGAAATGTTGAAATTGAGAAACTTAATGAAAAAGTTAATGAATTAAATGCTCTCGAAACTCAAGAAGCAAGACTTGAAGAAGCATTAGAAAAAGGTAAAGAAGTAAAATCAATGCCTATTCACAACGAGAAGGAAGAACAAGGGGTACAAACTCTTGGAGACCAACTCATTGACTCTAGTGCTTACAAAAGTTTTATGGATAATGGGCAAAAGAACATCAATTCAGAGCTTAAGTGGAATCCAAAAGTCGAATTAAAAACAACATTGACAGAAACAGGTTATCCACCTGCTGTAACAAGAAGCGATTTAATCGTTCCTACTGCATTGAGAAACCCACAAACTGTTATTGATTTAATCGACACAATCACAACAGATACTTACCAATACAAGTATCTCGAAGAAACCACCTTTACTAACAACACTTCTGCAACTGCTGAAGGCTCAGCTTTGGGCGAAAACGCACTTGCTTTTACAGAAAAGACAGAGAACATTCGTAAGATTGGCTCATTCTTGCCTGTTACAGAAGAATTGTTAGCTGATGTATCAGCAGTTAGTGGTTATCTTGACTCAAGATTAAGAACTATGGTTAATCTTGCAGTTGGAGACCAAATACTTGCAGGTGGTGGCTCAGGTGCAAACTTAACAGGTATCTTGAATGTATCAGGAATTAATACTTTTGATTTCTCATCATTCTCAGGAAACCTAAAAAGAGTCGGACAAATTTATGAAGCAATCACAGAAATACAAAAGGATAGCTTCTTAAGTCCTGACGCAATAATTATGCACCCTTCTGATTGGTACCAGACTGTAACTGAAGTAAATGCAGTTACTACAAGTGGTAGCCTTAACCCACTCTTTGTGGGAGCAGGACAGTTCGGTGGTGCAGTTGGACAAACAATGTGGGGACTCCCTGTTGTTTTAGATACAACTAGACCCGCAGGAACTCCAATCGTAGGTGTTTTCGGTGGTGGACAAGCTTGTCATATCGTTGCAAGACAAGGTATGGAAGTGGCTATGTCAGATTCCCACGATGAAAACTTCGTAAAAGATATTATGGTTATGAAGGCAACCGTTAGACTAGGATTCCCTGTCTATCGACCAACTGCTTTCTGTACTATTACTAACTTTTAATAGTTAATAATGGCTTTGATGTCCCATTCGTCTTATGGCAATGGGACATCTAGCAAAAAGGAAATTATGAAATTAAAAAAAGATATTTATATGAATGATGAAGGACTTTGTAAAGAGTCTGCTGAAGGTATGCCAAAAGGTTGGCGTAAAGGAAAACTTGTTGCAAGAGCAGGTTGGGAAATGCCTGACGCAGAATACAAAGCTCTTAAGTTCGTAGAAGCAAAAGCAAAACAACCAAAAGAAAATAAATCTAAGTAGGTCTTAAATGGCACAGTATGTTGATAAGGACGATTTTAAAACATACATTGGTCTATCAGGGTCAGCTCAAGATACCAATATAGATACTGCTATTGATTCAGCTTGTAGATTAATAGACGCAATAACAGGTAGAAGATTCAATCAGGATAGTTCTGCGAATGCTAAAGTATTTACACCAAAGTCAAGTATTTTTCTTGATGTACCTGATATAAGTACAAAGACAGGTCTTATAGTGAAGCTAGATGATAATGATGACGGAACTTATGAAACAACTTTGACTATCAATACAGATTTTATTGTTGAGCCAAGTAATCCTAGAGTAATAAAAATTACAGGTGGAACAACACACCTAGAGCCTTACAATAAAATTACAATTCTTCATACAAGAAGCTCTGAGAGATTTGACCCAACAATAATCAACAATGTTGAAGTAACTGCAAAGTGGGGTTACTCAATAGTTCCTGAAGATATAAAAACTGCAACATTGATACAAGCCCTTAGATATTTTAAAAGAAAAGATACTCCATTCAATACTTATGGAGATGTAAATACAGGAGTCAGCGAGTTATTTTCCAAGATTGACCCTGATGTTCAAACCTTACTTAAAGGACACAAAAAGACCACTTTAAGTGGCACAATTCTTTAATGGCTACAAATAGAGCATTCCAATTTGAAGGAATGACTCAAATAAAAAGAAAACTTACCAATGCAGGTTTTACTTTAATTCCTTTGCGTCATCTAATGAATGAACACGCAGAAGTAATTACAAAAGAAGCTAAGAAGGTTGCACCAAAAGATACAGGTACATTAGCAAACTCTATTGACTTCAAACAAGTTGCTATGGTTGGTAGATTACCTAAGAAGATTCAAGTTGAAGCTACTGCTCCATACTCAGAGTTTGTACATGGAAGATTCAGAAGATTGCCAAGTGGTTACAAACCACCACCACCAAAGAGAAGGAAGAATTGGGGTAATCCTAATTGGAGAACTAAACCACATTATCCTCCAATTCAACCGATAGAAGATTGGGCTACAAAAAGAAACTTGAACACTTGGGGTGTGGTACAATCAATCAACGAGAGAGGAACTCCCTTAGTTCCATTCTTACTATTAGCCGAAAAAAATACGAGAAAAGCAAGACGCAAAATCACTCGCAGGGTTTCAGCAGAAATCTCTTTGGCTTGGAAAATGAAAAGATAAGTGTATTATAAGGAGTGATATGCCAAAAGGATATGGATATGGTGGCTCAAGGTCATCAGGTAGAAGAAGAAGAAGAAAAAGAGGAAAAAAATAATGTATTGTTGTGGTAACGGTTGTTGCACAGGTGGTAGATAATGGCATTTATTCACGGTAAAGATACAAAAGTAATCATAGACTCAACCGATTTAAGTGCTTTTCTAAATAGTGCAGAACCTTCAAGGACTGCTGATGTTGGAGAGACTACTACTTTTGGTAGCTCTAACAAAAGCTATATTGCAGGAGAAAAGGACGCAAGTGTTTCTTTTGGTGGATTCTTTGACTCAACGGCAGATAATATAATTCAAGGTTTGGTTGGAGCTAATGACAAAGTGGCAGTCATTGGTTATGACGGAATAGACGCAACAGACGATTGTATGTTTGGCAAAGGTGTTACAACTAACTATGGGATTTCAAGTCCTGTTGGAGATGTGGTAGCAGTTACCTTTGACTTACAAGCAAGTGGTTTCTTTAGTGGAAGCGTACTTGAAAACGCAACAGTAACGGCTTCAGGTAATGGAACTGCTAGAGATAATGGAAGCTCTACTGCAAATGGTGGTGGTGCTTTTATAGTTGTTACATCAGTATCAGGAACAAGTACACCTACATTGAATGCTAAGATTACACATTCAGCAGACAATGTAAGTTATGCAGACTTAGTTACTTTTACTGCTTTGACATCAGCAGGTGCAGAAGTCAAAGAAGTAGCAAGTGGCACAACAGTTAATCGTTACTTAAAAGTTGTTTATACTGTTAGTGGAACAAACCCAAGTTTCAATGTTATAGTTGGATTTGGAAGAAATAATTAAAGGAGAAATTTATGGCATTTACACACGGTAAAGATTCAGTTTTTAAACTTGATAACGCTTCAGGCTCATTGACTGATATTTCATCTTTTGTAAATAATGTGGACTTCCCTGAAACAGCAGATGTATCTGAAACTACAACACTAGGTGCAGATAATAAAACTTATATAGCAGGTCTAAAGGACGCTACCATTTCATTGGCAGGTCTTTGGGACGCTACTGCTGACGCTATATTTGGTGCAGTTGTTGGACAATCAGCAACTCTATCTTATGAATATAGCCCTGAAGGAACTGCAAGTGGCAAGATTAAATATACAGGAGAAGCAATATTAACTTCTTATGCTATTTCTAGTCCTGTCGGAGACGCAGTTGGATATTCAGCAGACCTTCAAGTTTCAGGTGCAGTAACTCGTGGTACACACTAAGTAAGATAAAGGAGAGCTAGACGTATGGCTAAGATTTTAAACTTAGATGACATCAAGTCATTACCTGATGTGCCGACTAAAACTATTGATATTCCACAATGGAATGTATCAATCAAAGTCAAAGGCATATCTAAAAAAATGCAAATAGAACTTGGTAGATTAATTAATGGAGAAACAACAGACGCTTTTGATTATCAAAAAGCATTATTAAAAGCAAGTGTTGTTGAGCCTGAACTATCAGACGAAGCAATAGATGAGTTGTATGAAAAAGACGCAACTGTCATTGACTTAATTTTTGCAGAACTCAATACTCTTAACGGAGTAGGAAGCGAGATTGAATCAGCGTTAGCTGAAGATTTCAAAAGCGAATCCTGATTTAGTTTTTCAATTTAGATTAGCTCGTGATTTAAGAATGACAGTTGGCGAACTGCGAACTAAAATGTCATCATTAGAGTATTCACAATGGGCTACATTTTATTATGTAGAACAACAAGAGAGAGATAAACAACGAGCTATGGCAGAAGCAGAAGCTAAGAAGAAGAAGATGAGATAATGGGTAGTTCAAATATCCTTATAAAACTTGTATTAGAAGGTTTTAACAAAGCTAAAGCCCAAATGAATACTTTGGGAAAAAAGACTGATGAGTCAGGTGGCAAGTTAAGTAAGTTCGGTACTGTTGCCAAGATAGGTGCAGTTGCAGTTGGTACAGTTCTTGTCAAAGCATTGGCAGAAGCTACAAGACAATTTATTGACTTTGAAGATAAACTCAACCAATCTCTTGCAATTATGCAGACAACTGAAGAACAACAGTTGGCTATGGCAAGAGCTTCTCGTCAAGTTGCAATAGAATCTCGTATATCAGCAAGTGAATCAGCAGAAGCATTTTTCTTCTTAGCGTCAGCAGGTTTAGACGCTGAACAATCTATATCTGCACTTCCACAAGTTACCAAGTTTGCTCAAGCAGGTATGTTCGATATGGCACTTGCTACTGACTTGGCTACTGACTCTCAATCTGCATTAGGTCTTACCGTCAAAGACGCAGAACAAAACTTAACAAACCTTACAAGAGTTACTGATGTCTTAGTAAAAGCTAATACATTAGCAAACGCTTCTGTACAACAGTTTGCAGAAGCACTTACAACTAAGTCAGGTTCAGCATTAAAAGTTACAAATAAATCAATCGAAGAAGGTGTTGCCGTACTATCAGCTTTTGCAGACAGGGGTGTTAAAGGTGCTGAAGCAGGAGAGAAACTCAATCAGTTACTCAGAGATACAACAAGAGCAGTAGGTAAAAACTCAGAAGTATTTAAGAAGTTCAATATAGATATTGTTGATAATGAAGGCAACTTAAAGAATCTAGCAGATGTTATAGATGAACTTGACGGTGGTATGAAGGGTCTATCAGACCAACAAAAAGCAGTTTTATTAGACCAATTAGGACTTAATCGTGGTGTTGCAGACGCAGTAAAAATATTGTCAGGTGCAGGAGACCAAATACGAGAATATCAAGACGCTTTAATGGGTGCAGGTGGTACTACTCAAGAAGTTGCTGATAAACAAGTCCTATCACTTCAAGGACAAATAGATATTCTTGGCTCGAAGTTTTCAGAGATAGGATTATTATTAGTCGATAAATTAGCTCCTGCTCTCGAAGGCACTATCGGATTCTTTGATAAATTAGCAGACGCAGTCATAAAAGCTATTGACCCACAATCTGAGTTAAATAAAAAGATTGAAGAAGGCACAAAGATTGCAAAAGAAAATGGCTTCCTTATTGAAGATTCAGGTAGAACTTATGATAAATATGCAACTACTGTTGATGAAGCCGAAGCCACACATCAAGGAATGATAAAAGCTCATAAAGAAATGGCAGAAGCTATGAGATTCCAAGAATTAGTACAAAAAGATTTGATAAACAATACTCATGAATTAGATAGAGAGACAAGTAGTTTTAATGACACAAAACAAGAATCTATTGAACTAACAGAAGAAGAAATAGAAGCAGAAAAGAAACTATCAAGAGATAGAGCAACGGCAGGTTTAGATTCTTTAAGAAAACTTAATGACGCTTACCAAAACCTAAGAGACATAGAACAAGATAGATTAGACCTAGTTGATAAAGAAGCTAAGGCACTTACAAAACTTAACAAGGCTAATGCAAACTTAGAAAAAGCCAATGAAAAAGTAAACAAAGCAAAAGAAGAATTTGAGAGAGTATCAGGTCTTGGTGCAAAAGTTACTAACGAAGAAGCCTTAGCTATTGCAAGACAAAGAGAAGAAATACGAAAACTAGAAGAAGCAGAAGATAAATCTGAAATACAAAAACTTCAACTAGCAGTAGCAAGAGAGAGATTGATAGAACTTGAAGAACAATCTATTGCAATATCAAGAGAAGAAGAAGAAGCACTTAGAAATATAGAACGAGCAGAAGCAGATGTTATAACACAAACAGAGAGACTACAAGAAGCTCAGCAAAACTATCAAAAAGCACAAGAAGATTTAGCTGAAGCTACTGCTGATTCCACAAGTAATATCTTAGAAATGGCTTTAGCAAAAGCAGAGTTAGATTCTGCATTAGAAGATTTAAGGTCAGCAAATAAATTTAAAGACGGTATCAATGAAATAGTTAGGTTGATTGGTGGAGACTTAGATACATTAATGAATCAATTTAATGCACTGATGAATTTATCAAGTAGAACTATTGGAAATGACTCTATGCCTGATACAAATATAAATGAAGTTATAGACGGATTAGAAGCAGTAGCAGAAGATGATTCTATACCAACCACACCTTCAACGACAAAGAAGTTTGGAAGTCTTGGAGAAGCAGGGCAAGAAATAGTAGATAGATTTGGAGAATCAACAGGTGGTCGTGTAGGCACAAATGCAGGTGGAACAGTCATTACTGTAAACACAGGTAATCTACTTGGAAGCTCTGAAGATGTACAATTAGCCGTTGCTGAAGCTCTTAGACAAGCACAGCGTAAAGGTATAAATGTAGTTGTATAATGAGTGCTAATTTCGATTCTGATGTATCACTAACACTTGAAGTAGGCTTTGATTCAGAGCCTTTTGATGAAACACAATCTTTTACAGATATAACAAGTTTTCTAAGAGCTTTTACAACAAGGCGTGGTAGAGCAAATGAACTTGGAGAGTTTGTTGCAGGTACAATGAGTTTTTCAGTCTCCAATGCTGACAACAGGTTTAATCCCAATAATACTTCTAGCCCTTTTTACGATTCAACAAATGCAGTTACAAAGATACAACCACTTAAAAGAGTGAGAATGTCTGCAACTTATGACTCTGTAACTTATAGAATATTTGAAGGTTTTTTACAAAGTGTGCCTGTCAAGTTTATATCTGAAGGTGCAGACTCGATTGTAACTTTTACTTGTGTAGACGCTTTTAAAATTTTTCAATCAGCACAGTTGGACGGTGTTGGTTGGCGTTTAGGACTTGCAGGTTTTTCTGAATTAGGTTTATCAACAAGACTAAGTTATACAGATGAACAAGAACTTAGCTCTGCAAGAATAACTAGAATATTAAATGCTATTGGATTTCCTAGTAATCGTAGAGATGTACTTACAGGAACTAAAAATGTAATATCACAAGCTATAACTACTAATGTTCTTACAGGTTTAAGAGAGTGTGAAACTGCTGAAAATGGACAATTCTTTATGGCAAAAGACGGTAAAGCAACATTTAGAAACAGGGATTATAAATTATCTAATACCAAAGCTATAAATGTTCAAGGTATATTTAGTAATGACGGTAGCAATTTACCTTATACAAATGTATCTACTTCCTTTGATGACAACGAGATAATTAATGTTTATGAGTGGCAAAGAAGTGGTGGCTCAATACAGTACAAAGCTGATACTAACTCTGTTTTAAAATACAGAGCAAAAGAAAACAACAAAACTACTATAAATGTTTCGGACTCAGATGTTTTGTCTATAATTGAACAAAAGATAGCAGAAACATCTCTACCTATTGTAAGGATTGACGAATTGACTTGCAATCCAAGAGAAAATACATCTCTTTGGGAACAAGTTTTAGGACGAGAGTTCGGAGACAGAATATCTGTTAAGATAGTCAATGTGGACGGCAGTAGCTTTACAGATGAGCTATGGATAGAATCCATAAGTCATACTGTAAATGCTTCAAGTCAAACTTGGAGTTGGACGGCTACATTAAGTCCGGCAGGAAGTTCAGCTTGGATATTAGGACAAGCTAAACTAGGAGAAGGAACTAGATTTGTTTATAGTTAGGAAGGTAATTTAATATGGCAGGAGCAGGTTGGAAAAGTTACAGCACAGGAGATTTAATTAGTGCTACTGAGTTTCAGACTTTTATTCAAGACCAAGTTGTACAAGTTTATGCAGATTCTTCAGCTAGAGATACTGCTTTAGGAACTAATGACGCAGAAGGTATGTTTTGTTTCTTAAAAGATACAAACACTCTACAATTTTATGACGGCTCAAGTTGGGTTAATTTTATTGGAGAAGGAGACATAACAGGTGTAACTATCACAACAGGCTCTACTTCAGGATTATCAGGTGGAGCTACGGCTACATCAGGTGCATTCTCATCAACTTTAGTTGTTGCACCAACACAAGCTACTTCAGGAACAGTTGCAAGTGCTGATGTTATACTTTTTGCAGACGCAGATGACAGTAACAATTTAAAGAAAACAACGGCAGGAGATATTGCAAATTTGGCAGG
>TARA_R100000654_G_scaffold25501_3_pt1 | contig 13237 bp, 18 predicted proteins | sample TARA_R100000654 | Tara Oceans TARA_R100000654 (sample SAMEA2622473) | marine metagenome | biome: marine biome (ENVO:00000447); feature: surface water layer (ENVO:00002042); material: "saline water (ENVO:00002010), including plankton (ENVO:xxxxxxxx)" | depth 5 m
AGCATTAGCGTAATCTAATAAATTTAAAGGTAAGGTTGATAAATCCTCTTTAAAAGTACTTCCTGAATATTTATATAATTCATTATTAGCTTTAGTTATTTCTTTACGCAAATCTTGATACATAATATTAGAAAGTTCAAGATTGTCTGTGGGCAATGGAGCTGTACCCGTATACGACTCACGGTATTTCTTTAAATCTGTGTATTTATTTATAGGTAAAAAAGTATCAAAAAAATCAAAAATATTTAATTTGCCACCTGCATTATTATCATAAGCATTTATTTGTTTTTCTTGAAAAACTAACATAGCTAATTCTTCAGGAGAATCATAAGATTTTACAATATCAGGATACTCTTCAAGCATTTGATCATAGCTTTCAATATCTTCAATTTTAATTTCTTCTTCAGCCATTATTTACCCTCCTCCTTTTTTTTAATAGTTCTGCCCTCTTTCTTAATTGGCTCTGCATCTGGTCCATAAACTTTAGGGTATCTATTCATTAAATAAATATTAACAAAAGGAGAAACTTCAGGAACTACATCCAATACTTTGTCAAACGCTGCTTTTTCTTTCTTAGCATTTCCTCTAGTGCCCACAAAAAACTTTTTAAATCTTGGGTCAGTTTTTATTTGTGAAGTGATTGCAGAGGATCTTGTATATTGTATCGCTTTTAATTGAATTTTTGCCATCTTTCTATCCGATGTGTTTCCAATACTAGCCATGGCAAGTTCAATGTCACTAACACTAAATCTTCCGCCTTCCTCTCTTGATTTCGCTATACCATAAGCAAGTTCAATAATTAAGGTTTTGTTTTCTGCGGACAATCCAGCAAATCTTTCTAATGTACTTCTATCTATTCGATCTTGACCAAATCTTCGTTTACCGCTTTCAGTTTCTGCTAATTTATCTAAATAGTCTTGAATATCATCTGCTTGGTTTGTAGATTTCATAAATTCAATAGCTTTATCTTTTTCAACATTAACTGATTCAGTAGGACTTGCACCAAATACTTCAAAGGTAGCTTTAGCACCACCAATGAAACTATTAATATCGTAGATAACATTTCCGACAAAACCTGCAATAGCTTTATCACCTTCCAATGCAACATCTCCTTGACCCTCAAGGTTTTGTATAATTTTGTCAGATATATCCAATACTTGTGTATTTTTATTTACAAGTTCACCCAATTTTGTCTCAGCTTTATCAATTCTCTCAATATCTTTTTCAATCTTTTTTTGTTGATAAAATTGTTCAATCTCCGCTTCTCTGTCTCTTTCACCTTTTGGTCTAAAAATAAGTGAAAAACTATCTCCCAATCTATCTTTTAATTGATTTATTTGAAGGGGATCAAGCGTAATTAATCTGCCTTTATCACCAAAAGCAGTGCCATCAATACCAATAGTATAAGTTTGTTCCTCCCCTATGATATAACGAGGGTTTGCTGACTTGCGATCAGCATCGTACTCTGCAAAGGATATCTGTTTTTGTTCTCTATCAATAGTATCAAATACTTTAGTTTTATTAACTGTACCAGTTTTTGTTCTTGCAGCACGACTTTCTAAATCTAATTTTTTAATGATTGGAAAGTCTTCAGTGATGGCTTTGCCCACACCACGACCTACACCTGCAAACATGCCCTCTCCAGGTCTTTGCTCTGCTTGTAATAAACGTCCAGCAACAGCTAATAACATGTCCCGTTTTCTGGTATCATTATATTGAATATTTGCAGAAGCATCTGTATCAAGTGAACCAACACCAAAATCTTTTAAAACATTAATGAGGTCAAAATTTTGCATGTTATTTTGTGTGTTTTTTTCACCTTCCATCAAACCACTTTCATTAAACTTAGGCAACATATCACCACCATATTTCTCAAGTGCTTTCTTTCTAAACATTTTACGTTGTAGTACTTTATCTACCATAAGTCACCTACGATGCTGGTAATCCTTTAAATGCTGCATACGCACCAAGACCTGTCCCAACTGTTTGTGCAAGTGGGTTTGCCCTTGGTGAAGCGGCTTGTGTTATCTGACTCGCTGCGGTCGGCAACGCTGTCATGATACCTTTTTGGAACTCAACTCTTTGAAACGGCTCATAGGCTCTGGCTAGTTCTGTTTGTCTTTGTGCTTCCAGTTCTGCTTGACCAATGCCTCTTTGTGCCTGACCAAGTTGAGCAGCTTGTGCTATATCTGCTTGTGCCATCTGTTGTTGTTGACCAGCAGCAGCAGCTAATTGAGCAGCGGCTTGTTGTTGACCTTGTAATTGTAAAGCTTGTTGTTGTTGAGCGGCACCCAAAGCTGTACCAAATCCAGCGGCTTGAGCTTGACCAATGGTTCCAAGTTCACGACCTTGTTGTTCTGCTAATTGCACACCCTCTCTGCCTCCGCCAAAAGCACCTGCTTGAATAGCATTGGCCGCAATACCTTGTCTTTGTAGCTCACCTTGTCTTTGTATTTCACCAATAACATTATCCATGTATGGGTTCATAAAAGCATTAATGTCTGGAGGTTGCATGGCGGTCTGTTGTGCATTTAAAGCACTAGTTATACCTTGTTGTAATAGAGGTTGACCAACACCAGGCTGTGCTGCAGCAGTAAAAGCTTGTGTTTCTAATGGAGCTGGACCTGCTACTTGAAATGCTGGTATGTTTACTGGTGTTTTTGCCAGTTCAGCACCAACATCAAACAAAGCAAGTTTACGAGCTTCAATCTCTGGTGCCTCACGAGTAATTGTAGTTTGCCTTTCCGGTCCACTACTACCACCGCCACCGCCACCAAAGTATTGTGTTAGCCCAGTTTCATCATTGACTGTGCCACAACCACCGTGTGCGATAAGAAGTTTTCTTTCATACTCGTTAATATGTGCTAAATGCACGTCACCATTCGTTCCGTGAGCCGTGATTTCTTCATAAAGTTGCTCGAACAACTTAATCTTTTCTTGCATGTTTAAATTTGTAATATCAATACTCATAACTCTTTCTCTATTTGTACATGTGTTTTAACATACCCTTTTGGTTTCATGACCTTTTCCCAACCTGGTCTTGCAAATAACTCCATTTTTATACAACCCTCTTTTCTAGCCCATGCTTCTAAATCATCCACATGATGTACCCATAAATCCATTTGTCTGCCTGTAACGATTCTTGCATCACAGACTTTGTAATTTGGGTAGCGTCTAATTTCAGTCACAACTGTCGCAAGTACCGTATCGGAGTCTGAAACAACTAACCAGAGTTGCATGGCTCCTTGTTTACAAAGGTCTCTAATATCATTAGCATTAAAAGCACCATTTGTATCACATGCCAGTTGGACTAAATCTTTTGCTAGTGGCCAGATATTTTCTACTTCAAACTTGTTAAATTTAATAAACTTAGTTTGCATTTACTAGATCATATATTCGTTTCATTTGATCTTGTTGATTGTAGAAAAATGCAGCTCCCTTTCTACGCATTTCTTTAAAGTCCTCAGGATTTGCACCTGCCATGATGCCTGCTCCAAGAACAGCATCTGCACGAGACACAAACTCACCATCAGCGAGTTGTGCTAACATGGTATCTTCATCTTTATCACCATTGCCAGAGCCATCTTCTACATAACCTTGAGCTCTAACATAATTGTTAATATCTTTTTCATCATGATCCGTTTTACTAGGTAAATATGAAACGCCCCCAATATTGTATTTTGGCAAAGCATTGATAATGCCACCCTCTTTAGCAAAGACAATTTCTGAGTAGGGCACTTTATACTGAGATTCTGCAGCAGCGTATTCTCTAGGTGTGGTTATACCCTCAAGTTGTTGAGATGCCTTAGCGTATTCCTCTGCTCTTTTTTCTTTATCCATATCGGATATTCCAGTAAACTGTGGGTTATATTTAGGTATTTTAGCCACACCATACAAACCACCAACAAAACCTGGAGCTAAGACTTGTCCTTTTAAACCAGAGCCATATTTTAATACGTCTTGTGCAAGTTCTGGGTTTTCCATAAACTGATTTGTTAAAAAACCACTTATGCCTTCAGTAGGAACAGAGCTTGTTAAAGTTTTTAACGCCTCGGCACTACCATAAACTCCTGCAGCACCGGGGCCACCTGCAATATTTGCAACTTCACTAGCAGTTCCGAGTTTAGACAATAAGTCTGCTTGTGTAGCTGCTGTACCAGCTGCCGAAGCTGCTGTAGTCAATTGTTTTATACCAAATGAAGTAGCTCCCCCTAAAAACCCAGATATCAAAGCATTTCGTGTTGAGGCACCGGAGGCTTTCGCCAAGGCGAAACTAGCAAGTCCAGCTATAATTTGAGGTAACATCCACTGCTCCTAATATATATATTACATTAAGTTTACCTTTATTCTTCAGTGCTATCAATACTCGTAGGCTTCATTTCGTCCCATAAACGCCCTGTGTATTGAAACTCGCCAACATGCGTAATGTAATCCATAATGTAACAATAACACTTACCTCCTATCTTTCTCCATAATCGGCAAAAAGCAAAATCTTCTCCAAGAAACCTTTTGTTGTCTTTGTCATAATAAGTGTCAAAAAAGTTATACAGATAAGGTTTTTTCTGTAGTTTGCCGTCAATTATGCTCTCTTGATTTATGTCCATGTCTGGGTAGTGTTCTATTAATTTTTCAAATACTTGCCTTTTAATTAACATACAACCTGTTGGGGCATGAGTAACTTCGATCACGCCGTTGTCTTGCACTTCAATAGATTCATTGTCCTCAAGTCTTAAAGGGTACGTATTACAATGCACATGAGCTTGTTTTGGTGTGGTAACTTCACCAGCTAAAATTTTGGCTATTAATCTCTCAAACTTAATATGTTTTAATGGGTAGGGTACGGAAATGACATCCTTGTCAGCCTCAAGCATCCTCCATATGCTATCTGAGGAAAAGGCGATGTCCGAATCAACAAACAACATATGAGTCATGTTACTCTGTAAAAAACCTGAAGTACATAAGTTTCTACCTTGTGTGACTAATGAAGATTTCATCATATCAATAGTTACATTTATTTTTTTATCTAAACAAGCCTTTTGAAATTCAAGCATACTTTGTGCGTAGTGTATGGATACTTCAGAATGTACTGGTGTTGCTACATAAATACTAATCTCTTCCTCAGCCCACAAAGGTTTACTTGCGTCTGTCATCTAAAACTCCTTGCAGAAAAGTTTGCCATTGCATTGCTTTTTTGTCCCAATGATAAAATCGGTTAATATAATCTTGCTGTAAAAGTAAATGTTCGTGTATGTAATCTTCATGTAAATGTTGCATACCTGTCTTAATAGCAAATGCAAAATTCTTTGCCAGTTTTGTGTAATCTTTTGTGTAATTAATATATATCGGAAACTCAGCACATGTTTCATACAATGCACCATAGTTAGTTACCACGCAGTATAACCCTGAGGCCATTGCTTCAAGAGCTGATATACAAGAGGTTTCTTCCCATATACTAGGATAAGCAAACATGTGGTAGTCCGGCATTTTATCTAAAATAACAGAATGAGGCTGATACCCAATATAATTAACATTAGGTAGTTTTTTTGCCTGTTCAAACAACGCAACCCAGTCTTCATTATTATTTTTAAAAAACTCTTTTCCATAAATTTCGCAACTACTGTAAACGTCTAGCTCAATATTTTCATCATTTAGATACTGCATGGCAAGTAATAAAACATTTAAGCCACGCCAAGGTGTAGGTTGAAATATTAAACGTAAGGTTTCGCCTTGTTTGTATTGTTTTATTTTTGGAACATGAGTGATCCCGTTTTTTATTACATGACAACGCTCTGTAGGTAGGTCATACATCATTCTATATTTTTCAAAATTCCAATGCGAGTTAAAAACATACCAATCGTAAAGAGTATGGTTTTCTTTATTTTCAAAAAAAGGTCGGATATTTGGTTGGTCGTAACTGTTTTTCTGCCATAAGATATTAATTTTATTGTTATCTAAGGGAATTTTACCAGGCACTGACGTGCATATTTGAAAGTGTTCTAACAAGTTTGCGTCAACTCGTTGTTTTAAAAATGCTAATTGTAATTCTGTTCCGCCTAGTGGCTCACTCATTCGTCTCCCCAAATAAGTCAAGCTTAGGAACTATGATAGTGACATCCCGCTGTATGTCATCTTCTTTGGTAGAAGTGCTTGGATCGTTAATATCCTCTTGAGCTTGTTCCTCAGATTCGTACTCAAGACCAGACTTTTTATTTGTAATCTTTACTGTAGATTCGCAGTCTATTGTAATAGTCATGGCGACATTTTAACCATTTTCTTGCGATCTGTCTAATTGAGCATATGAAATAACACCTGATAGTTTAGCGGCTGTTTCTGCGGTCATTTTAAGTATATCACCTTCTTCTAAGACCAGTGTGTTGGTGATTATGTCCGTGGTGCTGGTTGCGGCAATGTCTTGATTACCAATGACGTGTGTAGCTGATGCAGAAGTATCTGTTAATTTAGTGGTCAAAGTGACTGCACTGCTGTGTATGTTGACTGCTTGTATTTGTTTTACAAGTAAACGTGCGTCTGTTGGTGCAGTTAAAACAGATGTTTCATCAGTGTTGGCTAAAGTAAAACCTTGATTTTTGTATTGTATGGTCATGATATAAACCAGTTAAAAGCGTCTTGTTCATTTTTTAGATCAGTTTGAAAAGAAAAATTAAGTTGATTTTTTAAGGTATCTAATGCTTCAAGTATTTGTCTTTGATTACTAACATCGTATTCTTGTTTTGGTTCTGGAATTGTAACAATAACTCTAGCCACGTTTTGTACCCTTTTGTTTACGAATAGCCTCTTTACCTTTTTTGGCAATAGCCACTACTTGCGTTTTACCCATAACTTTAGCTCGTTGCTCCATGACTGTCAAAATTTGTATCTTACGAGCATAAGGCTTTTTAATTTTTTTTACTTTAGCAACAGTAGCTCGTGCATCAGCAGGTGTTGCAAACTTTATCTTAACAGTATCCTTTGGGTTCTCGTCTGTGTATAGTCTACGATCACTATCTTTCGGTTTTTTACCTGTGCCTTTTTTTGGATCTGCCATTATCTTCTTCCGTCTGGTTGTACGTCTGCTCTAAAAGAACCAAATCTCCAATTCTCATCGGTTGTGGTGTTTTCTATTCTCAGTGCCACTAATCGACCTCGTGTACGAGTATCAATCTTAGTAGTTGCTGATGTAACCGTAAACGGGCCAAGTAATGAACTGGCTTTAGTTTCACTAGGAAAACTTTTAATTTTTAAGGTGACTGTTGCATTACCACTGATAACTTTAAAATCTGGTATGAATCTTTTAATCTTCATAAGAAACTCACCTTGTCCACCATCGACAAAAGCAAAATCGCCAGACTCAATAAATGCATCTATACTGGCAAAAGCGTTACCGTTTTCATCTGCTTGGTTTACTCCTACTTCATGCTCATAAACTTGAGATGCACCGTTGGTGTTACTTACACCTTGTATGGTTGGAAAAGTTGGTGTGCCAGTAGCAGTAAATTCAGATGCTAATGGTTTTTCAAAAAGGGTTTTATCAAGATAAGCTGACCTTGCCAAACTACTGGTAGTCCAAACATTTTCTCTATAATTGTATGTAACACAGCGATCTATTTGCGTTGATTCCGCTTTTGCATAAAACCAATTTATTTCAGTGAACAATGAATTGTAATTACAATATATTATTTCACCAGCATCAAAGTTTAATCCTAAATCATCAGGGTTTACATTTGAAAATACAAAGTCCTCTACACTGCATGGTATGCGTTTAACAGTACCATCATAGGCATAAAAACCTCCACCTTGTCCCATCCAATACACAATACCATCAACATGCACTATGGCGTGTTGACCTATAAGACCACAGTTTGATCCCACTTGTTGAATACTAAATGTAAAAGGTGGCCCCACAAACTGCATGATGTAAGCAGATACATCGGTTAAAATTAAAATATAATCTTTACCTCGCACTGCCCCTTCTATTTTTGTGCCAGAGTCAAGACGAAAAGTACCAGCTGTGTTAGTAGATACTGGGGTATAATCAGTTCTATCTTCTTGATCACTAAATCGTATAAACATTCGATCTTGTGTGGATTTTGTGCCAATGGTTGTTTCTGTGCCAAAATGTATTAAGTGTCGATCACGACCAGAAACTAATGTCATTACACTAGCGGTTGGGTTGTTGCTTATGGCTGTCGCTCTTGTGGTCAGACCACTACTTGGACTCCACTCAAAAGATTTACCATTTTTTATGGTTGCAATTAATATTGTTCCAAAATTATCTAAAGCCCAATTGGCAGGTTCTAATGTAACATCGGTTGCAGAGGCTCTCTCATTCCATGCAACAAAGTTTGTAGCATCGGTAACTACAGCAGCATCGCTATGTGCTGCACGAGTTGAACCTAAAGCACCTCTAGTAATACCTGTTAAATCATTACTAGAAATACCTGTGTAAGTAATTAGTTCTGAGCCGACTAAAATGTGTCCAGACGAACTAAAACCAGAAGTAGATGTTAGTGTCACACTTGTGCCAGAACCGCCCGTACCTGCCGTATTATCACCTAATGCACCATCTAAATCGTTTGTCACAACAGATTGTGTTTCCCCACCCCATTGAGCTACACCCCAACCAAAAGCAGGTGTGGCAACTACTGGACCAACTTTTACGTAGGGATTTACTGTTGCTGCTCCACCAGCGGTCAATCCAGAACCTGATTCAACCTTACCCATAGTCACTGTGAAAGTATCTTGTGTGCTTGTCGCAACTTCAAACGTGTTCGTGGTAAAATCAGCTGCCACAAAACCAGTGCCACTGCCTGGAATAGTCATGCCACTAAAAGTAAACAAGTCACCAGCCAATAATTGATGAGCAACTTTATTTACAGTCAACGTGGCTGAGTTATTGGTCGTGGTTAAAGTGCATGATGTTAAAGCTGTGTCTAATGGTGTGATATCATGAAAGACACCTCCATAATATATTGCTAACAATCTATGGGAAGCAACAGCAAGATAACGGTTGCCATCTAAATCTGACCAATTGTGTATGTCACGAGTCACACCAACGATGGTATCACCAGAAGTTTTTTTCCATCCACCAATTTTTTCTGGTTCGCCATAACGAAATCTTACAAAGTCACCATCAACCCAAGTGCTTTCCGCAATAGACTCTGAGATTTGTTTATTGAAACCTGGCTGAAAAGGAACTTTAATAAGTGGCATAAAGTCTCCTATGTTTTAATCATAAATTTTAAACATAAAAAAGGCTGTAACGTAGACTGAGAACTACCGCTAAAAGTGTGCGTATGTGTTTGTCCATCCGAAGTTCCAGTAGCTTGTGCACCAGAAGCTGCAGTTCCACCTGTAGAAAAAGTACCATAAGCTTGAGTACTATCATCTGGAGTACCGCCTCCATATATTCCTACAGAATTACCACTACCTTGAGGAGATGTAACGCTGTTTGGTCCAAGCATTAAATGAAAATGTTTAGGCATTTGTGCTGCTGTAAGAGTTGTTCCCGCATTTGTACCCTCTGGACTGACCGTAGCTGAACCACCTGTAGCAGCTAACGAAACCGATGATGATTTACCATAAAGAACTCGGTCTTTTAAATCTGGTAATGTAAATGTGCTAGAACCATCTCCAGCCCCATATGTCGTTCCAATAAGTGCAAACAAAGCTGAGTAAGTAGACCTAGATACTGCACTACCATCACATTCTAAATATCCTGTTGGTGCGGAGGATATAGTCCAAGGTACAATAGTGCCAGTTGCCACTGTTTGATTACCGAGCGAACCAGCTAAATTATTACTAGTAAAATTATATTTTGTTGCTTCGTAAGTTGCCATTATTTATCCTTAAATGTCCATCCAACTGTTGCATCCCCAGAAAAAACTAAGGTAAAACCAGCACCCTCAGTTGCCACTGTAAGATCTGCAGCTGCGTTTACAATATTAGAGCTGTTACGCCCCACCGTTAAATTATTGGTATCAAATGTATATCGTGCATCTAGAAAAGTTACTTCATCACCAGCTGCCGGTGAAGCTGGCAATGTGATTGTTACCGCACTAGACGATGTATTTACTAAAAGCTGTGCACCAGGTTGAACTGTTTCTGCTGCGGACACTGTTCTCCAAAATTTAGTCTCTTGGTCTTTTACAAGATCCGTGCCATTAGAATGACAGATGTAATGATTGCCCTCACATAATAAAAATCCAGTTTGACTGGTTACTTTAAAAGTTAAAGTAAATCCAGCGTGATCTGTGCCATCTATTACGTTAAAAAGTTTTTCTATACTAGCAGGCATGTTTACAGTTCTATTTGCCGCTAAAGTGCCAGTGAATTTTAAAGACATGTTTCTTGCATTTGATATTGCCGCATTTGACATGACTAAAGTTACATCTGAAGATGCAACATCTATTTCTTGATAACCAGCAATGGCCTGTTCAACTAATTCTAAATTCGCATTGGTTTTATCACCCCACGTTCCAGAGTTTTCTCCCGTTGCCATTTTTTCTAGTTTTATATCGTCTGAAAATGTTGAAGCCATAATTTTGTCCTGTTTGTTTAATTATATAAGCAGTTACGCTACCTTTTCAACCTCATCAACTTTTTCCCATGTCTGACTGGTGCCAGTGCTGACATCAGTCCATGTTTGCGAAGTTCCCGTGCTTACGGCTGAATATGTCTGTGCCGTGCCTGTATCAACAGTTCCCCAAGCGATACCGTTTGCGATACCGACAGATATTGTTACAGTTGATCCAGTTACGCTTACATTAGCATCAGCTTTAATGACAGTAAAACTAGATACTGCTGATGTAAGTGCACTGCCAGTTACGCTTACATTAGCATCTCCAGCTTGTGAAGAGCTTCCAGCGTTCATCGCTAGAGCAATACCTGAAACTTCTACTATGGTATTAGGTACACCTTGTGCTCCAAAACAATCTTCAGCAAATGTGGTTGCACCAAAATACATTAATTACCTCGCATCTTTTATTGCTTGTAGTTTAGTTTTCTCGCTACTGATATTTTCTGCGTCTATCTCTCTATCTAATCTATCTTTGTAACTACCTGCTGCAACTTTAGCATCATAGTCAGCTTCATGTCTTGCTACTTTTTGCTGTAACATGGTGGTTGCAATCTCTGTTCCAAACTTAGTTTCAACATGTTGCACCCAGCCCTCTGCATCTATAACTATGTGTCTTAATACTAATTGTTGTCTACTTGATAATGATATTGCCATAATATTATCCTACTAAATGTCCTTGAAAAAATGTACCACTTGCTTGTATATCTACAGTTAAAGAACTGTCAAAAATATTTAAAAGAACAGTTGCAGTATCACCTGCATCCATATCTGCAAGAACTGTTATAGAAAATGAACCCACACCTGCCCCTGATATATTTTCTGCTGGGTCAAACTCATACATATAACCTCTATTACTGGTTGCAATGTGCATACGCCCTGTCGTATTGCTTGTTGTATGGTCATGTATTGAAACAGAAGCAGTTAAAAAATATGAGCCAGTTACAGGTGCTGTAAATGTGTTAGAAGCAAAGTCTGCATTTTTATCAAAAATTTCTGTACCAAATGCAACTGTTACCTCTGTGCCATTACCTGTACAGTTGTCTTGAGCAGATGAAGGCAAAACACTAAATGCTGGTTGTGTTGCATTCACCATAATGCCGTTTGAATCTTTTGTAACCACCGTTCCTGTTTCTGCTGGAACAGTTAAAGTATTAGTACCTGCAGCTGCTGGTACATCAACGGTTACTTGTCCTGAACTACTTCCTTTGATTACTAATGGCATTAGTCTGCCTCCGCTATGGTGTTGCCGTCTGCTACCCATGATTGAATTGCTTGGTAGTCTGTATTATCTGTAGCTATTGGAACATTGGAAGTAATACCATTTTTAACCATAACATAACCAACAACTTCTTCCTTATATTCCATTTTTTTTACTGAAACAATATTATCTTTATCCATTTATAACTCCGCTTCTGCTGTCCAATGCCCATATACTTCAGGGTCGCCTGTGTTTACATACATATTAAAATGGCAAGTTGAGTTTAATAAAGTTATGCCATTTGCTGCAGGTGATTGTAAAGTTCCTGATGTGCCTGAATCATTATAAAATGTAACAGTCGGTGCTGCTCTCATAGAAGGACTTAAAGCAACAGCTTTACCTTTGTTTCTTGTACCTGAATCAGCACCTAAAACAAAATAGTATCTACCTGTATTTGCCGCATTACCTACTGGAGTACCTTGCGGATAAGATTTTTGAAAATACCTTTCACAACTTGCTAAGTTATCACCATACGATTCATGTTGAAAGGGAGCTATGCTGTTTGCATCAAAGTCGCCTACTTCCATTTGTAATCCTGTAATATAAATATTATTGCTTGTGCTACTTGCACCATTGACTTGACCTACTGCTCTGTTTGCATTGGTTGAACTTGTCCATGTTGTGCTTAATGTACCACCTGAAAAATCACTACCAGCACCAAGCCATAAATTTAAAATAAAACTGTTAGCATTATCATCATCTAATGCTCCTGTGGTATCTCCAGCAAAACTTAATACTTTCTTTTCCCAAGTATTAGAATCAGTTACTGTGTAGGCTTGAGATATTTGTCTTGAGTTATCAACATCAAATAATTCAGCAATATATGTTCCTGTTACTGTTGTTTTAATCCAAAAAGATATAGTTACTTTTTCAGCACTTGATGTTCCTTTTTTAAGTAACTGTAAGTCTTGTCCTTCAAAAAAATAAGATGCTGTATGAAAAGCACCAGATGCAACAGAAGTATCTGCTGTAGTGCAATCTAATTCCCAAGAATTAGCAAAGCCTTGTCCTGTTGGAACATCTGTATCTTGTGTATGTGTCCAAGTACCATTATCACCCAGCAAAGTTTTCATTCTATCAATAGCATTATAACTATTACCTGTAATTCCTGTAACTGATGTTCCTCTTTGAGCTACTGCCATATCACCATTAATTATTAACGGTTTAGCAGTTCTTCTATCTAAGACTACTGTGTTATCCGATACTGTGCCATGTAATGTTAGTGCCATAATCTACCCTTTTGGATATTTGTCTTTGATTGCTTTGATATCTGCTTTCCAAGCATCAATACCATCATTATAAATTTTATCTAGCTGTTCTTCCATAGCTGGATATTCAGCTTTACGTTTCCTTGCGTACTCAAGATTATTATAAGCAGTCTCTAATTCTGTTACTTTTGCTAA
>TARA_R100000654_G_scaffold15314_4_pt1 | contig 13053 bp, 23 predicted proteins | sample TARA_R100000654 | Tara Oceans TARA_R100000654 (sample SAMEA2622473) | marine metagenome | biome: marine biome (ENVO:00000447); feature: surface water layer (ENVO:00002042); material: "saline water (ENVO:00002010), including plankton (ENVO:xxxxxxxx)" | depth 5 m
AACCTTTTCTGCTTTGCAGTCCCAGTCTTGCTAAACCTGTTTTTATTTTTTGTAGTAGTGTGTATAAATTTCATAGCTACCTCCGTATCCGCTGTACTTAACTATCATCACTATCATAAATTTTAGGATGGCAAGATTGCCACCCTAATTAATTATGCAACTAATTTCTTAATTGCATTCTCAGACTGTGTTGAGAGTATCACATCACCATATGGTGTGACTCGTGTAGTCTCAACATACTTAATATATTTTCTTGAGTCTGATTTGTTAGCCAATAATTTTTCCATATCAACTATTGGTCTAGCATATGTAGAAACATTTATTCTGTAGTTATGTCCCTCATATGTATTGGGAGATTGTTTTTTCATTTTCAATTTCCCTTTAGCCACTAAGTCACTAACTAGTTTATTTATTCTTTTACTAATTAGTAATTGAACGGCTATGGTGTCTATGATTTTTTTACTAATCATAAATACCTCCTTTCATAATTATTCAAGACTACCCAATAGCGAGTAGTCTAAAATAATTATTCTTTGTCTAATTGGTTTTTATATTGGTCATGCATTCTTTGATGACCACTCATCCAATCATCCCAAACTATTCTCCACGCAACCCCTAAATCACCCGACTCTTTTAACTTTATTAATTCGCCTTGATAATTAAAAGATGCGAGTAGAATTGCGTGTGCCTGTTCCTTATTTAAAGTAAATGAGAAAAGTTTTTGTGGTTCAGATGGTTTAGTGTCAGACACTTATGCCACCAATCTGTGCCATTGTGGTGAACGCATGACCATCATTATTTGTTGTTGGTCAGTCACGACTCTACTATGTAGTGGAGTGTTGCTTCTAGCCAATGGCGTGTGTGTAGCATAGTGTGTGAGCATATTGTAGACTGCCCACATAGTCATGCCTAAGTCCTTAGTCTCTTTTAAGAACTGTTCCATCATCCAATTAAAAGTTTTATTTTCTTTTAATTCAGCATCCTTCTGTGCCTGTTTCTTGAATAGAGTATGCTTGAGTAATGCCTTCACATCATCAGTAGTGACCTCAGCATTAGATAGAGACTCAAACCATGTCTGCATCTCTTGGAATGACTCTTGACCAATCATCACCTTATCTCTAATGACACTAGGATTAAATCCTGTGGTGTGCTTAAAGTTAAAAATAAGTTTGTAGTTTGAGTCAACACCGACCATACCATTAAGACATAGTAATCTAATTGGTAAAATCTGTAGTGAGTGAACCCATGAACCATCTAGCGATGTTCTAAAGACAATCTCAAATCTGATTATGTCTCCAACCTTTCTAGTCTTTGGTTCAATGGTGATGTTTGGATAAGATATAGTTCTTACAAACTTTGCACCACCCTCATACATTGCGTCTTTTACAAGACATCCTGTATCTAAGTTAGCCTTCACCAATCCCTCGTTAAAATTATCTATTAATTCGTAAATAGCGGTAGGATGATACTTAGAACCTACAACACCTTTTGGTATAGGTCTCTGATTAGTAGTGTCCCAAACTTGATAATGGTCGGGAATTTCTTTATATACACCGTCAAGTGTGTATCCGTCAGCATCTTGAAAAACAACACCGTCTTTTTGTTCACCATCAATTTGTTTTTGGTAGTAAAAGATAGGTTTTAATCCAACATCAAATTTATATTTGTCATCTAATGCTAATGGATTAGTAGTTTGTTCGTCATGTAGTTTTATAATGTTAGTCATATGTGTAGCCCCTCCGAGAGCTATATAGGTCTAATGAAAAGAGAGATGAGCAGGGAAGCTAAAATGCAAACAACCACCTACTCATCTCTCACCGTTGAATACCGATACAATACTTTAGTCTTTAAACTTATAGCCATTGCATCTTATTAAGTATTCAAGATAACTCGGATCGAGTTATCTAAAATACTTATAGGTTGTTAGCCCCAACTGCGACCACAACCTTTGGCAAAGTGGATTGCATTGCCAACGATAAGCTGACCAGCTAATTTGGTAGCCTCTTCATTAAGAGGAAGTCTCTGCCAAAGACCTTCCTCATTGACTAGTAGTTTAGTCCCATCGGGACATCTAACTACTTGCACATAGCCACCAACGGTAGCCTGTGCATCAGATAAAGAAATTTTTACTTTCTTATCTGTTATTTTAAGTAACGACATTTTGTTACCTCCTATAAATTTTTCTTTGATACTCTACTTTGAAGTTTTCTCTTGTAACTTTATGTTTAAAACTATCAAAATAAATTACATTGCCATCCTGCTGAGTCTCCTCATATGAACACATATACATAACACCATCCATATTGTACTCTCTCATTAATGCATTATTAAATGCACTAACATGGTCTCTCATAAAATAAGGTTTAGTCATTTGATACTCCTTGCTTTGCATCTCTTTTTTTAATTGCTTCTATTATTCTTGAAACATGAATGTCAATAAATCTTGCATCCATTTCTAGTGTGCCTTCAGACACTGCTAGTAAATATTTATTAATTTGTTCGACTCTCATATTCTCAGCATAGTCAACATCATATTCTGCGATTGATGTTATAGCCTTAAATATTTTATTAATGTGTTTTACTTTTCTTTTTTGTGATTGTGTTAGTTTAGTCATTTGTTTCTCCTTTGTTAAATGTCTAATACTGAATACAAAAAGTATTCATGAATGCTCAATGCAACGAGCATTCAAAAATACTTTAAGAGATTTTAAAATTGCAATTCAATCTAAGTGTCTCTGTTAGATGATGTCATTTGGACTGACATCACGATTAGGTCGACCTATTGCAAATCTATGAGTCAAATAATATGGAGCCTGTACTCATAGTGCCGATGCCTCGGTTAGCGGTGTACTAATTTATGAATGAAAAGTTAGATTGAATTTTTATAAACAATCTAAAATTTAAAACCAAGTATACACGGCTAACCAATTGAACTAAATCCATTTTAAATTTTGCAACAGAGTCGAGTGTCTGCAGAGCATTAACATTCTCTAACTGAACAAAAAATAAAAAGTCAGATGCTACTTTGTTCACAACTGAAATTCGGCTATTCAAAAACATTGTTGATTTTATGTCATACCTTGCAATCATTTGCAATACCTAAATAACACTAAAAATAACTATGTATATCAACAATAATATAAAGGTTCTTAAAATGTTCTCTACAAATTAGTGAGATATTTGACTAGATTAAATGGTATCATGGCTAGAGATAGGTCTATAACAACCGATGATATCAAACAGTATTATTTTAAGATGCCAAGAAGTCATCGAAGTATCAGAAGACTTCATGCAGAACTAAAAGAAAAGTTTGCAGGCAAAAAAAAGATACCATCACTCGCAACAATATTTAGACATAGTAAACAGGAGGGATGGATACAAGAAGCAAACATGGTTGATGTAAAAACAAATGAAAAAACTTTAGATAAGATTGCTGAAAAAAAATCTGTAGAGTTAACAGAACTGACTGACAAATTAAAAGCAACATCACATGAGGCATTACAAAAAGTTTTAACGGCATTACAAAGTGGTATTGTTAGTAATTTAGAAAAACCTAGTGACTTGTTAAACATGACAAAGGTAGGAGTAGAAAGTTCTAAGTTAGCAAATTTATTAGAAGGCAATCCCACATCAATTAGTGGAAACATACAAATAGATACAGATGATGTTGTTGCATTGAAAAAACATATTCAAGATTTGTATGCATCAATTAATGAAGACTTGTTAATCAAACAACAAGAAGAAATGAAAAAAAAATTTAACTAATGAATTGTAATTGTGATTGTCAAATAAAATGTTGTGATGTTCCAAACTGTGATGGATTAGACTGTAAGTGTAAACTTAAACAAGATGAGACAGAGCAGGACCAAGAAATAGAAATAGAATTTATTGAAGAGAAAATAACTTACCATTAATAATTTTTGGATAGAATACTTTAAAGAAAAAAAAACTCGCAAGGATGCAATGAGACTTGCAAAAATAAAAACTTGTTGCAAGTGTGGTAGATTAGATAGTCCAGTATCTGACTCAACCTTTAGTAAATTCTACTGCATGGACTGTTATAAGAAACAATCCAATACAGTAGAACAGAAGAGACTAGTTAAGAGTTCTAATCAGACTCTTAACCTTTTTGATTGAGTCATGCTCTTTGACATACTCATTGTTAACTTTGTTAACAAAGACATAGTCCAGTAAAACAATCCTGCCGATAGCATCTACCAAAGATAATTTTCGGAGGGATGTATTGGTCTCATCATGTCTCTTCATAATATAGACTGGTGACTGCATATCATTAATACGCTTAGCATCATCAGACTTTAACCACTTGTCTAATTGAACAAGTATTTCTTTATCACTAATCATTGTTTAATCCTTTCGATGTAGTGTCATAGTACTATGTGATTTACTCTACAATTCTTGCAAAGTAATTATCTCACATAGTTATGTGTATAAAAAAGTCTAATTATGGAAATTAAACTTTCATATTACTGTGTATAAAAGTCTCTTAATTTTCCAATATAAAGAGCATACAGAGATAATTAAATACATTGGAGTATGATTGGATAAGACACTTTTTTGTCGACAGATTGAGAGCAGGAAATAAATTCAGTCTGCTATTACTGACTGTCTTATTATATTAGATATAACTACATATAATTCCTAGTAATTACAGGAATATAAAAGAGAGCAGGAGAGAATATATACAGATTACTGTATCCGTTCCTATAACATAAATTATGCAACAATACGATATGTCACTCAATACTATCATCACTCCCCTACCCTACCGTTTTACCCCATAATCTAGGGCGTTTTTCTGCTATACTGTAATATTGCACCCCCACCCCCCTGTTGCAGTCGCTGTACTAACATCCATACAATGGCTACTGACATACCATAGTAGCAGGGAAAACCCCCACCCTATTAAAATAGACGATGGGGTATATTTATATATACTGATAGCATGGATGAAACACTAAAAGCAGATGGATTTGATAAAGCCATCATGGGGTACGCTGGAAGATGTGGAATGAATGACGTTCTGCTCTACAGCACAAACAAGATTATACAAATACTTATGGAACGAGACGGCATGACAGATGAGGAAGCCATAGAGTTCTTTGAGTTTAACATAAAGGGAGCTTACATGGGAGAGGGTACACCCCTTTACTATGACGACTTACATGAGGATACCAGAGACAACTGAAGAAAAGATAGCTCAACTACAGCTCCTTGTAGGTAAAGTAAAAGAATTAGAAACAAAAGAGAGTGCTCGCACAGGTCTGCTGGGGTATGCAAAATCCCAGATGGACAACTACAAGACCCCTCCCCACATCAAGAAGCTGGCGGAGAAGCTAGAGGCTGTAGAACGTGGTGAAATCAAACGACTCGCCATATTCATGCCTCCCAGACACGGCAAATCTATTCTGACATCAGAATTTTTTCCCGCCTGGTATATGGGCAGGAACCCAGATAAGTATATTATCTGCTCCACATACGCCCAAGACCTGGCAGACGACTTTGGTCGTAAAGTCAGAAACCAGCTTCAAGATGCTAATTATGGCGAAATTTTTCCCGACACGCAGCTGGCAACGGACTCAGCTAGCGTTCGCAGGTTCCACACGACAAAGGGTGGAGTCTACTACGCTGTGGGTGCGGGTTCTGCCATCACGGGTAGAGGTGCACACTTACTGCTAATAGACGACCCCATCAAAGGTCGTGAGGAAGCGGACTCACAGGCGATGCGTGGCAATCTATTAGACTGGTATCGTTCTACCGCCTATACAAGATTAATGCCGAATGGCAGTGTTATCTTAATACAAACGAGATGGCACGAGGATGACCTTGCAGGCTGGGTGCTCAAGGAGACGGGACACGAGGGGTGGGACATAGTCGAGTTTCCAGCGATATTAAACGAGACCGCAGCAGATATGCTAGGTCTCAAGGAAGGCGACCCGCTATGGGAGGAAGCCTATCCGCTGGAGAGACTACAAGAGATTAAGAAGACCGTAGGGACTAGGGAGTGGACATCGCTCTATAACCAGACTCCCTCCGTAGAAGAAGGAAACGTAATTAAACGCTGGTGGTGGAAGTATTGGAAACGAGAGCAACTGCCAGAGATACAGTACAAGATACAGTCTTGGGATACCGCTTATACAGCGAACCAGAACTCAGACTACTCTGCGTGTACAACGTGGGGTGTGTTCTCTGGGGAGGGCGGATATAACCTAATTTTACTCGACTCGTATCGAGAGCGACTGACGTTCCCTGAGTTGAAAAACGCAGCGATAAGTCTGTACAACGCACATCAGCCTGATAATATACTCGTGGAAGCTAAAGCGAGTGGACTGTCACTAGTGCAAGAGTTAATGAGAACGGGAATACCGATTACGCCATTTAATCCAAAACGTATGGATAAGCTGGCTAGAGTGCACGCCATCACGCCATTATTTGAGAGTGGCAGAGTGTGGGCACCCGACACAGATGAAACCGAAGCGGTGGTATCGCAGTGTGCGGCTTTCCCCAACACAAAGAATGACGACCTAGTCGACTCTCTATCGCAGGCGTTAATTAGATTGCGTAAGGGTTGGATGGTTAGCCACCCTCAAGACGTAAAGTATGAAGAACCAACAGGACCGAAGGGAAGTTATTGGTAATGAGAGAATCACTATTAGAATCAGTTAAGAGGCACGAAGGTTTTCGTGACCAAGTTTACTTGGACACGCTGGGAAAAAGAACCGTGGGTTATGGGCACCTCTGTGTGGAAGACCACTGGGAAGACGGCAAGGTATACGACAAGGAATACTTGGAGGAGATACTTAAAAAAGATTTACAGCACGCAATAGATACGGCAACGTATATGTGTGAGAAGACAGAAATAAACGAAGAAGGACAAGATATAATCACGGAGATGGTGTTTCAGCTAGGCGGAAACGGTGTCTCTAAATTTAAAATGATGTGGGAGGCTCTCAAGGCTAGCCCACCAAATTACAAAGAGGCTTCAGTCCAGATGCTCGATAGTCGTTGGGCAAAACAAACCCCGAACAGAGCACAGGAGATGGCGGAGCATATGAAATCATTAGGAGGAGAATAATGGGGATTTTAACTAAAGTATTAAAAACCACAGGATTTGGTTTATCAGTTAAAGAACTTAGCGACTACAAAAAGAAAATGGAAGCAGAGGGCAAAGACCCTTTTAGTCCAAAAGTTTTTATTAAAGAATATGGCAAGCCATTATATAATAAAATTGTAGGTGAATACAAAGATGCTTTTGGTAAAAATATGGGCGGAATGATGGAAGCCCGTAAGAAAGGCATGGGTCTTAGAATGGCTAACGGTGGAGAAGCAAAGTTTCCAGATTTATCAGGAGACGGTAAAATTACGCAGAAAGATATACTTATTGGCAAAGGCGTAATTAAAAAAGCTGGAGGCGGTGTAGTTAAAAAAAGAGTTGTCAAAAGAAAACCAAAGGCTAGAGGTGCAGGCTCTGCCATAAGAGGGACTAAGTTTAAAGGCGTATTTTAATGTCAATTTTTAAAGCAATAAGAATTATGTTACCTAGTGGGAATGTAGTTATTGCAAGGTCGAAAGAGATGTTGGAGAAGCTCTTAAAAGAGGGCGGCAAAAAAATTAAAAAGCTACCTGACGATAAAACAAGAGACACCAACATTGCTACAGGAGGCGGACCTGCATCACCACCCAGATTTGTTTTAGAAGAATTTTATAAGGATGGGGGACTCGCTAAGAAGAAAAAAAATAAGTCTAAAAAATCTCGTGGTAGCGGCTCTGCAATTAAAGGTACAAAGTTTAAGGGAGTATTTTAATGTCAGCAAAATTATTTGGAGAAATAGCTAAGTTTTTTTCTGGAGGCAAATCTGGACCCAAAGCATTGTTAATGGCGTATGCTAAATTTGGTAAAGACGCAGTAAATAAATATTTTAAAGAGAGACAACCAAGTTATAACATGAAAATTGACAATAAAAACATAGGTGGCATGGTAAAAAAACATCATGGAGGCATGGTTAAGAGACGTGCTGGAGTAGCAAAAAGAGGATTTAATAATTTTAAAGGAATATTTTAATGGCTAGAACACCACTAGGTGCAGTAAACCCACTAATTGAAGAAGAAATTACAGTGGTTGCAGAAGGAACAGTAGAAGATGAGCCTATTTTATCTGATAACATAGCAGATAGCCTCGATGAAGAGAGCTTAGAAATGATAACATCTGAGCTTTTAGCTGCATTTGAAGCTGATGTTCAGTCAAGAAAAGAATATGAAGAAAATATTAAGAAGGGAATGGAGCTTTTAGGCTTAAAATTAGAAGATACACAAAACCCTTTCCCTGGTGCCTGCTCTGCACACCACCCAATGATGATTGAAGGAGCAGTTCAGTTCCAATCACAGGCTATTAAAGAGTTATTCCCGTCTGGTGGACCAGTAAAAACACAAATTATTGGAGAAAAAACTGACGACACAGTAAAACAAGCTAATAGAGTCAAAGAATTTTTAAATTATCAAGTCACAGAATCTATGGAAGAGTATTTTGATGATTTTGACCAGATGTTATTCTATCTGCCAATCGTTGGTAGTTGTTTTAAAAAAGTTTATTACGATGAAATACTAAAAAGACCGATATCTCGTTTCATTCCTATTACAGATTTTGTTGTATCTTACAATACAGTGGATTTAAGAACCTCTGGCAGGTACACACACATCATTCGCATGACTCAAAACGAGCTGCGAAAAAAAATACACTCTGGTTTTTATCGTGATACAGAAATAGATATGAATCCTGAAGAGGATGACTCTAATGACATCAGACAGAAGATACAAGACATAGAAGGTATAACACCATCTAAGAATTATCAAAAAGACGGCAGACTAACACTGCTTGAGATGCACGTTGATTTAGATATTCCTGGTTTTGAGAAGGATTTTGCTTGTCCGTACATCGTAACAATCTGTAAAGAGACAAGAGATATCTTATCGATAAGAGAAAATTTTAGAGAAGACGACCCAGATTTTAAAAGAATACAACACTTCGTACACTATAAGTTTTTACCAGGCTTTGGTTTTTACGGTATGGGATATGTACACCTTCTAGGTAATTTACAGAAGTCTGTTACAACTATTCTACGTTCTCTTGTCGATGCAGGACAGTTTTCTAACTTGCCTGGTGGTTTTAAAGCAAGAGGAATGAGAGTTGAGGGTGAGCAACCTGTAGGCTTTGGTGAGTTTAGAGATGTTGAGGGATACGGAGACGATATCAGAAAGTCTATCGTGCCACTACCTTTCAAAGAACCATCACAAACTTTATTTGCACTACTAGGTTCTATGACACAAGAGGGCAGAAGATTAGCTGCCATAACAGATTTACAGTCTGGTGATATGAATGCAAACGCACCTGTTGGAACAACGATAGCGTTATTAGAACAGGGCATTAAAGTTATGTCATCCATACACAAGAGATTACACAAAGCACAAAGAGAAGAATTTAAAATTATTGTAAGAATAAACAAAGAGTTCTTACCAAGCTATTATCCATACAGCGTAGAGGGCGATAACAGATTTATATTTTCAAAAGATTTTGACGACAGAATAGATATACTACCTGTCTCAGACCCAAACATATTTTCTACTGCACAAAGAGTTTTATTAGCACAAACACAGTTACAGGCTGCAGCAGCAGCACCACAGATACACGACATGAAAGAAGCATACAAGAGATTGTATGAAGCTCTTGATGTGAAGAATGTAGATGAGATTTTATTACCAGAGATGGGTGCAAAAAGAAAAGACCCCGTCACAGAAAACTATGCAATGATGTATGGTAGACCTGTGAAGGCGTTTGCATCCCAAGACCACGATGCACACATTGCAGTTCACCAAGCATTGTTGAGTGACCCAACAATGACACCAGCATCACCACAAGTTGCACAGGCTCTAGCTGGTAATATTGTTGCTCACATCCAAGAGCACAACGCACACAAATACAGATTACAAGTCACTGCCATGACTGGTATGGAGTTACCTCCAGCACCAGAATATGACAGAGCAAATCCTGGCAAAGATGAGGGATACGAGGCACTACCACCAGAGGTAGAAAATCAAGTTGCACAAATGCAGGCACAAGCTGCACTACAGATGTCACAGCAAAATCAGATGGCAGCACAGCAGGCAGCACAGCAAGCACAGATGCAGGACCCTAGGGTTCAGATTGCGATGCAGGATTTAGCGATTAAGAAACAAGAAGCAGATAGAAAAGTTATGGACTCACAGCAAAGAGCACAAGACAGACAGCGTGAGTTAAATATGAAAGAGCAAAAAGAAGCTGCAGATGCACAGATTGATATTGCCAAGCTACAGTTAGAAAGAGCAAAAGCAGAATCTGATATTGCAGTAGATACACAAAAGATTGAGTCTAACGAGAGACGAGATGCACTACGTTCCAGAGCAAATAAATCTCTTGCTAGAGAAAAAACAATGGCTGACATAGCCAAGCAACAGATGAAGGATAAATAAAATGGTACTTCCACTAGCATTAGCACCTTTGATTCCAGCGGGTATAGCAACTCTTGGAGCTGGAGCCAGAGCAATTGGTAGCCCACAAGGACAAAGATTTTTACAAGGTGGCATCAATACTTTAAATAGATTTGGAACTAGATTGCAAGATTTTTTACAACCTGCTGGTAACATGATATTTAACCAAGCAACAAAGAGACCATTAATGGCTGCTCCTGTAATACCAGAGGCATTAAATACGACAGCAGATACTATTACTAATTTAATAGCTAAATTAATGGAAGAGGAAGAAGAAGATAAAAAAGAAAAAAAGAAAAAAAAGAAAAAAGACGAAATACCAGAGGTAGCTTTGAAAAAGGGCGGTATAGTTAAAACAAAAAAACCAAAGAAAAAAAGAAAAAAATATAAATCAGGAACATTTGTAAAAATGAAAGGAAGCAAGAGGTACATATAATGTCAATATCAACTAAATTTGGACAACAAGTAATAAATATAGGTAAAAAAATAAAAGGCGAAACAGCAAATGAGATGCTCAAGAGATTAGGAGTAGACAATCTAGGTGAATTAAAAAAAATGCCAGCTAAAGAATTAAAAAAATTATTAGGTGGTAGTTCGTTTGGTAAAAAGATTTTAAAATCTCTAGGTCTAATGGGTATAGGTGCAGCAGGTGGTACTGCTGTTACCGCTCCAAGTCTTATTAAAATAGGACAGGAAAAACAAAAAGCGTTAGATTCAATGCCAAAAATGAACAAAGGCGGTATTGTTGCACCAAGGATGGGTGGTAAGCCTAGTCATAAAGCCAAAAAAAGTTCTAAGTCTATTGCAAAAAAATATTTTAAAGGTACGTTCTAGTTAGTGGAACTAACTAAGGCTATCAAACATATACTTAGAAAAATAGACTCTGAAATAGAGAATAGTAAAAATGCCTTTGTAGATGGCAAAATAATAAAAGACAATTTCGAAAAATCTGTTGGACAAGTCAGAGGTTTAGTTCTAGCTAAAGAAATAGTACGAGAAACTGCTAAAAACATAGAGGAACTAGATGACTAACACAACATTTAAACTAGAAGAAGTAGAACTTAAAAACGATAAGTACCCAAGACCAACGGGTCACAGAATTTTAATTAAAACTTTAGATATAGCTAATAAAACAAATATGGGTATCTACTTGCCCACAAAGTCAATAGAGGACCATAGAGCTATAGCATCAATAGGAAAAGTTATAGAGCTTGGCGATGATGCGTACAAGCGAGAAGACATGACAAACCCTTGGTGTAAATTAGGAGATTACGTTATGTTCGGAAAATATGCTGGACACCGTTTTAAATACGGACAAGCAGAATTACGAATCATGAACGATGACGAGATTCTGGGTGTAGTCCCAGATGTAAGTGAAATAAGCTAATTTCACTTTTATCAACTAGCTACATTTTTGTAGCGTACAATTCTTAGGAGAAACCTATGCAAGTATTACACGATACTTCGGATGAAAAGAAAAAGCCGATGAAAATAGTTCCTGAAGGGGATACTGAAAAAATGGAAGAACTCAATACTGAAGAAGCTATTGAGACTATGGAAGCAATAGACCCAGAAGAAACTACAGACGCTGTTGATGAAAATCAAGAAGCGGAAACCACTGAGGAAGAAGCTGAAGAACCTCAAGAGGAAGCAGAACAAGAAGAAAAACAAGCTGCTCCCAAAAAAAAATCTAGACTTCAAAGAAGAATAGACGAGCTTGTAAGAGAGCGTGCAGCAGAGCGAGAAGAAAAAGCAAAGCTGGCAACTCAGATTGAAACATTAAACAAAGAGCTTCAAAGAAAAAGCACTTTAAACAGTGATTACAATAATTTACAGCAAGACTATTTTGATAATCAAATCAAAGTTGCAACTAAAACTCTAGATAATGCTAGAAGTGCCTACAGAATGGCAAAAGAAACTGGCAATACCGATGAGGAAATAAAGATTGCAGAAGAGATAGCTGACGCAAAGTTTGAGTTAAAAGACTTGGAGCGACAAAAACATCTGTTCGATAGAAAGCAGAAAGCAACTGCACAACAACCAGAACAAGTGCAACAACCCGCACCAACACAACCGCAACAGCAAACGCAACCACAACCTGACCCAAGAGCACTTCAATGGGCACAAGTAAATACTTGGTTTGGACAGGATGCTGCAAAAACTGGAGCGGCATACGCAATCGATGCTCAGTTAAAAATGGAAGGATACGACCCCTCATCAGAGGAATACTATTCTGAATTAGACAGGCAGTTAGCAAAGGCTTTCCCAGATATGGGTAAAGGTGGAGCTAAACCAAAGCAAGTCGTAGCGAGTGTATCTCGTGCACCATCCGCACCTAACAACAAAGTAACTCTAAGTAGTAGTCAAATGGCTATGGCAAAGAAATTAGGTGTGCCTTTAGAAGAATATGCAAAATTTGTTAGGAGTGACAAATGACCAATAAAAATATATCGTCTGGTGTGAAAACTTCTAGAACACATCAGAAACGCAAAGTAACTTACACACCTCCTTCAT
>TARA_R100000654_G_scaffold1438_5_pt1 | contig 13039 bp, 19 predicted proteins | sample TARA_R100000654 | Tara Oceans TARA_R100000654 (sample SAMEA2622473) | marine metagenome | biome: marine biome (ENVO:00000447); feature: surface water layer (ENVO:00002042); material: "saline water (ENVO:00002010), including plankton (ENVO:xxxxxxxx)" | depth 5 m
CACTGTATCTCCACTCATTTTGATAGTTCCACCTGTAATTGTGGTTCCTGTAATGTTTGTAGCCGTTGCGTTAGTAAATAGAGCATTAGTACCAGTAACAGTGGTTCCTGTTATATTTGTCGCTGTGATATTGGTAATAGTACCCGTAACAGAGTTTACTGTATTTACAAATAATGTCCTCCACCTATTATTAGTTACTCCTAAATCTCTAGTAGTTCCTGAAGGATTAATATTACTATTCACACGACCTGCAAACGTTATTGTATCTGTAATTGCATCACCTAAGTTTGTATTACCTAAGAAACTTGTAATTCCAGTTACCGTTAGATTTCCACCTACTGCTAAGTCATCAGTTATACCTAAATCATCAGTTACATTAAGATCTACTGCATTAATAGTGGTAAAGTTCGCAGTAGTACCAGTAACTGTAGTACCGGTAATATTTGTAGCAGTCGCATTAGTGAATAAAGCATTAGTACCAGTTACCGTAGTGCCAGTTATATTAGTCGCCGTAATGTTGGTTATATTACCTGTCGTGAAGTTAGCTGTAGTGCCGGTAACTGTAGTTCCAGTTATAGCTGTCGCATTGATATTAGTAATAGTTCCTGTAGTAGCTATTACTGTAGTTGCATAAAGTGCTCTCCAAGTTTTAGTGGTACTACCTAGATCACGATCATTAGCGGTTGCATCAGGAAGAATTGCTGAATCTACAAGAGCAGTAAAAGTTACTGTATCAGTATTTGCATTACCTATATCTGTATTACCTAATATCGAAGCATTACCGGTGACTGTTAGATCTCCTCCGAGAGTAGTGTCATTTGTTATATCTAAATCATTAGATACATTAAGATCTACAAAGTTACCTGTAGTGAAATTAGCTGTGGTACCAGTTACCGTAGTACCAGTAATATTAGTAGCTGTTGCATTAGTAAATAATGCACTAGTACCTGTAACAGTAGCACCTGAAACTGTTGTTGTACCAACAATAGTAGCTCCGGTTATTAAAGGAGATAAGATTTTAGTTCCGCCTGTAATTATATCTCCTGATATAGTTCCCTTTCCCACAAGCGTTCCAGTAACAGTTGCATCTCCGCCAACAGTCACATCATCTACTACGTTAAAATCATCCTCTACAGTAAAATCTTGAGCCGTAACATTCGTAAATAAACCAGATGTACCAGTTATGGTGGTACCCGTAATGTTAGTGGCCGTTGCATTTGTAAATAAAGCACTGGTTCCTGTGACTGTGGTGCCTGTAATGTTAGTTGCCGTAATGTTAGTTATATTTCCTGTTGTTGCATCAACAGTTACGCCATGTATCTCTTTCCATCTTAAAGATGAATCTCCAAAAGATCTCTCGTCATCTGTGGATGGCTCTAAATCAGAATCTACACGAGCTGTAAAAGTTATTGTGTCAGTATTGGCATCACCTACATCCGTATCTCCTAAGATGCTAACGGCTCCAGTGACTGTCAAATCTCCACCGATAGTAGTGTCATCCGTTACATCTAAATCATCAGAAACATTTAGATCAACCGCATTAACAGTAGTGAAATTAGCTGTAGTACCAGTTACCGTAGTACCAGTAATATTAGTAGCTGTCGAATTTGTAAATAAAGCATGAGTACCAGTTACCGTAGTACCTGTAATATTAGTAGCTGTTGCATTAGTAAATAAAGAACTAGTACCAGTTACCGTGACTCCACTTACAATGGTGCTGAATTTTCCACTTTCAGCGTTGATTGTAGTTCCCGTGAAGGTTACAGCTTTTATAGTAGAACCTTCGATAGATCCACCAGTTATGTTGGTACCACTGATAGTTCCTGTTACAGTAACGTTTTGCGTTACTACAATTCCACTTATATTTGCTAAATTGCTTACGGTTAATCCGGATGTAGTACTAGCTCCAGAAACAGTTAAATCATCTTGAATTATTACATTTCCACTGATAGTACCGCCTGTCCTAGGTAAATAATGAACATTTAAGTACGCTTTTGTACCTGATATTGTTAATTTTTTATTCTTTAATCCTGGATCTGGTTCTGATACATTAACAACCGTTAATAGATCATCTTCTGCTAATTGGAGACCCGCCTGTTCCTGTAATTCACTAATTCTACGGTTTGCCACGACCTAATTCTAGTTAACACTTTATTAACTAATTATAGATCTAGTATTCTGACAAATTACTTCACCTTAATTTCTACTCTAGGCAAGAAATCTGTTGCAACTCTCCAGCCAAATTGTACACCAGTAACTAATAAACAAGAGACCACTAATAGTAAAATAATCTCTGCAATCGTGAGGTTTCTTCTAACATAAACTACCTGAGGATTAGGTGGCTTATTTGTTATATTTTGTGCTAAAGTTTGCTGTATAGCCAGCTCTCTTGCACGTGCTTTCATCTGAGCTAATTGTTCTGGAGTTATTTGTGGAACTCCAGGTTGTTGACTAGGTGGTACTTGCTCTTCCATAGATGCAAACTGTTTACTTTTAGATTAGCATTTAATTAAGAGTAATGAAACTATGAATACAGGATTACGCAAAGGTTTAGAAGATATTGCGTGGGAATTAAAAGGGATAAAAAATATTTTATCTTCAATGTGGCATAGTCGTTATGAAAAAGGAATAACAGATGCTCTTAATCCTCAGGCTTTTGCTGATGAATATATAAGCACCGAAGAATGCTCTCGTAGACTGGGTGTTTCAGATCAGACCCTTCGCAATTGGATGGCTTTAGGTAGAAAACATCCAGATAAAGGTTGGGTTGAAGGAATACATTATGTTAATGCATCTCCTGACCCTAGCCGAAAGGCTTTAATAAGGATACCTTGGAATAAATTGGTGCAATCATTCGCAAAAAATAAAAAGTTTACTAACCAAGATTATCGAAAGAAAGCATCACCTATGTACGTAACAACTAGCACTGGAAAGTTAACATGATTGCACATAGATTTATGAATATTGATATATCAAAAGTTACGGTAAAAAATTATAAACAAACACTCTCTGAATCACTAAGTCTACAAGTAGAAATATTTCTTCCTCCAGAGGGTTCTTTTGATGATGGTTGTCTAAGACGTTATTTAGAAAATGTGAAAAATTATGAGCAAGAAGATGCTAACTCTAATATGACATTAGCGAACAGATTGCGTCTTGCATTTCAAGATATGAAAGCAGATACTATATGTGGTAAATTTCCGAAAGCTGAATTACCTTTAAAAAGACGATTACGTTGTGTAGCTGAATATTTAATAAGATCAGGAGAGTTTAATAAGGTAAGAGATAATGACGGGAAATTAATAAAAAAACGTGGTATTTTAGGAAAAATGGTTGTACTTTATCAACCAATGCCTAAATTACTTGAATCCTTATCCAAACAGGGACTATTAAAAAAATGAACAGAAGAGAACGATTAATCGCATCTGTAATTGGTTCAGATATGGACCCACAAAAAGCTGCTTTTTTAAATACAACAATTAAATTCATTCTTGCTGATCAGGGAGAACAATATTTAAAATTCTGGAAACTTAAAGGACCAGGGGTCATGCGTTTAAATGCAACTCAGGAAACTGATTCTTGGTGTACTTTAGAAGATTTAAAAGATGATATACGATTGTGTGAATCAATAAATAATGATGATTTAAGTGAAAGTTTAAAGCGAATATTAAATAGAGCAGAACAAATTGATCCTAGTAAATTAGCTGGCTACATGATATTAGATAAAGAGGGGATCAGATATGTAGAAATTGATTATGAGAACATTGAAACCGTAGATGCCTCACCTTGTTCTATTAATTAATGGCAATACATGACATAAAAAAACGTAATGAAGATTTAGAGTTAATAACTAATTATGATCTTGTTTCTGCAGCACATGCCTTATTAGAAGGTATTGATTTAGATGTTGCAAGTTCAAATATAGCTAATGATTATGTCGAAGCCAATAATTTTTTTACTCCAAGAGATGACGGATTGAATTGTCAACAATGGTATGGAAGTGTTTATTTATTTCCTCCCAGTGGTGCTTACTTTTGGGATAAAAAAAATGAAAAATGGAAGATGACCCGTGCTTCATCTCCTTCATTAACTTCTTCACATGCAGTATGGTTTCGTAAATTATATAAAGCATGGTTAGCAAAAGAAATAAAACAAGGATTATATTTTACAAATTGTCCCGACATGATTAGATATGAACAAAAGATATTTGACTTTCCTATTTGTATATTAAAAACTGCACCTTCCTTAGTAAAAAATACAAGCAAAGGTGTTGGGGTGCATAAGACTTGCACGTCTTTTTTGGTTTACTTACCTCCGATACAAAACTCTACAAAAATGATAGAAAAGTTCATAGATATTTATAGTGAAAAAGGTAGAATCCTTTGTTAGATTAGATATACTCGATAGACATAAAAGAAGCATTATGAGTATCTTATCTGATTGGGAAATTAAGCATCTTGTTGAAAAAGAAAACATGATAGAACCCTTTGTAGCAAAGGAAGTTAAAGAAGTTGATGGTAAAAAAACGCTTAGTTATGGCCTAAGTTCTTATGGATATGATATTAGACTATCTGAAGAGAAGTGCTTACTCTTTGGAGGAACACAAGCTGGTATGTGTGATCCTAAAGATTTTGATTCCGAAATATTAAAAACAACAGAACTAAACGAAGATAAAAGAGGTAAATACTTCTTATTACCTCCTTATGGATATTGTCTATGCAGGGCAGAAGAAAGATTAAAATTACCTAAAGATATAACCGTAGTGGCTGTAGGAAAATCCAGTTATGCAAGATCAGGTATATTTTGCAACATAACTCCAGCTGAAAGTGGATGGGAAGGTTATTTAACATTACAAATAAGTAATTGTACCTCTTTATTTAATCGGATATATGCAAACGAAGGTATTACACAGCTCCTGTTCCACAGGGGAAATCCTTGTGACATAGATTATCCGCAAAGAAAAAGGAAGAAGAAAATAGATAAAGAAACTATTGCAGCCTAATTATAAATAAAACTCTTTACCAAACTGTGGTTTCGGTTTAGTGGCATATTCAGTAGAACCTGCTCCAGGTCCTCCAAAGTTTTGTCCTCTAAGACTAGGTAATTGAACACCTGCTATCTCAGCTTTGCCTATAGGTGTTCTACCTCCTATGCTTGGCTCTGCAAAACCTCTCTCTTGTCTGAATTTACCTGAAGCACGAGCTGCTTTAAAAAATCTTCTGACACGATTCTGTTGTTCATTGGTGCTCTTTACATCTCCTCTCTTATCCATGTCTACACGCCTCAGATCCACGTCATAAGCCTGTTCAGGGTTTATATCGGATATCTCAGCTCCAGACGTTCCTGAGTCTTGTCTGGGGTCGTATGTGGTGTCATAGAATCTTGCCATGATAATATTGTAGGAGAAAGAAATCATCCAATATAAAACAATGCTTGGTTCTAGTAAATTCTTAGGGGATTTCGTTAAAGATGAAATGAACTGCAGAGTTCTATCTCTAGAAGATTTTGGAGCTCCGATAGATAATGAAAATAATGATCTTCCTCTGTATGATATGTATAATCGAGGATTAGCAGTATGCCAGCAAGGAATGAATGCAATGAATCTGGGTCAGAGAGAGAGGCCCGGATTGACAGGATATATACCATCCATGGAGGAGGGGATGAAAATGGGAGCATCAGTAAAACCCAAAACCCTCTTAATGGTATTAGACTCTCCGAATTCGGGAAACAAGAAGTGATAGAAGAGTGTACTGATGATTTTTGCCCAATGCCTGCACAGTTCTCTACTACAGAGACAGATGGTACCTTACACTTCTTTGATCCTGTAGAAAAACCAATACACTATGCATCAAGTTCTGTAGAATGCATAGATGCGATAGAAGCACAGCTGACTCCAGAAGAGTTTCGTGGTTATTTAAAAGGTAACGTAGCTAAATATATGTGGCGTGAACGTACAAAAGGAGGCAAAGAGTCTTTAAAGAAAGCTAGATGGTATCTGAATAAATTAATCGGTTTAGATGCTTAGAGGTTCTTCTCCATCTTCTTCATCTAATTCCTCATCTATAACTTCCTGAGCTTTAGTAGCTAAATCTAATAATTCAACATCAGTAGGGACATCAAAGTCAATCTCTACATTTTCTTCTGCCATCATAGATTTGAGGGCATAGATTTCCATTAATCGCTGATGGTATAAAGATAACAATGCAACATAAAGTTGATCCCATGTCATCTCTTTCGCTTTTATCTCAGCTTTCTTCATAGAAAACTGATGCTCTAACGGTAGTTGAAATGCTTTAGGTTCAACTGAATTTTCCATTAGTTGTTAGTACTTTCTACTCTTATTCTACGACTATCTATCAAAATCACCATAGGTTCTCTCTAAATATGTGTCAGAAACTACATTAGGATAGAGTTCTCTAGCATGATCAGCATACTCATTCATAAAAGCACTAAGAATATAAGGATTTATCTTTTTCTCTAATTTAATCAAAGCTTCTATCTGAGAAGGGTGACCTTGGTAATTATTAGCTGCCATTAATAAGATACCGGGAAAAGGAGCCTCACTGACATCAACTTCCTCTATAAATAAATCTGTCTCCTCCTTTCTCCTTTCAAGTAAATGTCCTAATGCCTTATGATTCTGGTCATATACCCATCTGTTCATCTCTTCAGCTGCACAGTGATATCTTTGTCCTTCTAAATGATCAATAATTGTACTATATAAAAAAGGTTTCCATCCTATGGAATGAATAAAAGATACCAAGGCATTCTTCATGCTGTTATCTAAACGTAGTTTTAATGTATCTAATTCTTCTTCAATAAGATGAATTTCATATATTAAATACTCCAAGGCTTTGTGTTTGGTAACCCGATGACCTAGTTTTACTGGTGTTGCGTCAGGATAATACTGTGTTCCATATCCAAAGGTGTAAGGATGCTCGCCAGTACAGGGATCTGGATAAGCTTTTTCATTATATCCTTCGTATTTACAAATTAAGTTAATTGCCTTAGTGTAATCGGCCATACAAAGTAATAACTATCTACTATTAATAATACCTAATTTTATTACCATTTCACCTTATGAGACCAATATCTAGCTGAGAATTTATCTGGATTTGCATCTTGTGCATTATGTCTGGCATAGTAAGACTTTTTACGGGCTTTATCTTTTGCTGTTTTAGGATTTTTACCAGCTCCTTTTACACCTTGTTGACCAAATCTTATAATCTTTTCTTTACCATCTTTACATGCTTTCACTACATGCGATTTAGTCGGATGTTTAGGGGTTCTTTTTGGTTTATTACACGCCATCTTATCTTTCGCAAGTTTTGCGGCTGATGCTGCTTTTCTATGTTTACTTGCCATCTTCTAATTAAATAAAACTTGAGAAACCTTTTGTGAACTGTCCAAGTATCTCTTTTCCTTTCTGGGATTTATAATCCTCATCTTCATCATAATCCACGTCAAACGTAAAATAGCTACTTTCTTTTTCATCTTCTTGATCCTCTTTCTGATTTTGGCTTCCGAAAATACCTCCAGCATCACCTGCTAACTGGCTAACAGCACCAAAGGCTGCAAACGGATCACTTCTATAAGCACTACCACCTAATCCTTTAATATTAATTTTTCCTGTATCTCCGACTTGAGTTAATAAGGTCTGAGATGATTTATCTAAATCGGGAAAAACCTTTTCATAAAACTCATCTTCACTTCCTTGATAACCAGCATCTTGGAATACCTTGAATAATTGAGTATCACCTTTTAAAGTGGCATCTGTCTTATAATCTTCTTCTCTCTGTATATATTCAACTCCAAGTAATTCTTGTGTAGGTTTCTCACGTTTTTCATTAAGATATTTAATCTGTGCTCTTATATCAGCAGCACTTCCTGTTCTAAAGGTTTCAGAGATATAATCTTTCAATTCATCTCGTGTCCCTGTAAACTCTGATAGTCCTATTGCTTCTAAAGCCTCATTCCATTCTTCAGGTTGATTAGGATCTAAACCCTCTAACATGTCATCAGCGTATTCATCAGGTTTTACAAATTGTCCAAAGATACTAGGCTGATTACCTGCTTCCTCTACTAATTTAGGAAGAATCTCTTTATAAATATGTTCTTTAACTTTACCTGCATTTATGACATCTTCAGCTGGATCAAATTTATAACTTTCATTTTTACCTTTTACTTGATAATGTAATTTAGCGAATTGCTGTTTATCATTAACATCTGCCCCATATCTATATGCTAATTCTGCCCATGTTCCTTGACCTGGATTTAAAGCATCCGCAATCTCATTAGGATTATTTCTCGCCTTATCCCAATCGTCCTCTACCAGTTCTCGTTGTTGATCATACCTACCCTGTAAAGTTGGATTATCACCAGCTCCAATTGGATTAAAATAAAATTCACTATCAAATTTTTTATCTACTGAGTTCTCTCTCACTTTGTCTAAAAATGTATCTGCCTGTAATTTACCAACCTGATTTACTGCATCTAATAAACTCTGTGTTTGAAAAGGATTCTGTTCTTCTTGTCTAACATCTAAGTATTCAACGAACTCATTCATAGATCTTGATTCATCGAATCTTGGTTTTAAATAATCTGTTATATAACTCTCAGCAAAAGACTTCTGAATATTAACCTGTTGTTTTGCAGCCTCTTCCGCTTCTTCAGTTGTATAACCCAGTTCTAAATAATCATCTTCAAATTCGCTATAATTCTTTTTAATTGAATCATCAAACCATTGCTGCCAATTGTAGACAACATTGTTGTTTATACCTGTGACACCACTAAGTTGTTTTTCTAAATTTTTAGAATCAAACCCACTATCTTTACCCATAAAAGGTAAATATCCTCCTATGCCCGAGTCACCTAGTAAAGAATCAGAAAGACTTTTATTAACATCCATAATCTCTCCGAATGTACTGAACTGTCCCATAAGAGCTAATTCTTGTTCTTTAGCTTTTGCTCTTCTAAGTTCGTCAAAGGTATCTGTCAAAACATTCTGAGTTAAAGCTCCAAATTTCTTTGTCTGTAATAATGCTTCTTCTCCAACGACCCCTGTTATTGCATCTTCCAACTCAGTTATGTAAAGACCCCCTCTCTTTAATTCATCAAACGCAGCCTGATCTTGTTCATTAGCAGACTGTTGGAATACTAATAAGAATTCATCTGGATTATCAACATTTAAATATGTACCTGCTGCATCAACAAAACGATTAGATGTACCAGCAGCCTTTGCTACTTTAGCCTCTTCATAAGCATCTTTTATATAACTAATATCATTTATTAATTGCTCTGGGTCATCCTCTTCAATACCTAGCATCTTATCTCGGTAAAACTGCATTTCAACATCTGTTGGTTTTTTCTCTACATATTTTTCTGCTTCATCGAGAGAATCAGCAGCATTACCTCTTACTTCTCCAGCTCCACGTTGTTGTCCATATCTCCATAAATAATATCCATCTTCACCTCCAAATCTTTCTGTAATATCAATGTCATCAGCATCTACAGCATCTTGCCATTTTTCTTGTTCAGTAAGATTTTGATTAGCTAGAGTTTGTCCCTTATAGTATTTAGAATCAAAATTGCCATATAAAGGTTTACCTTTAGTATTTGCATAACCTAATTCCGTTCCATAACCAAAATCAAATTCCTCTAACTTTTCGGATCTATAAAAATCTTTAAAAGTATTTTCAACATCAGATAAAATCTTTTTAGAATCTGCGGCACTTAAACCTGCTTCTTCTAATTTTTTAATAGCTCTTATCTTATCTCTTTGATCTGTATAATCAGCACCCTTTGTTTGAGTTGATACTTGAATTGCATCATCATAAACTTGCTGTTTTACGGCTTTTTCCTTGTTATATTTTCTATTGAAATCATTTATTTTCTTAGCTGCTTCATTCTTTTGTTTGTTGTATTTGTTATCTATATTTGCATTATCACGTGCAATTAATAACTGTCCTTTTACTGTGTCATCTTTTAATCTTCTACCAGAAGTACTCATAAAAAAATTTTCGCTTTTATAGTGGTTTTTAGGTCTGTATACTTTAAAAAGAGAATCTCCATATCGAGCTCCCCTTATCTGCTTACCCTCTTCATCATCATCATAACCATATCTTTCATAAGCATAGTCATCAATTGCCTTCATCATCTGCTTATATTTATAAGCATATCTATTATCTAAAATGCCAGTTATATCGACATAATCACCTTCTGGTGGAGTGTCGGATATAACAACATCTCCTATTTTTACATCAAGACCTGTTTGCTCATTATCGTCTGAGTCCTCATACGTATATTGGCTTAGATTAAAAAGTTGATAAGCACGTGGTTCACCCACTTTGACTGGTAAATCTTCGGGAAACTGATCCTCATTAAAATCTTCTGGCATCGAATATTCTAATTGTCCAGTATCTTCGTTGAAAGTCAGATAATTCCGAGTAGTAAGACCAGCGGCATCATCTTTAGTCTCCTCCAATGCTTTCTCATAATCCTCTAAGGATTTCTTTACTGAAGATTCAGATTTCCTTTTAAGAACATTTCTGTTCCCACGGTTTAAGGTAGCACTCGACATTAACTAGACTGATTCCATACATACCATTATATCTTTCACATCATCAGTCATCCATTGTTTTATAGCTTCCAGTCTTAACTGAGAAAAAAAGTTCTTACTTCTAAACCATTCTTCCATATTTTGGCTTCCTTTATCTGCATTACATGCCCTACATGCAGGGACTAAGTTATATCTATTATTTGATCCCGATTTAAATTTAGGAACTATATGGTCTAAAGATGTAGCCGTTTCCTCACAATAACCACACTTGTGGTTCCAAGCTTCGTAGATTGCTTGTCTATATCGTCGTTTTGCTAGTCGTGGAGAGAGTTCTAAGAGCAGGGTCAATGGTTCCTGTTCATCTCTAAACATACAATTTATAGTCGTTATCTTATTTTAAAATCACCTATTCTGAATTCAATAATTAAGAAAGCATTAACGAAAGTTGACTCTATATGTGGTGTAGGTAGTTTATGAACGTACTACATACAGTGTCTAATGACAAACAATTCAGAGTGGGTTACCCCTCGCAAAGCAACTCAAATTCTTGGTATTGATAAGAAAACTTTATTTAAATACAGAGATGATGGAACTCTCAGATTAGGACCACATTATGCGGCTTTTGAGAATACACGTTCCCGTGATACTTATCGTTGGAACATAGAAAGAGTAAAGGAAGAATTACAAAAGAAAAATTTAATTCCTACTGCTGCTTAACTCTAATGTGCCAATAAAAAACCCAGTAATTAGTTTTACTGGGCTATTTTTTTGTCTTTAATTTACCAGATGCCGGGTATGACTTGTCCAGTAGATGTGTAAGCTCCTATTAAAGCTATGAAACCTAACATAGCCCAACGACCATTAGCTTTCTCAGCCTCTTCAGGATAGTTAGTGTAATTGGAATCTACAATCATAGGAGGTTCAGTGGCATAAATATTCTGTCTACCACCACTTTCAGTTACTCTTGTCATAATTAAAAAATACCGGGAATGATTTGACCAGTAGTTGTCCACGCTCCGATAGCTGCAATACAGCCAATCATGGCTGCATATCCGTTAATACGTTCTGCTACTACCTTTTCTCTTTCAGGTTGCTTACGTGTAATTGAAATTGCTATTGCTTTTGCCATTAGACAATACCTGGTAATAGTGTACCTGTGACAGCATATACACCAAGGATTGCGATAAAGCCCATCATTGCTGCACGTCCCTGTGCCTTTGTGAAGATATCTAAATTGCTCATTAGAATATACCGGGAATTATGTTGCCAGTAGTTGCGTATGCACCTAATGCTGCTACAAAACCAAGCATTGCTGCCCAACCGTTAAACCTTTCTGCTTCAGGAGTCATTGTTAAGTAATATTAAGTTACCTTAATAAACTACCATATATACATCGTATTTATACTTAGTTTCAGTATATGAGAATATCTCGTCTTCCATTGCTACAACTTATATTTCATATAAATAAAACTAATTTAAAAAATTCAGTCAATTGTTACAACTATACCTGCCATTGCTTGGCAATCTCTGGAATAATGCTTATATCTAATCCCATAAAGGGTGGTAATATCCCTAATATTCTAAATAAACCATCAACGAATGCACCCATAAAGGAGAACCCTAAGACCATACTGATCATACTGGCATTCCTATTATGCTTGTTTATTGCAACTGCTATTGATTGATCAATGAGGGATTGTACTTCTTCGGGAGTCATGGTTTTTAAAAGTTTTAATTATTGTATAGAACCTAAATAAAAAGAAAAGCCCCTCGTCAGGAGAGGGGCACATTTGGTTGATTTAAATTAACTTAACCTATTGAAGGTGCTGTAAGAGCTACAGATGTAGATTCTGCACATGCAAGATCAAGTGGGAAGTTGTGAGCATTACGCTCGTGCATAACCTCGAAACCTAAGTTTGCTCGGTTAAGAACGTCTGCCCATGTTGGGACAATCTTACCGTTAGAGTCAACGATAGATTGGTTAAAGTTGAAGCCATTCAAGTTGAAGGCCATGGTGCATATACCCATTGAGGTAAGCCATACGCAAACCACAGGAAAAACAGCAAGAAAGAAATGTAAACTACGAGAGTTGTTAAATGACGCATATTGGAAAATAAGTCTACCGAAATAGCCATGGGCTGCAACGATATTATAAGTTTCCTCTTCTTGTCCAAACTTGTAGCCATAGTTCTGTGACTCAAGACCAGTTGTCTCTTTGATAAGAGAGCTAGTAACTAATGAGCCGTGCATAGCTGAGAATAAAGCTCCTCCAAACATTCCAGCAACACCAGCCATGTGGAATGGGTGCATAAGAATGTTGTGCTCTGCTTGGAAAACAAACATAAAGTTAAATGTTCCTGAGATACCTAAAGGCATTCCATCAGAGAAAGAACCCTGACCGAATGGGTAAACAAGAAACACGGCAAAAGCAGCGGATACTGGTGCAGAGTATGCAACACAGATCCAAGGTCTCATGCCTAA
>TARA_R100000654_G_scaffold57341_2_pt1 | contig 12954 bp, 20 predicted proteins | sample TARA_R100000654 | Tara Oceans TARA_R100000654 (sample SAMEA2622473) | marine metagenome | biome: marine biome (ENVO:00000447); feature: surface water layer (ENVO:00002042); material: "saline water (ENVO:00002010), including plankton (ENVO:xxxxxxxx)" | depth 5 m
GAAAACGAAAATAGGTAGTTGCTAATGGGAGCAGGTACTAAGCATTATTTTAGGACAGGTAAGGAGTTCAAAGGAGCTGTTCATAAAATGCCTAATGGATCAATACATACAGGCAAGACACACAGCAAAACATCGAAACCTGTTGTTCATTTCAAAGATTTATCAGCAAGAGCAAAGAAGGTAGCTAGGGCATGAAAAAAAGGAAAAAAAAATTTCCTGATCTCAACAAAGATGGAAAAATAACCAAAAAAGACGTATTAATAGGCAGAGGTGTCATAAAAAATGGCAAAAAAAGCAAGAAAAAAAGGTCGTAATGTACCTACCAATCCTGCTTTGTATTCAAGGGTAAAGTCAGAAGCCAAAAGAAAGTTCAAAGTTTATCCCTCTGCTTATGCTAATGCTTGGCTAGTCAGGACTTACAAAAAAAGAGGTGGGGGCTACAGAAGTGGCTAGATCATCTGGTGGACTTACAAAATGGTTCAAAGAAAATTGGGTTGATATCGGATCACCGAAGAAAGGTGGTGGATTTAATAAATGTGGTAGGTCTAAAGGAAGTGGGCGCAAATACCCTAAATGTGTACCTGCTTCAAAAGCTGCAAGAATGACCAAATCGCAAATTAGGTCTGCTGTATCGAGAAAAAGAGCAGCAGGTAATACAGGACCAAAACCAAAGAATGTTAAAACATTTGCAAAAAGAAAATAAAATTACTAGATACGAATTACAACACTTGATGTTGAAACACCGAGTTTCAATCAATGAGCTGTTCCTTAAAACAGGCATACCTGTCAATAAAATTAAGGGATATCTTACTGGGAGAAGAACTATACCCACTTATGTAGTGGATAGAATCAAACAGATAGGAGAACAAAATGACTGAAAAAGATCAGCAAATTAAAGCTGGACAAGATGCCAAGTTATTACTTGAAAATCCCCAAATGGTTGCTGCTTTCAATTCTGTATTGAACAATGGATATCAACAATGGATATCTACTGAAATCAAAGATACCGAAGGCAGAGAAGCGCTTTACCATAAGCAAAGAGCCATTTTAGAGGTCAAAAACAACCTAGTGCAAACTGTCGAAAATGGACAGATACTAGAAGATGAACGTAAGGGAGTTAAAAAATGAGTGATAACATACCAACTAAAGAAAGCAAACACAAAGGAATTCCTGTAACTGATGTTGAATCAGCACAGAAAGCACTTCTCGGAGTCATGCAGAACTCGAAAGAACAATCTGAAAGCACCGAAGAAGAAATGACTACTCAGGATGAAGTAGTCGAACAGGCAAATGATGTTGCCGAATCAGTACAAACAGAAACAGATGATAAGCTAATTTCTAGCGCAGATGTTGAAAACATTGTTGATGAACAACCAACTGAGGAAGTTGAGAAACCAGAAACATACACCATCAAGGTCGATGGTAAAAATGTTGAGGTTACTCTCGATGAACTCAGAGCAGGTTATTCAAGACAAGCTGATTACACACACAAGACACGAGTATTGTCCGAACAACGCAAACAAGCTGATGAAGAATTAGCTGCGACTCGACAAGAAAGGGATCGTTACATTTCTCAACTTGAAAAACTTGACGATGTGGTTGGTTCTGAACTTAAAACTTTAGAAAAAACCGATTGGGAAAGACTCAGGGTAGAGAATCCAACTGATTATTTACTCAAAAAAGGCAGATTAGATGATCTTGAAAAGCAACAAAAATTAGTTGTTGATGAAAAGAACAAAATCGAAGAAGCTAAAAAAATTGAGTTTCAGAAGAAATGGCAAGAAACTTTAAGTGAAAACAAGAAGATTATTTCTGACAAAATACCAAACTATTTCCATGCAGATGAAGGTACTAAAATACAAAATAGCATCAGAAAATATGCTATGGATCAAGGTTTGACTGAGCAAGAGATTGATTCGATGGTTGATGCAAGGGCGGTAAAGATACTTTACGATGCCATGTTGTACGACCAGCTTCAAAAAACTCAGATTTCTAAGAAAAAATCTAAAGTAGTGCCTAAAGTTACTAAACCCGGAACTTCAACGACAAAATCAGATATAGATACAGAGAAAGTGAAGCGACAAAAGAGCAGATTAAGGAGAAGTGGTAAAGTTGATGACGCTGCGTCATTAATCAAATCCATCCTTTAATCGACAATACTTAACTTTTAACACAGAGGTGTAAAAATGGCGCAATTATCAAACACATTTGAAACCTATGATGCTGTGGGAAATAGAGAGGACTTGCAGAATATTATCTACGATATCTCTCCAACAGACACACCATTTATGTCATCTATTGGTGTAGGTGATGCAAGTGCAACTAAGCACGAATGGCAAACTGACTCACTAGCATCAGCAGCTTCAAATGCGCAAATCGAAGGAGATGATTCTCCAAGCGCTGCGTTATCAGCTACAACTAGGGTGTTTAATCACACTCAAATATCTTACAAACCAGTTATGGTTTCAGGTACACAAGAAGCAGTAGATCACGCAGGTAGAGATTCTGAACTAGCTTATCAAATAGCGAAAGCAGGGAAAGAACTCAAAAGAGATATGGAACTAGACTTGACAGGCAAGAACGATGCGACAGCAGGTTCAGGCAATGGAGCTTCGGCTCGTAAGTCAAGAGGTTTTGAATCTTGGACAGTAACCAACAACAGTTATGGTTCAGGTGGTTCAAACTCTAGTGGCTCTGTAACAGATGGCACACAAAGAGTTTTAACTGAGTCAATACTTAAAACAGAACTAAAAAGCTGTTTTGACAATGGCGGTGATCCTGACTTATTGCTAGTTGGTTCTTTCAACAAACAAAAAGTATCTGGATTTACAGGTAACTCAACTCGTATGGACATGGCGGAAGATAGAAGTCTAGTGGCTACTATTGACGTTTACGTTTCAGACTTCGGAGAAGTAAGAGTGGTTGCTGATAGATTCATTCGTTCTTCTGGAAGAAGTGCTTTAGCCGTAGATACTGAAATGTTTGCTACAGGGTTTTTAAGACCTTTCCAAACACAAGAACTAGCGAAAACAGGTGATGCTGAAAAGAGATTACTCTTGGCAGAATGGACACTTGTTGCTAAAAATGAAGCATCATCAGCGACTATTGCTGACTTAACAACTTCATAATAAAATTCATATATCCTGATATATATGTTAGGGGGAGCTTTTATCCTTGTTTTTTTGCTCCCCCACTTTTGATACCAAATTAATAATGACCTTGAAGAAGGTATCGCTTCGGAACGAGGGTTATTGACATGGAGAAATTTAATGAGAACATTAAACGATTATTTTATAACAGCAGAGATAGAAGATATTTCTACTGCATCAAGTACGTTTGTACCAGTTCCTGATGGTGGCAGAATAATTAAAATCATAACAGCACTACAAGGTGCTATAAGTGGTGGTAATGCTGCAATTAGTTTTGAAATTGGTGGTACTGCTGTAACAGGTGGTGGCATTACAGTTGCACATTCAGGTTCAGCAGCAGGTACAGTTGATTCAGCAGTACCTACAGCAGCTAATCGAGTTGAAGAAGATGGAACTATCGAAATGATTACAGATGGTGGTTCTACAGGAACTAAAAAATTATTAGTAACATTTGTAATTAGGAGATAAATATGGCTAATTATGGTTTAAGAGTAACCAATACAATCAAAAGGACTGTAAATACTGGTTCTCAGCAAACAGCAGCAACTAATGCAAGTACAGAATACGTCAGAGTCATAGCTGATACTGATGGTGTGCATATCGCATTTGGTGCTAATCCTACTGCAACCACAAGCTCAACATATCTCGCAGCAAACAATGATGAGATATTTAAAATTGATGGCGGTATGAAAATTGCTGCGATTGTGGCAAGTTCTACAGCTAATCTGTATATAGATGAGTTAAGTGAATGAGTAGAAAGATAGGACATAATCAAATATTTCACTATCATAATCCCACAGGGGAGTTTGCAATAGAACACATTGAAAATATACAACCCCTTATTGACTCGAACAAACGACTACAACAGGAAGATCATCTCAAATCGGATGATTTTAGGTTATCTGCGAGGATTCCTATGACTGTGTACTACGAATGGAAAAGAAAATTTGGGGTTGATTTGTTCAACCCAGATCACAAACAGGGTGTGAAAAAGCTACTCAATAGCCCTGAATATAAATATCTTAAAACGACACAGAGAAGAATATAATGGCAATTTCGACATATTCAGAATTAAAAACTGCAATCGCTAATTGGTTAGATAGAACTGATCTTGATGAGAAAATACCTGAATTTATAGCTTTAGCAGAAGCAAGGCACAGGAGAGATTTCAAGATAAGGCGCATGGAAACTAGAGTAACTGCTAATACTATTTCAGACACCGAATATTATACTTTACCTGACAATTTTGTTGCTATGCGCAATATACAACTCAATACTGATCCGAAAACAGCATTAGAGTATCTAACACCAGAGCAAATGGATAGAGTACAAGCCGGTAGTAAAACAGGCAAACCTAAAGCATTTTCGATTATTGGCAATAATTTTCAGCTCAGACCTATACCAGATGGTATATACGAGATAGAAATGCTTTACTTTAAGTATTTTACAGCTTTGTCAGACAGTAACACATCAAATGATATGCTTACTTTTCACCCAGACGCTTACTTGTATGGTTCGTTGGTAGAAGCAGAGCCATATTTATTCAACGATAAAAGATTACAAACTTGGGCAAGTCTTTATGACAGAGCCAAACAAGACATTATTTCATCAAACGAAAGAGATAGGCACTCAGGAGTAGCACCAACCACAAGAATTGACTATGGGGCTTATTAATGACCACATGGACACCTCTGACTACAACAAGCACTACTTGGACTACTGTACCTGAAACTGCACAAGGTTACATAGAAACAGAAGATAATTTGTTTTTGATTGCTACCGAAGATAACGAATTAATACAACAAGAAGATAGGACAGATATATCTCCTGATAATTGGCAAGATGTACCAACAACATCGACAACGACTTGGACAATACAATAAATGGCAACTAAAAAGATTTCAGATTTTACCGCAACTACGACACCATCGAGTGGCGCAGAGTTTGTTATTGTACAATCTAGCTCGAATCTTAAAGTAACACTCGCAAACATAGCTGCTAACATGCCTGATTTAACAGCAACGAGTGTAGTATCTTCTGGAACAGTTACCGCAACAGGTGGATTTGTTGGGAATTTGACAGGAAATGTTACAGGTAATTTAACAGGTGTTGCAAGTTCTGCCACAGCTTTAGCCACAGGTCGTACAATAGGTATGACAGGCGATGTTACTTGGACATCAGCAAGTTTCGATGGATCAGGAAATGTTACAGGCACATCGGCTATCGGCACAGGGGTTATAGTCAATGCAGATGTCAATACGAGTGCAGCAATAGATGCAACCAAAATACACGATGGTACTGTGTCTAATACAGAATTTGGTCATTTAAACAATGTTTCCTCAAATATACAGACGCAGTTGGACGGCAAGGCTTCTTCAAGTTATGTACCAACTACGATTACTGTCGCAGATGAGTCGACAGACACCACCTGTTTTCCACTCTTTGCAACAGCAGCGACTGGCGACTTAGGACCAAAGACGGCATCAGGGCTAACTTTTAATTCAAGCACAGATGTATTGTCAGGCACGTTTTCAGGAAATTTGACAGGGAATGTAACAGGTAATACCTCAGGAACATCAGGTTCTACCACAGGTAATGCAGCGACTGCAACAGCTTTACAGACCGCACGAAACATTGGTGGCGTATCTTTCGATGGCACAGCAAATATTGATCTTCCGGGTGTCAATGCAACAGGCACACAGAATACATCAGGACAAGCTGGTACTGTTGAAAGGACAAGAGGTAGAGATTACAAATCAGATTGGGGAAGCTCATCTTCTCCTATATCGTTTGAGGTCAAGGTAATTACTAAAACATCGGCACACCCATACACAGGTGTTGGTTCTAGCAACGCATACACGATTGATGGAGTTGAGGGTGCTGTTTTAAACTTTGATGGTGCAGATACAGGTAAAACTTATTACTACAGATTCGACCAATCAGATGCTAGTAATGATGGACACCCACTAAGATTTTATTTAAATGCTGCTAAAAGCACAGCTTATACAACAAATGTAACAACCAATGGTACACCCGGCACAAGTGGAGCATACACACAGATACAAGTAGATGAATATACACCCAATCTCTTATATTACCAATGCAGTAATCATGCACACATGGGTAATTATATACATCACATTTCTAATATGTGTAATAGTAATGGGGTACTCTTTAAAATGCCTACTGCTGATGGTTCAGCAGGTCAGATAATACAAACCAATGGCTCAGGAGCTTTATCATTTACAGCAGCAGGTGGAACAAGCCCAACAGTTACAGGGGTAACACCATCAGCTATTGGCAATACTGCAACATCACTTGTAATCGCAGGAACAAATTTTGTAATTACACCGAATGTAGAATTTATTAACTCATCAGGAGTTATAACGCTACCAAATAGTATTACAAGAGATTCGGCTACACAGCTTACAGTTAATGTAACATTACCTACAGATGGCACATATTTTATCAGAGTTGAGAATCCTGATGGATTAGCAGCAAGGTCTAGTTCTGCAATACTTACAGTATCAGACGCACCAACATGGAGTACATCTGCTGGAAGTTTAGGAGAGGTTGCAGCAGGTGCGAGTGCAAGTTTTTCAGTAACAGCTTCTAGTGATAGCACAGTTGCGTATTCTGAAACTACAAGTGTTCTAACAAGCAACACAGATACACCTGCATCTACTATGAATTTATCACTTAATAGTTCAACAGGTGCAATTACAGGAACAGCACCTAGTCCTACAAGCGACACAACATATAACTTTACCCTACGAGCTACCGATGCAGAGAGTCAAACAGCAGACAGGGCATTTAGTATAACAGTATCAGTAGGAATGAATAACTCAGCGTGTTTTAGTAATTAGGAGATAATGATATGGCTTTTGGATATTTAACTAGGAATTTTTCAACTACACCAACCAATGCAGATAAGTTTACTATTTCGTTTTGGATTAAATATGCCCATACAAGTGATGCACAAATCGCAGTATCTAATATGAATACTGCTGGTTTTGGCACATGGGTTGAATTAAGAAGTGATGGCAAAATAGGATTTATAGAATATGTAAGTAGTGGTACAGTTCGGAATTTTGAGACTGAAAGAATTTTTTCAGATACCTCATCTTGGTATCATATAGTTATAGCTGGAGATTCAACACAAGCATCGGATTCTAATAAAATGAAATTTTATGCAAATGGAGAACAGCTAATTTTTTCTACATCTACTTATGCAGCAACTAATACAGATTACAGATGGAATAAACAAATGGATAGTGGCACACCACAAGGTCATCAAATAGGTCGTAGCACTTCTGATGGTAGTAACTTTGTGGGTTATCTAGCTCACATGCACAACATAGATGGTACACAATATGCTGCATCAGATTTTGGAGAAACAGATAGTACGACAGGGGGGTGGAAACCTAAACTAAATCCAAGTGTAACTTATGGCACTAATGGCTGGTTTTTGAAATTTGAAAATAGTGGAGCTATGGGTACAGATTCAAGTGGCAATAGTAATACATTTACTCTTACAGGAGATGTAAACCAATCTGTTACTACACCGAGTAATGATTTTTGTGTATTAAATTTTAACGAATGTTATAACACTCAAAAGAAAGATGTATTACATCATGGTAATACTACATGGGCAGATCCTCAATCTACATCAGATGGTCCTAAAGGTGCTGTAGGAACATTAGCTACTGCTAAAGGTAAATGGTATTTTGAAGCTAAACACATAGAGGGAATGTATACTACTGTTGGAATAAGTAAAGCTGGTAGTCTTGCACCTTCTAAAATGATAAACACAACTTATCGTTCTCCTTTTATTCAAGGAAACGAAGGAGATGGTTTTGGATTTCAAGCTGGAACAGCTAGTCGTCTTATACAAAGAGGAGATAATACAGAGGTAGCATGGAATGATGGTAGTGGCTCAAATATAGCAAGTGTTTCAGCAAACGATATTCTAATGATTGCTTATGATTTGGATGCTGGGAAAATATGGTGGGGTAGGAATGGCACATGGAATACTGTGCCGGGAAGCAGCACTGCAACATCATCATCAGATATAGCAAGTGGCAATTATGCTCACAAAACATGGACAGCTAACGGAGAATTTTTTAGACCAGCAGTATCAGTTTATCAAAGAACTTATGGCAGTAGTGGAGCTAACCCAAACACAATTCAATGTAATTTTGGAGAGGGCAGGTTTGCTAATACAGCAGTATCAAGTGGCAATGCAGACTCGCAAGGAAATGGCACGTTTGAATATGCACCACCTACAAATTTTTTAGCTGTTTGCACAAAAAATATTAAAGATTTTGGATAGGAGATAACATGGCATATACAACAATAGCAAAACCATCAGAACATTTTAATGTAGTTTATTGGGCTGGTAGCAGTAGCACAACCACAGTTACTGGAATGGGGTTTAAACCCGACATGCTTTGGATTAGAAGATATGATGGTAATGGACACCCAGTATTTAATGATTCTACTAAGGGCATAGGTTTTAATTGGATTCCAAGTGGGAATAATGCAAATGATACGACAAATTATGTAGCAAGTTATACATCAGATGGATTTACACTAACAGGTGGAGAAAACAATTCTAATGCTGCTAGTCAATATTATTCAGCAGCCTGTTTTAAAGCAAATGGTGGAACAACATCATCAAATGGAGATGGTTCTGTAACATCAACAGTACAAGCTAATACAACTGCTGGTATATCAGTAGTAGCATGGACAGGCACAGGTGCTAATGCCACTATAGGACATGGATTAGGTGTAGCACCAAAATTAATTTTAGTTAAAAGCACAGGTTTAGCTGATAGAGGAATATATGGAAATGGTGGATCAATAGTATATTCAGACTCATGGACAGATGGTGGTCAATTTGCATGGGAAGGCGCACAAGCATTTGATGACGCTACTTTTTGGCAAGATACAGCACCAACAAGCACAGTATTTAGCGTAGGTAGTAATGCTAAAACAAATCCTAGTAGTGGAGTTATGATTGCCTATGTCTTTGCAGAGATACAAGGTTTTAGTAAGTTTGGACATTATGTAGGAAATGGAAGTGTTAATGGTCCAACAATATATTGTGGGTTTAGACCAAAATATGTTCTTGTAAAAAGATGGGATGGAACATCAGAGGATTGGGCAGTAAAAGTATCTGGTATAAATGCAGCAGCTAAACATGGTTCTTACTCATCTAATTATGGATTAGGCGGAGAACTAAAGAGAACTTTAAAATATAATACTGATGGTACATCAACAAATTGTACTATCAATATAACTGCTACAGGTTTTAGACCAACAACGACTGATGGTAAAGCAAATTCAGATGGTGGTAAATATACTTACATGGCTTTTGCAGAAATGCCTATCGTAGGAACTAACGGCACAGTAGGATTAGCAATATAGGAGAACTTTATGGGATTAGAAACAGGTACATTTATAGACAGTCTTAACAGCTCAAATCCAGCAGCAGGAGATCCTGTTAATGAGGGTGATGACCATATAAGACTAGTCAAATCAACAGTCAAAGCAACCTTTCCAAATATATCAGGAGCTGTTACATCGACACACACAGAATTAAATTTATTAGATGGGGTTACTGCAAATACAACAGAACTTAATTATGTCGATATAACGACATTGGGAACAGCACAAGCATCAAAAGTTGTAACAGCAGATGCTAATAAAGATATTACAGGTGTCAGAAATCTCACAGTATCAGGCACATTAACCATTGGCTCAGATACAGCTACAACACTACAAGCTGTATATCCTGTCGGATCTATTTACATAAATGCCACAGTATCAACTAATCCCGGAACTTTGTTAGGTTTTGGTACATGGGTTGCATTTGGTGCAGGTCGTGTTCCTGTAGGTATAGATGCCACACAAACAGAATTCGATACAGCAGAAGAAACTGGTGGTTCAAAAACTCACACATTAACTAGTTCTGAATTACCATCACATACACACACATTGAATATTCCTTCATCAGAAAATGGTGGTAGTTTTAATGCTCATGCTTTATTTCCTGATGGTAGTTCGAGTGCTGAAACATTTACTACAGCAGCTACAGGTAGTGGCTCGGCTCACAATATTTTACAACCATACATTGTAGTATATATGTGGAAAAGGACAGTATAATGGCGGTATTTCAAGTCGGTCCGCCACAAGGCATGATAAAAGACACTAATCCTACTGCACTACCAAACGAGTTTTTTTCGCACACAGAAAATGCAAGATTTGAAGATAACGCAGCAAAAAAAATATTAGGACATGACATAGTATTTACTAATCCATCTGTGCAACCTTATTTTTTGATTAACTTGACAGGCACATCGAATTTTTGGTTTTATGCAGGAACAGCAAAAATATTTAGAACTGATGGCACAACTCATACAGATGTAACTAGAGCATCTGGTGGCGATTACTCAACTAATTTAACAGGAGTAGGTAATTGGGTAGGCACAATATTTAATGGTAATCCAATACTTAATAATGGGGTAGATGATCCACAGTTATTTGATACTTCAACGTCAAAATTTATAGATTTAACTAATTGGCCCTCAAACACAACGTGCAAATCAATGAGGGCTTATGGTAATTATCTTATTGCTTTGAACCTAACAGAATCAGGAACTAATCTTCCAAACAAAGTGAGATGGTCAGATACTTCTATCACTATACCTAGTACATGGGTAGCTGGTTCTACAAACGATGCTGGAGCTAATACTATTGGCGATGAGGGCGATTTTATTGTAGATGGTTTTCAATTAAACAAATCTTTTATTATTTATAAAGAAAGAAGCACATGGTTAATGAATTTTATCGGTGGAAACCTTGTATTTAGCTTCCAAAAACTGTTTAACGACACAGGAATTTTATCGAGAAACTGTGCTGTAGAGTTTGAGGGTAAACATTTTGTGATAGTTGAGGGCGATTTGATTGTCCACAATGGAGTGTCAAAGCAATCTGTTGCAACAGACATTATCAAAAGGACTCTATTTAATGAGCTAGACACAACAAATTTTAAAAACATTTTTGCAACTCATAACAAGCAAAAGAATGAAATATGGGTATCGTACCCTACAGTTGGATCTACTTTTTGTAATAAAGCATTAATTTGGAATTATAGAAAAAATGCGTTTAGCTTTAGAGATTTACCAAATATATTACATATCAACACAGGTATAGTAAATCCGGGTGCGTCAACTGCGGTATGGTCAGGTCAATCACAAAGTTGGGATAACTACTCTACATCTTCTACTTGGGGGCAAAGATTGTATAACCCATCAGAGGTAAGTATATTGATGGCAGGTACTAATGATACTAAGTTTTTTAGAGGTGATAATGGTTTTGACTTTGCAGGTGCAAATTTCACTATGTTACTAGAGAGAAAAGGTTTAACTCTTGATGGCAACACCAATACAGTAAAACAAGTTAGAAAGCTGACACCAAGAATCGCAGGAACAGGCACAGCGCAAATATCCATTGGTAGTTCTATGTCGCCAAATGGCACATATACCTTTACATCGGCACAAGAATATAACCCAGATACACAAAATAAAGTAGATGCTAGAGCCACAGGTAAATACATAGCAGTAAGATTTCAACATACATCATCAACCACATTTGAACTAAATGGGTATGATCTTGAATACGAGGTATTAGGAGAAAGATAATGGTTTCACCAATAATAAAATTGTTAATCTCAGGCGGTAAAAAACTTTCTAAAAATAAACAAGTCAAAAAGTTTGCTGGTTCATTTTTTAATGATAAAAAAGCTATAAAAAAAGCAGAAGAAGATAACAGAAAAGCAAGAAAATCAGCAGCACAAAGATTAAAAGATAAATTCAATAAGGACAAATAATGGCACAAGCACCAAGATATACACCAAACCCTGTACCTGATAATCCAGAGGATTTACCAAAGTATTTATTGGAAGAATTAATTAAACTACAAGGCGCATTACAAGAAACACCTACAACTTTTATTGAGGTTAAAAACGTAACACCTGAGAAAAAGAAACAAGGAGATATAGTTTATGCTGATGGCACGAACTTTGATCCGGGTTCAGGTGAAGGGATATATTTTGTAAACGCAGCAGGTAATTACACTAAACTATGATTTACGTTTCAGGCATACCATCATCAAAAATAAGTGAAGTTTGGATTATTTGTAAAGATTATATAGAAATGGGTAACAACAAAAGCCATGAAGAAATGACCATTGATGATATATATGAAAAACTTTTGAAATCACAAATGCAACTTTGGTTAATTTTTGATGAAGATTCTAATATTAAATCTGTCTTGACTACCGAAATCGTTATATATCCGAGAAAAAAAACTTGCAGAATAGTAACTTTAGGTGGCAAAGGATTAGATGATTGGTGCGAACAACTGTTAGATGTTATTGAAAAATGGGCAATAGAAAATGACTGTGTTGCTATGGAAACAGCTTGTCGCAAAGGATTTATTAAAAAAATAAAAAAATATGGGTATGACCATGCTTATACCATATTGGGAAAAGATTTAACAACATTACACTAGGAGAACAAAATGAGTAAAGGAAGTGGTGGCGGTAGCACAGTTTCGAGAGTTGAACCATCTACCTTACAAGCACCTTTTTTAAGTGATATTTATAAACAAGCACAAACTCTTGGTAACACACCATTACAGATGTTTGCTGATCCTTTTTTTGCAAGACCGACTGAAACACAGTTGATTGCAGAGGAAGGGCTTAGACAAACAGCTACAGGACCTCTAACAGATATACAAAA
>TARA_R100000654_G_scaffold1513_4_pt1 | contig 12927 bp, 18 predicted proteins | sample TARA_R100000654 | Tara Oceans TARA_R100000654 (sample SAMEA2622473) | marine metagenome | biome: marine biome (ENVO:00000447); feature: surface water layer (ENVO:00002042); material: "saline water (ENVO:00002010), including plankton (ENVO:xxxxxxxx)" | depth 5 m
TCCAAACATGCATGGCTCCAGAATGATAGTAAATGATCGTATAAAACAACATATTGACCTTAAAAGGGCAGAGTTAATGAGTGATACAGAGCAGAAAATTGCATGGTTAACGGCTAAGTTAACAGATGAAGCCACCGACAAGGACAACGGGGACTCGACAAGGGTCAGAGCGCTTGAGATTCTCGGCAAGATTTACGGAGCATATGCACCAGAAAAGCAAGAGGTTACGACCTATTCAAGCACTTTTTTTGCTGATATTGATGATGTTGAGCAAGAAAACCCACCAGAAAACAATGACTTACATTAATTGAATACAACCTTATAAAGGTTATCTTCTCACAGATAGCCTTTTTTTTGATCTATAAAAAGCAAGTAGGGGGGGTATGGCGTATCGTGACCCCCGCGTTCATCCATGTGGTTCCATATAGGCAATATGTAGAAATATGGCAGCATTTTCATAGTAGGGGGGGAGGGTGTTTTTTGACCCCCCACGGTCTTTCTGAGAGTACCCACATAAAATATATATTACTATATAGATGATATTTGTAGTTATAGATGATATATTGGTTTTAACGCATAGGTATTGACTGTTATGGCTACAAAAAAAGATCCTAAGTTAGAGAGGGCTGGAGTAAGGGCTTATAACACCCCTAAAAGGCTCCCTAAGGGCAGTAATAAGGAATTTATTGTTGTGGCTAAGGTAGGAGATAAAACCAAAATAATACGCTTTGGTGATCCCAATATGAGGATCAGAAAAAACAATCCAGCAGCTAGGAAAAGTTTTAGGGCGAGACATAAGTGTGATACCGCTGAAGGTAAGAATAAATTAACTGCTCGTTATTGGAGTTGTCAGAGATGGTAATGCATTCAACTTTAGAGGCGATTGCAGATGCTCAATATGTTTGTAACAGGGCGATAGAGAGCGTTAAAGGTTGTAAGGATGCTCAAGCACTCAGAGATTTAGATGAGCTTAGAGAGAAAATAGAGAAGATTGAGGGGTATCTCAATCCTTTTGTTGTTTCAGAACTAGATGGAATGTTGGAGGACATATATGGCTAAGGGAATTCCGCACTTTTTTAAGAATGGAAAAATATATTTGGGAGAAGTTCATAAGATGCCAGATGGCTCGTTGCACAGTGGCAAAAAGCATATGAAAAGCAGTAAGCCTGTAATGCATCTTAGTGCGTTATCAAAGACCGCTAGAGCTAGAGCAATTAAGGAGATGAAATAATGCCGATGAAAAAATATTCTGCGAAGCAAAAAAGGCTTGCTGGAGTTGCTCCTCCAAGAAACAAAATTACAGGCAAGGATCTTGAGGTATTGAGAAAAAAAGCAAAAAAGAAAAAGAGGTGAGCATGAGGCGTTGTTTCGAAAGGTTTAAATCATTCTTTATAGCACAAAAAAAATCAGATGAAGTGCGAAGAATTTCAAGTAAAGATTATGATCAAATAAAAAGAGAGCATTTTAGTGGCGATAAAAAATGAGCCAATAAACAAGGCTTTATATGCGAGAGTTAAAGCAGCGGCTAAGAAAAAATTTAAGGTCTATCCTTCCGCATACGCTAACGCTTGGCTAGTAAGGGAGTACAAAAAACGTGGCGGCAAGTACAAGAAAGTTAAAAGGTAAGCCAACTGGTTTAAACAGATGGTTTGCAGAAGATTGGGTAGATATCAAAACGGGAAAACCTTGCGGGAGGAAGAAAGGTGAAAATCGTGCCTATCCAGCCTGTAGACCGACTAAGAGGGTATCCTCGAAAACTCCCAAAACAACCAAAGAAATGTCATCCAAAGAAAAAGCCAGATTTAAAAAAGAAAAAACTTCAAGCAAAAGAATTTCATACAGTCACAAACGAAAAGGAGTGAAGAAGAAATGAAAACTTACGGATATGGTAAGCCCAAAAAGAAGAAAACCAAAAAGGGCGGCAAAAAGAAGTAATGAATGATATTCATCTGCAAAGGTTTTGTTATCACCCTGAGGGAACTCTGGGTGTTGTGAAGCTAGAAGGAACTCGATTTTATTCGATTGAGTGTCCGTGGATGAATAACGAAAAAAACATTAGCTGTATTCCCGTTGGACCTTACAAGATGCATTGGAGAGAAAGTCCTCGATTTGGGTGGACTTGGGAATTACAAGATGTCCCCGATAGATCCTATATATTGATTCACGTTGCTAATTTTGCATCCGATATTGAGGGATGCATAGGATTAGGTATGGGATTGATGGGCGACAAAATAGCTGTTGCGCGAAGCAGAGATGCACTCAGGGAGTTTGAAAAACTTACTAAGGAATCTGAGTGGCAGCTAGTAATAAGCAATGCACCATATGCGGGATTGTAAAACCACGCACTGAGTTTGAAAAAAATAGAAGGGCTTGTAAATCTTGTAAAAGAGAAAAAGTCAGAGTTTTTCATAATTCAAGCTATAAGAATTTTTTGCAGAAAAAACTTAACGATTCTAAGGCTAGGTGCAAAAGAAATAAGCTAGATATCAATATTGATATTGCATATTTAGTTGAATTGTATGAACAGCAGAAAGGTAAATGTGCTTTAACTGGCTTTCCTATGCATCATACAGACGAGTTTCCTGACTTTGCTATTAGTATTGACAGAGTAGATACATCATCAGGATACATAAAAGGTAATTGTCGTCTTGTTTGTGTTAGAGCAAACATGATTAGGAACGAACTTACAGATGAAATATTGGTCTGGTGGGCTAGGGCAATAGTAAATAACAGTGAATCTTGAAGACGTTGCACGGAAATGTAAGCAATCTTTCCCTTTTTACGCGAAAAATATTCTCAAAATCGTGTCAAAAGAGGGTGAATCGCTACCATTTAAGCTCAATCCAGCGCAAATTTATGTGCATGAAAAGCTGGAAAAACAGCTAAAAGAGCAAGGAAATATACGTGCTTTGATACTAAAAGCCCGTCAAACAGGCATTTCTACCTATGCACAGGGCAGAAATTTCTGGAAAGTCACGCAAACTCGGAATGCAAATGCGTTTGTTCTGTCTCATTTGGCAGAATCAACCACAGCTATTTTTAATATGGTTCGGTATTTCTATGAAAATATACCGCACCCAGCATTTAAACCAGATTTACAGTCAAGCTCTTCCTCTATGCTGGTGTTTGACAAAATAAATTCTAGGTACAGAGTTGGAACTGCTCGATCTACACAGACGGGTCGAGGACAAACAAATAGATTTATTCATGGATCAGAGGTTGCTTACTACCCAGCTGGCTCAGATATTGTTGCGGGTCTGTTGCAAACGGTAGGAGGAAGTGGATCTGAAGTAATTTTAGAAAGTACGGCAAACGGAGTTGGTGGTTGGTTTTATGACCAAGTGATGAAGTCACAAAGAGGTGAGACAGAATGGATAACTTGTTTCGTCCCTTGGTTTATCATGTCGGAGTATCAAAAAAAGCCAAGTCGATATTTTGAAATAACCCCTGAAGAGTACAGGTTAAAAGAAAAATATAAATTAACAGATGCTCAAATTTGTTTTCGTAGAGCAAAGTTAGATGAACTCGGTGGTACAGATTTATTTGATCAAGAGTACCCAAGCACAGTACACCATGCATTCTTAGCGTCAGGCAGATGTTTTGTTGAGGCAAAATATTTAACGATTGCTGAAGAGAATTGTTATACACCTGATTTTGTCGGTGAATTTAGAAACTCTGAATTACATACAAGAAATGATGGTCGTTACAAAGAGTGGCATACACCACAACTAGATCAGAATTTTGTTTTATCGGCAGACGTTGCAGAAGGTTTATCTTATGGAGATTATTCATGCGCTCAAGTATTAGACGATTTAGGGAGGCAAGTAGCTTGTTGGCATGGTCATATTGATCCTTTTGAATTTGGTAACTTGTTATTTGAGTTGGGACGTAGGTTTAATAATGCGTACATTATCGTGGAAAGAAATAATCACGGTCTTACTACCCTTAGAAGGCTTCAAGAACTTAACTATTCTAATCTATATATCGAGTCTTCTGTGGACGGTGCATATGGCGATAAACTTACAAAGCGAGGAGGCTTTCTTACTACATCTAAAACAAAGCCTCTTATCATTGATGGTTTAGCTGCATTGCTCAGACAATCTGAATCTGGCATCGCAGATATAGAGTTGGTAAATGAGTTAAGAACGTATATAATCGATGACAAGGGAAGTTTTAACGCCCAGCAAGGGTGTTATGACGACCGTTGTATTAGTTATGCAATAGCTCTGCATGGATTAGCTAGTATGCCTCGACCGAGGCACAGACTTGTTCCGAAAACTTATAAGTCTGTTGATCCGATTGCGGGATATTGATGAACGAAGACAATGAAGTAGAAAACGAAGATGGTATCCAAGACCAAGGCATTCAGTCCTTAGGTGATCGTTTAGCCCATACTTACGAAGAATACAAAGAGGCTCGTAGAGAAACTGAAGATGAGTGGCTTAGAGATTTTCGTCAGTTTGTCGGTCAGTATGAACCTGATGTTTTAGCAAGGCTAAAAGAGGCTGGATTCCGCTCTAAAGTTTTTGTAGGTCTTACAAGAACTAAAGTCATGGCAGCATATTCTCGAATTGTTGATTTATTATTTCAGCATGGCGAGATATTTTTTACTGTAAGCCCTACGCCTGTCCCAGAAATCGATCCACTTAAAGCCGCACAATTTAGAGAACTTGCGATGCAGCAAGTCGCAGCTGCTTCTGGAATGGATATTGCACAAAACGAAGACCTTATGAGAGCACGAATGCAAGAGCTTGAGGATGACTTCAAGTTGGCAGAAGAAAGGCTTGCTAAGGATGCCGCTCATCATATGACTGAAGATATCAAGGATCAATTAGTTGAAGCTAATGCAGAGCAAAAATTAAAAGAAGCAATACTTGAAAGTTGTATTTATGGTTCTGGCGCAGTTAAAGCTGGAACAGTTCGCATTGATGAAAGACAGTCATACTCTCAAGTTCAAGATCCTGAAACAGGAGAAATGAGATTTGTTTTATCTCAGATTGAAACAGTTGCTCCTGAAGTTGAATCAGTTTCTATTTTTGATTTGTATCCTGATCCTTACTGTACTGATTTAGAAAACTGTGATGGCTTATTTAGAAGGCATGTTTTAACTAGAAGACAGTTTAGAGAACTTGCTGATAGACCAATGTTTGATAGTGGAATGATCAAATACATTCTAAAAGTTCAAAAGCATGGCAATCATCAAGAAGAAGATCACGAGAGGGATCGAAGAAGAATGGCTGGCATAAATGAATTAGCTGGCGAGTCTGGTCGATACGAGGTGTTTGAATATTGGGGTGATATCAATGGATATGATCTTGAAGAGCATGGCATTGAAATGCCTGAAGATACAGATAAGTCAGAAGATTACAGTGCTTGTGTTTGGTTTTGTGACGGGAAAGTAATAAAAATTATGTTGAATCCAGTAATGGGTTACAAGATTCCTTATCACATATTCCCTTATGAAAAGTCTCCTCATCAATTCTGGGGCACAGGTGTACCGCGAATGATGAGAGATAGTCAGACAACCATGAATGCGGCTACAAGAATCTGGCTAGACAACATGGCTTTATCTAGCGCACCAATGGTTGAAGTAAATACTGATTTGTTGGCAGCTGGTGAAGATCCCACAGATATACATCCTTGGAAAGTATTTTTACGAGAGGGTGGAGATGGCTCTATGCCAGCTGTGAGATGGTATCAACCTGTCGCTAATGCTAACGGGTTAAATCAGATTATTGAGCTGTTTAGGCGTTTTGCCGATGAAACGACTTCATTGCCATCCTATACGCATGGTGAGATGGGTCGTAACCTCAATAAGACTGCTACTGGTATGTCAATGCTTATGGGCGCGGCAAACCAAAGTTTAAAAAGCACGATTAAAAATATTGATGACTTTTTGATTGAACCCATGATGAGGGCTTTATTTCACTTCAATATGGAGTTTTCTTCAAATCAAAAAGCAAAAGGTGATCTACGAATTATCGCAAGAGGAAGCACCGCTTTGATTCAGAAAGAAATACAGAGTCAAAGATTGCTTCAGTTCTTATCACTTCTCACAACGCCTGAGGATCAACAATTAGTTGATAGACAGCAGTTGTTAAGAGAAGTGGCTAAGGCAATGGAAATAGATCCAGACGGAATAATAAAAACACAGGAGCAAATCGAAATTGAGCAACAACAGCAAGCAGCACTCCAAGCTCAAATGCTCGCAGCAGCAAGCGCAAGCAATCCTGAGAATCAGAACGGGTCAGGAATGGAGCCTGTTAATGGAGTTGGTGCAATCCCGATTCGATGATGCACAAAGCCGTTTGGAAGCGGCTGATGAAAAAAATTTTAGGTTTGAGCAAGGAAGACTTAGGGAATTGAGATTCTTGCTTGAACTTGAAGATAGCGCGAAAGCGTTGCTAGAGAGGTCACGGCTCCCGAAAGGGAACACCGATGACTATTAAATAAACCAACGGAATACCATAAGGCTCCAGAGGATATAGAAATGGCAAACAATGACCCTGACAAATTAATAGCTGAAGCGAAAGAGTTGTACGAGCAAAAGACGGCTAAACCAAAAGAAACGGAGGCATCCGACACTCTGGAGGAAAAGCAAGATGAGCAAGTAGAAACCCCCGAACCTCAGGATACGGTGGAGACTCAAGAGCAGACAGAGGATACAGAGGAAGAATCAGAAAGCGGTACTGATTCTGAATTAAAGTCGGCTTTATCAAAGATTGAAAAAGCTGAAAGAGCTATGAAAGGCGCACAGGCAAAAATGACGAAAGCAACTCAAGAGGCAGCGGATTTGAGAAGGATTAATGCTGACCTAACCAAAAAGGTTAATGAGTTACAAAGTCAGGCTGCGGAAATTAAAACTGATCCATCGGTAATTGAGAAACTCAAAGAGGAGTATCCTGATTTAGCAGTACCGATTTTAAATGAGTTGAAAAAAACGCAGTCAGAGATTGAGAAGACCAAAGATGCTTTATCGAAACAAGAAGCAGAGGCTCAAGAGTTAAGGCAGAGAGAATTAGAGACAGAGCATTTCAAGCGCATTGCTGATGTTCACCCTGATGTGAATGAAATAGCAAGCAGTGCGGATTGGGAAAACTGGCTCGAAGTTCAGGATGCGATGACAAAAGATTGGGTTAGTTCGGGATCATCTAATGATGTCAACACTGTTTTGAGTAGGTATAAGGCTGAAACTGGAATCAACAATCAAACAAACGAACCGCATAGGGAGACTTTGGAGCGGGCAAAACAGGTTGCAGAACCTAAGATGCCTAAAGCTCGAAAGTCACAAGTTAAAGGCGATAAAAGAAGCTGGACTGTTGATGATATTAAGAAAATGTCTAATGAGGATTTCCTCAAAAATACTGATCAAATATTGTCAGCTATGGAAAGCGGAAAAATTCGCAGATAAACCATAGAGGTGATTTATGTCTTTTTCATTTTTTAGCACAGGTGCTACCTCTGAAGTCAACTTTATCCCTGAAGTCTTCTCGAAATTGTTGCAAGCTAAGTTTTATTCATCTTCTGTTTTGCCAGCAATTTCAAATACAGACTACGAGGGAGAAATCTCTGGTCAAGGAGAAAAGGTTGTCATCAGGACTGTACCTACAATCAACATCAACGATTACGCAGGCTCAATAACTAACCAAGAGCTTACTACTTCAAAAGTAGAATTGTTGATCGACAAAGCCAAGTACTACTCATTCAAAATGGATGATGTGCTTGAAGCGCAGTCTGACATTAACATGCTTGATGCCGCAACTACTGATGCCGCAGAGCAAATGAGAGTCGCTGTAGAAACTAATGTATTGGCTTCATCTATTACAGGTGCAACCACAGTTCAAGGTCAAACGGATATTACTACAAGTAATATCTTAGGAAAGATTTTAGAGGCTGGTAAAGCTCTTGACGAGTTGAACATTCCTGAAGAAGGAAGATACATGGTTCTATCGCCAACTTTTGTTTCTTTGTTGAAGCAAACTGAGTTGCGACAGGCTAACTTAACTGGAGATGCTACATCTCCATTGCGAAATGGTAATGTTGGAATGGTAGATAGGTTTACTATTTATCAGTCAAACATGCTGTTTACAGCAACTTCTGGAACAGACAATGGATATACACATATCCTAGCTGGTCATCCAAAAGCACTTTGTTTCGCAAGTCAGTTTACTAACACTGAAACTGTCCGTTTAGAAAGCACATTTGGATCAGCGGTTCGAGGACTTAAAGTTTTCGGATCAAAGATTGTTGTGCCTGACGCAATGGTAGTTGGTAAGTGGAAAGTATAACTGCTTAATTTTGCTTCCGAGAGCAACGCCTTGGGGGAGCGTTATCCCCCTTTTATAAGGATATTTATGACTAAGAAAGATGATTTGTACGACAAGGCTCTAAAAGATTTTGATGTTAAGTTAGATAGAAGATTAACGCTTTCTCAACTACAAGATCAGATGGCAAGGTTAGAGCAAGAAGGAAAGGATCCCAAAAAAGAGATCCCAAAAGTAAAGCCTAAAAGAGTAAGAAATGTAATTACAGGTAATGAGTTTGATTATCACGAATTATTTGCTGGTGATCCTGATTTACAAGTAATTGAATGGGAGGAGGAAGATGGCAACGATTAAGGTTGTAGAAGTTTTGGATCGGGCAAGTATCTTGTTGCAAGATGCTACGAACACTCGTTTTCCAAAATTCGAGCTTTTGAAGTTTTTCAATGATGCTCAACGTGAAATAGTTCTCCATAGACCTGATGCTAATATGGTTAATGAAAATCAAAACTTAGCGACAGGAAGCAAGCAATCTTTGCCCGCCAATGGGTTAAGGTTAATTGATATTGTAAGAAATCAAAATGGCAGAAGTATTACTCAAGTTGATAGAAAGATATTAGATGAATCACTTCCAAACTGGCACGAAGCTACAGCTGGAGTCAATAAAATCGAAAACTACATCTATGATGGCAGTGATCCCAAAAATTATTATGTATATCCAAAAGCCATTAGTGGTACACATACTATTGAAATTATATATAGCAAATCACCAGCTGATATCGCTATTTCAGATTTCACAAATGACACGCAAACAATCTCTTTAGATGATATCTATGCAAACACGATTCTCGATTACATCATGTATCGTTCATATCAAAAGGATGCAGAGTTTGCTGGAAACGCTCAAAAAGCAATGATGCATTACCAAAGTTTCTCCAACGCAATAGGAATAAAAACTCAGGCTGATACTGTATTAACTCCAATACCTAGTACTTCAATGGCGGTGAGATAGTGAAATATTCAGACTTTAATTTATTTATTAGACCAGAAGTTCAGGGATGTCCTGACTTTATGATTGAAAGGGCTGTGCGTGATTCTGTAATTGATTTTTGTCAAAGAACAGATATATACAAACCAGAACCTGAATTCGTAACGATTATAAAAGGTATTAATGAGTATGAGGTATCTTTGCCAGTAGGTACTGAGTTGAATCATATTATTGATATTTTCAGGGATTCAACAAGATTAAAGCCTGTTAGCTACACGGATCTTATTCATAAATTAGGTGATGAACAAACACAAGGATCTCCATCAACTTACTCACAGAGAGATAATGATGCGTTCTTTTTAGCGCCCATACCAGATGCAAATGATTCTTACCGAGTTCTCTATAGTGTAAAACCAACATCATCTAGCACTTCAATACCAGATACCTATGGCAAAGAGAATAGAGAAGTTATTGTTCATGGTGCTTTGTATCGTTTGCAAATGATGTCAGGTCAGCCATTTTCTAACACAGCAGCTGCTGGAGATAATAAAAGATTATTTGACAGAGGTGTGGGAAGAGTTGCAAGGCAAGTTAAATATGGTTACGGAGGAGGTTCTTTAACTTGTAAATTTAGGGAGTTTATCTAATGGCATATTTAACAACAATAGAATTGGTTCAAAATGATCAATTACCAGAATTATCTGTTGCCTTGAAAGATTCAAATACAGCTGCTTCAGGTCAAGTGTTAGATGCGGATGATCCATCAACATTTGCTCCTTTAGACTTAAGTGGAGGATCTGTAAGAATGAGAGTTAGAGAAATAGGAAAGACAACTCTCATCGATACTATAGTTGGGACGATTACGAATGCTTCATCAGGTTTAGTAACATTTTTATTTAGCTCAAACACACTTGCTAATTCAGGTGTTTTGGAAGGCGAAATAGAATTCACCGATTCTAGCTCAAGAACACAAACAGTAGTTGATCTTATAAAGTTTAAAGTGCGATCACAATTTGGCTGATAGCGTATGGCTATTCGAGCTAAGATTAACTTTCGCAAGCTGTATGCGGATATCAGCTTTCGTAAACTTGATGCGTCTGCATCATTAATACAGCATAAATCACTTTATTATGATATAAATTTTAATGAGATTTACGCTTCAGTAAATCATATAAAAGTTGTTATACCGTCATTAGTTGACCCTAATCATGGTGTATTTTTTAGAAATTTATTTTTTACAACTTCTCACAGAAGATTGTTTTTAGATAACATTGAATTAAATGCGAATCCTGACATCTTAGCGTTCAGAGATTTCGTAACTTTTTCAGACAATGCGACAGTTATTTTATTAAGAAACAATTCGTTATTGAACAGTGCGCTTGTCGGTCAGCCGCTTTTAAATGGTTGATAATGATTATATAATGCTATAACTGCATTTTTCATGGATTAGATTTTATTTGCCGTGGAGAGTGTATGCCTCAAGATAATCTTAACTTTAAAGGTTCGGTTCATCTTCAAGTCATCGATCCAGATGGTAATGTAAAAGAAACTAGGTCAGTAAGTAATGTAGTAACTGCTTCTGGTAAAGAATACATAACAAACCGAATGACATCATCATCACCAAATTTGATGAGTCATATGGCTATTGGATCTTCTAGCACTGCCGCATCTGCATCAGACACTACGCTACCATCAGAGATAGCGAGAGTTCCTCTGACTTCATCTATACCCTCTGGCAATGAGATCACCTATGTAGCTAATTTTGGATCAGGTACGCCTTCAGGAACTGTATCTGTTTCGGGTGCAGCTATATTCAATGCAGCTTCAAGTGGAACTATGTTGTGTTCAGTTAGATTCAACACAGTGACAAAGGAGGAGTTGGATACTATTTCGACAAACTGGATTGTGACAGCGAGTTAACTAAATGGGTATTAAATTTGCAAATTTAGCGCAAACCACTATTACGTCAAGTATTAGTGCTTCAGACACAACTATTCCAGTTGCTAGTTCTTCATCGTTTCCATCAATTACAGCAAGCGAGTTCTTTTTTGCAACACTAGGTACGGGAAGCACATCTGAGATAGTAAAAATTACAGCAGTTAGTGGGAATAATTTTACAGCTGTAAGGGGACAGGATGGGACGACAGCCTCATCACATAACAGTGGAATAGATATTGGTTTGAGAATAAATAAAGCGGCTTTGGAAGAAATATCTGATAAAACCGTGGTTTTAAATAAATCAGGAACAGCAGAGGTAACAGGCACTTATCCAAACTTTACGATTAGTGCTCCGACAGTGACATCTGCTTTTACTAATGATTCAAATTTTTTAGATAACAACAGCATTATTGATGCTGGTAACTTTTAGGGAGATTTAAAATGGCACAAACAATTCAGATTAAAAGAAGTACCAGCACGGTTATTCCAACTTCTTTAGCTTCTGGAGAACTAGCATATAGCGCTAAAACGGGTACTCAAAAACTTTACATTGGTGATGGATCAAATGTTTTAACTATTGGCGGTAAATCATTTACAGACAAGCTAGACCTTATAGGTACAGCTACAAGTGTCACAGCAACTGCTTCTTTGCTAGGTGCTTCAAAACTATTCAGTGACACTACGCAAACTGTTGCGGCTAATGGTGTTACAACAACCGCAGCTAGAACTTATGGTATTCAACATAATAGTTCTGATCAAATGGTTGTCAATATTCCGTGGGTTAACACTGAATATACCGCTGGCACTGGTCTTACTTTATCTGGAACAGTGTTTAACGCAAATGTAGATGGAACAACTACTGTAACTCCAAATGCTTCATCAACTACCGCTGGCAGATTATATAAAGTTCAAGTAGATAGTTCAGATAACTTAGTTGTTAATGTGCCTTGGAGCGGAGGTAGTTTAGCTACTACCTTGGGTATAGGCAATGATACTAGCGGTAATGATATAGACGTATCTGCGGGTGATGATATTACTTTCACTACTACATCAAAAGCAATTTTTGGTGGTACAAGTTCTACTGCAAATCGAATGGAAATATACCACGATGGAACTAGTTCTCGCATTGAAGAACTTGGCACTGGCGGTTTAATTATTGAAGGTGAAGATTTAACTTTCCAAGATAACAGTCAAGCTATCGCAATGAAAATGACTACTGTTGGATCTGACAGAGTTTTTGAATTTAGAGATGGTAGTGATGTTCAAATAGCGCAGTTTAAAGCTGGCGAAATAAAAATTAATTCTTCTTCACAATTAAAAACAGATGATATAAGCGAAACTACATCCGCTCATGGTGTTCATATTGATGGTGTGATTCTTAAAGATGGTGAAGTTGAAGGTAATATTAAAACTGATCTTATAAGTGAAAAAACGGCAGCTAATGGTGTTGTTATTGATAGTGTTACATTGAAAGATGGTGGTGTATTTGCTACTGGTGAGGTCGAGGGTGGTTCATTAGATATAAACGGAGCCGCAGATATTTCGGGAGGTTTAGCTGTTACTGGAGACAGTTCAATAAATGGCAACCTTTTCTTTGCAAATAATAAAAAAATTCAGATGGGGACGACTAGTTCTTCCACAAATCTTGAAATTTATACCGATTCCTCTAATGCAATTATTGAAGAAAATAGATCTGGTAATTTACTTTTAAGAGGCACGAATCTAAATCTACAAGGGGCT
>TARA_R100000654_G_scaffold9984_3_pt1 | contig 12904 bp, 20 predicted proteins | sample TARA_R100000654 | Tara Oceans TARA_R100000654 (sample SAMEA2622473) | marine metagenome | biome: marine biome (ENVO:00000447); feature: surface water layer (ENVO:00002042); material: "saline water (ENVO:00002010), including plankton (ENVO:xxxxxxxx)" | depth 5 m
CTGATGCTATTGCATTAGATGTATCAATGACTCCTACTGTATTAGCAGGAGGTATTACAAGTAAAACTTTAACATCTGCAAGAGCAACAGGTTCTGCTTTAACTATTGTAGAAGCAACTCACTATAGTGCAGGTACTATAATTTATTTAAGAAATATGAGTAGTACAGAAACTATAGATGTAGAATTAACGTCAGGTACAACGCATATTCAATTAAGTCCTTTACAGTTTGCATTGTTTCCTTGGGAAGCAGCAACTGATATAGAAGTATATTCAACTAATGGAAGTGAAGTTCCTCAGTTAGAAGTAGGGATATTCTCTGCAGCATAATAATAATTAATAAAAAGTAATAATATGGCAACTTTAACAAGTCAAGTAAAATTAGATATTTCAGGAGTAACTTCTGATCCTATTTCAATAGATAAGAGTTTTTCATATACTGCATTATCTGGAGGTGTAACTAGTAGATCTATTGATGCTACAGCTCATGGTTCTGCAGAGAAAATTTTAGAATCTAGTGAGTATTCAACAGGATGTGTTGTTTATGTAAGAAATAGAGAAGCTGCAGGAGGTAAATCAATAACAATTATGTTATCAGCAGCAGCAAATGGAGAAATAGTATTACAAGGTCAGCAGTGGGCAGTATTTCCTTGGCCAGCTGCAGTAGATGTATTAGCCTTTGCTTCATCTGCTACTCCAGGACCTATATTAGAAGTAGGAATATTTTCAGCAGCATAGGTTATGGCAAAAGAATTATCAGAAGATTCAAAGTTTGAAATAAGTCTAAAGACACTTGGTGGTATAGGTTTTCTAATTACTACACTTGTAAGTATGTGGTTTGTATTACAAGCAGATATTGCTGAAGCTAAAGAACTTCCTGTACCCCCTCCGCCTGATGTTACTAGGATGGAGTTTCAGATGAAAGATGAAAACATAAGACTATCAATAAAGAACACAGAAGAGAATGTAAAGAAATTGGAGGATAGACTTATAAGGATAGAGGATAAAATAGATGACATGAAATGAAATGGATAGTTTTAATATGCCTATTATTTTCTTATATATGTAGTGGGCAAGAAGTGCTGACTGATAAAACATTTAGTGATAGTCAAGAAGGTGTAACAGTTGTAGAATTTTGGGCAGATTGGAATGCAAAAAATGAATGTGCATGGTTACAAGATTTAGAAGATGCAGAAGTATATAGAATAGATCTTAATACAAATGCTGCTAAAGAAAATAAAATAACAGTTTTACCTACTGTTATAGTTTTTGATGATGGAGAAGAGGTTGAAAGGTTTGAAGGAGATATTTCTTTTAGTCTTTGTCCAGAAAAAACACCTAAAAAGGTACAAAAAGAGATTAATGAATTAGTATTAAATAAATTTTAATATGAAAAAATTTTTATGTAAATTATTATGTATAGTTAGTTTTAACTATATATGTTTAAAATGGTGTGATGACAAATCATGCTGCAAAGACAAGTGTTAAATTAAATAAATTTAAGAAATATGGCAACTTTAACGAGTATAATTCAACTTTCTACAAGTGGTGTAGCAAAAGATAGAGTAAATTTTACATGTTCTAAAATATCAAATGTAAAAAATCCTGCTATCCAAACTGGTACTTTAGATATTTCAACTATTGCTACTATAGCTACTGCACCGGCAGGAACAAGTTCAAGTGATGGAATGTACATGTATGTAAGAAATTTAGACCCTACAGCTCATTTAGATCTTACTTTTGATAGTAACAATACATTAAAAGTAGGACCAGGTGAAATGAGTTTTTTCTGTGTACATGATTCTAGAGTAGTAAAAGGTACTGCTAGTACTGGAACTATAAAGGTTGAATACGGCACATGGACATTAGATAAGTATTAAAAGTAATACTTATTTAATATGAGACAACTAATATTCTTTTTATTAGTTCCTTTTCTCTTGTTTTCACAAGAGTCTTGGATAAATGTGCAGTTATTAACAGATGATTATCCAGAAGAAACATCTTGGACTATAACTCCTCCAGGTGGATCACCAATTATTGCACAGTCTGATTCTATAATGCAAGATCAAACTTTGTATGATACAATAGTTGATCTTGGAGGAACTATTATTTTTTCTTTATTTGATGAATATGGAGATGGATTAGGTGGCTTTAATGGTTCACCAGAAGGATGGCTTTTAGTACAAAATGATTGTCAAGATACTATATTATATGTAGCAGGTGATTTTGGTTTTGATTATATAGATACATTAACCATAGCTCCCTGTGCTCCCCCTCTTGCTGGATGTCTAGATTCTTTAGCAATAAACTTTAATCCTCTTGCAACTGTAGATGATGGCTCATGTGAGTATCCAGGTTGTGATGGGATTCTTACATCTAATGCATATGATATATGTATAGGTGGAGGAACACAAACACAAATTATATTTGAATGGACATTAGATGATTACAATCCTAATTGTGAAGTAACTAATGTTATTGTATCAAATGAAGAAGGTTTAGGTCCTCTAAATCTTCCACCAGCTCCCGTAAATAACTTTGGCTTTATAGCAGGTAATGGACAAATGCCACCTAACTGGAGTGTAGAGCACTACTGTGTATTAGAATTTCTAGATGGTTCTATATCTGATACAATAGTTTATACACCATCTCCATGTATTGCTGGTTGCACAGATCCCACACAAATAGCTTATAACCCATGGGCAACATTTGATGATGGTACTTGTACAGGAACATCTTGTGATACAACATCTCAGTATCAGATTACAATGGAGATTATGTTTGACAACTGGCCAGGTGAAACAGGTTGGACAATGGTAACCAATTCTGGACAAGATATGCAAATGCCAAATGGGTCATATAACTTTCAAGATATAGGACAAACATATACTTATACATTTTGTGTAGATCAAGTTGCACCATGGGAATTAATTGTTACAGATGATTATGGTGATGGTATGGCTGGATCTTCTTCAGGAGGTAATATGGATGGTACAATTGTAGTTTATGATTGTGCTGGAGATACTTTATGGAATATGGATAATCCTGGTTTTGGTGATGTATTATACTCAGGAGCACAAAATGCAAACCCCTGTCCTACTGTACCAACAATACCCGGTTGTGTAGATGATGATTATGTTGAGTTTAACCCAGAAGCCAATGAAGATGATGGATCATGTGCTACACTACATACTTATGGTTGTATTAATCCAAATGCTTTTAATTATGATCCTAGCGCAACTATAATGGATTTAGTTCCAGACTGCAACTATGAACTATGGATAGGTGATGCAGGTGGTGATGGTTGGGGTAATTCTTACTTGGGAATTATGCAGAATGGTCTCATAATAGGTACATATACAATGGGTCCAGGATCTTATGAACAAACATTTGGTCTTATACTAGATCCAGGTGTGCCAGTTGAAGTATATTACTTTGAGGTAGGAGGGCCACAGCAACCACCTCAAGAAGTAGAGTTTCAAACCTGGCACAATTCATTTAAGCTAACCAATGCTAATGGTGTTGAGCTAATGTATGAAGGTTATAATCCATTTGCAGATAATGGTCAAGGTGCTTTACAAAACTTTACATCTCCTTTCTGGACAAAGTATATAGAGATACCCTTTTGTGGGACATACTGTATACCTACAGTTGTTGGTTGTTTAGATCCAACAGCATATAATTATAATGAAGAAGCTAACACTGATGACGGATCATGTGAACCTATAGTAGAGGGATGTACAAATGATTTAGCATTTAACTACAATCCAGAAGCTAATGTAGATGATGATTCTTGTGTAGCTCTTGTAGTTGGATGTACTGATTCTTCTGCTTGGAACTACAATGCAGATGCAAATGAGGATGACGGTGCTTGTATATACCTAGGTTGCACTGACTCTTCAGCATGTAACTATAATCCAGGTGCAAATGCAGATAGTGGAGGATGCACTTATCCTGATCAATACTATAATTGCAGTGATGTATGCATAAATGATACTGACTCAGATGGAATTTGTGATGAGCTTGAAATACTAGGGTGTACTAGTGTAGCTGCTATTAACTATATGCCGGAAGCAACTGATGATGACGGCAGTTGTGTTGGTATAGTATACGGTTGTACAGATCCCACTGCTTTTAATTATGACGCTACAGCTAATACAGACAATGGTTCATGTGTGCCTGTAATATATGGATGTATAGATAGTACAGCATTCAACTATGATCCAACTGCTAACACAGATAATGGCACTTGTATAGAATTTGTATATGGTTGCATAGATGAAACAGCTCTTAACTATGATCCACTAGCAAATACTTTAGATAACTCTTGTTGTTATCTTGGAGGTTGTACTGATGCTACTGCACTAAACTATGATGAAGATGCTTGTTTTGATGATGGTAGTTGTGTAGTTATAATAGAAGGATGTGCTGACCCTAATGCATACAACTATGATCCGCTAGTTAACTTACCAGACAATAGTGTTTGTTTATATGATGCTGGTTGCTATGGTGGACCTGGAGAACCTTATTGGTTAAATGATCCTTGTTATGCTTGGGTTATAGATATAGATGGCTATTGTTGTACTGAACTATGGGATGAAACTTGTCAATCAATGTATAACTACTGTGAAGATGGTTGGCCTGTAGATCTAGATGAGTTATCAGGTAGTGATATAATTGTTTATCCTAACCCTACAGCAAACACATTTACTATAGAAACAAGATTAAATGTAGATGTAGAACTTTATAACATAGTAGGAGAGCTTATACAAACAAATAATATTAAAAGAATAGATTTATCAGATTATCCAAATGGTATGTATAATTTGATTATTACATATGATAAAATAAGAATAACTAAGAAGATAATTAAACTATAATGAGAACAGTTCTTTACATATTACTACTTCTATCATTCACGATAAACGCACAAGAAGAAAATAAATTTAAAAAAGAACTTAAAAAAACTTTTAAATTCTCTACATTCTATGCTGCAGTAAACGGTGGTACTTCTATTTCAGATCAGAATACATATTCTATATTAGATGGACTTCAAACCGATGTAATAGAAACTCCATTTGATTACGCACTAACTTTAGGTGTAAGAAAGATACAAAGATTTGGATACGAGAACAAGGCTAACACATTCAAGGATGGCACAGAGTCTTCATACTCTGATGCCGCTACTATTGGACGAACTAGAGGGTTTGAGTTTTTGTTTGAGGCAGATTACAAAAGACAACAAGGTGACTCTTATGTAGACCAACATCACTTCTTACGATACCTAGCAGACAAATGGGTTGTTAAGGTAGAGTATCTACAAGACGGTTTTGCTGATGTAGAGTATCTAGAAGCATCACAACGATATAGACAAAAGATAGGCAAAAGATTTTCACTTACTGCAGGGGCAGCACAAAGGATATCCGAACCATATGGTTATGATCCTCTAGCTGAATGGGTATTATCTAACGGAAACATACACTACACAAACCTTGCTTTAGAAGAAGGGTACACCATTGCATTTGACCCAACAGGAATAGAGTATCTATCTCCTAATGGATCTGTTGCAGCTACAAGTACAGAAGTCTGGGAAGAGGTTGTTATACCTCAAGTTATAGATGACTATGTTAAAGCAAGCAAAGATGCACTCCCTGTACAATGGTGTCACTCTCTTGTAGTAGGTCTTGATTATTACTACTACACTAAGAAGATCTGGTTACACTCATGGGCAAATGTGCTCCCTTATCACCTCAATACTGGGGGTGAATACTCATATCATAATTTCAATGGTGGTAATTGGATAGATTATTCTGGCGGATTAATCTTTGGATATAAGATTAACAGGAACCTTGGAATCTTTATTGAAGGTAAATACAATAAGTATTGGAATAGAGATTGGCATGACTTCAAGTTTGGAATAAATTATATCATTCTTTAATTTCTAGGTATTTTTTTGTATATTATTATATAACCAAAACCGTATTTATATGAACTGGATAAACAGTTGGCGTGAGGGAAACAAGAAGAATATTGTTGATCTTACATTTAGATTTGGGGTATTAACCCTGTTTGAATTAAATTGGAACCCGAAGAAAAGCTTCAGGTTAATAGTATTAAACTTTGGATTTGAAATATAATGTGTGTGTGCCCAATATGTGTTATAGTAGCAGCTGTTGCTATAGTAAGTTATAAGCTAATTAAAACATAATATTATGATGAAAGGATTAAAAAATGTTATGGTCACTGATCAAAGAACTCAGATGACTTTTTGTGCAAGCTGTAAAAGCTGTCCTGCAATTGATATTTCCAAAGACTCAGACAAAGTTATTGTTGGAGGTGATGACGAAGGTTACACTGAGTTCACCAAAGATCAATTTGCTTTGTTTGTGAAAACAGTTAAGGAAGGTATGTATGATAAGTACCTTCCTGAAACTAAAGATTAAAGATGGCAAAAAAGTGGATACAGGATGCAATAAAGAAACCGGGATCTTTAACAGCAGCAGCTAAAAGAGAGGGTAAAAGTATTACAGAATATTGTAAGACACCACCTTCCACTAAAGCAAAACAAAGGTGTAATTTAGCTAATACCTTAAGAAAAATAGCTAAGAAAAGAAAAAAGAAAGCTTGTGGCGGATCAGTTATGTTTTGTGGTGGAGAATATCATTCACCAGTTAAACAAGCTGTAGGCCCAAATAAAATTTTATAACTATGGCAGCAAAAGGCCCACTAAGAAATATGTTACTTAGGCTTTTAGGTAAAAGTAAAAATGTTACTACAAACGTTCCTACAGGCCCTATTAAAGGAAGTCTTGATGAAAGTTTTCAAAAATTTGTTATAAAAAATAACATGTTAAATCAAAAAGGATTTTTTGGACCAGGTGGTTATAGAGGAGGTGTAGATAATTTTCAAAAAAGAATAGATCAATTAAAACTTAATACAAAACCTAAAATGACTTTGGAGGAGTATCAAAGGAGTATTGATAACTTAAGATTACCAGATAATCCACCAAATTCAGGTAAACAATTGGATTTATTTAAAGATAAAAAAAAGGGTGGAAGCGTAGGACCAAATGGAGTGTTATGAAACTATTTAATAAGTTAAGGAAAAGAAGAATAAGTAATAAGATTAATAAACTTAATCAGGAGACTGAAAATCTTCAAGGTAAAGGTTATGGTGTATTTCAACCTGCATGGAATGAAGGTGGTAAACAAATTGTAAAGAATACAAAGAAAGTAATGGATTTACAAGATAAATTAAAAAAGTTAAGTAAAAAACATTGCGGTGGAGGTATGATGTGTGGAGGTGCTGTAGGACCAAATGGTATATTATGAAAAAATTAATTACATTTTTATTACTAGCACTAACTGCACTAGTTTATGGGCAAGATAAAAATGTAAGACCAATAGATGTAGTAGAGAATATAAGTGTATACTTTGTAGACACAGCTTATTATAAGTCTTTGACACTTGACTCACTACATATACAAAATGTAACTGAGTTTGTTTATGTATCAAACGCAGTAGCTGACACACTAGTTGTGCCTGTTATAGAATTTGTTGAGAGAGTTACAGTTGATACGCTACACATACACGTACCTGAATGCAGAGTAGAATATGTAGAAGTGTATGTAACCGAAGAATTATTGATGCAGGATACTATTGTAGAGATAGAATTTAAAAATGCACTTATAAGTTCTAACTCAGGAGTTCAAGAGATTTTAGATAAATCTTTTGGTAATAATATACTATATGATCTTCAAGGTAATCAAATAAGAAGACCAATGGGAGTTTATATAGAGAATGGTAAAATAAAGTATATAAAAATTTAAAATTTAAAGTTATGCCCGCAAATATGAAAAAATCTGGAATGTCATACAAGAAAGGAGGTTCCAAAAAAATGTACGGAGGTACAATGAAAAAAAAGAAAATGTATGGAGGAACCATGAAAAAGAAAATGTATGGTGGCTCCAAAAAGAAAATGATGAAGAAAGGTGGAATGATGAAAGCTAATAAAGGTTTAGAGAAATTAGCTGAAGCAAATCCTGAGCTTACGTATACAAAAAAAATGTATGGTGGTATGGCTAATCCAAACAAAGATGAAATGATGATGTATGGTGGTGCTATGTATAAAAAGATGATGAAGATGGCAGGTGGTCCAATGATGAATGAAGAAGGAATGAAAGTACCAGGTATGATGAAAGCTGGTGGTGGATTAAGAAAAATGCCAGGTGGTGGTTACATGAGAGATATGGATCTACCTAAAGCACAGTCTGGACTTTTTACAAAAGGTCTTAAAGGAATAGCAAAAAAATTGGGAAAAGGTAAAATAACAAATCCAAGCACAATAGATAATGTGAATGTGAAGAAAACTCTTTTTCAAGGTGTAAATAAGAAAGGTGAACAGGTTTTTAAATTAGGAACAGATGGTAATGTATTTACAAAAAAAGATAATGCAATGGCTCCTTTTTTACAGAATAAGGCAAAGATCTTAGAAATATTAAGGGGAAACAATCCTACAAAAAATAAAGTTTATAAAAAAGGAACTTTATATGGTCCTAAATAAAAAAAATAAACTATGAGTATACTAAAAAAGATTTTTTCAGGTGCCGGAAGCAACCTGGTAGAATCAGTTGGCGGTGTGATTGATAATTTAGTAACAACAGATGAGGAAAAATTAGAAGCCAAAAGAAAACTAAAAGAACTCATTATGAGTCATGAGGCTCAGATGGAGAAGAACATAACTGACCGTTGGACAGCAGATATGAACTCTGACTCCTGGCTGAGTAAAAATGTAAGACCCATGGTTCTTATATTTTTAATTGTATGTACTATGCTATTGATCTTTATTGATGCTGGTGCACTTACGTTTACAGTAGAAGAGAAGTGGACAGATCTTTTACAATTAGTTTTAATTACAGTAATAGGTGCATATTTTGGTGGCCGTTCTGTAGAAAAATTTAAAAAGAAATGAGAAAAATAAAAAAAGAATTACCTAAAGCACAGAGAGGTTATCTTGGGAGACAAGTTGCAAAAATTCTTGGTTTTAGTGATGAAGCTTTAGAAGCAGCTAGAAAAAAACAAGCACAAATAAATAAGAGGAAGCCTACTAATAAGAATACTAATAAAAGTAAAATTAATACAAATAAAAAGAAGAAGAGTAATAAACAATCTTTTCTTGATAAGCAATTTGAGTTTAAAAGTCCTAGTTTACGTCAACTAAATCCACTTAGGATAATTAACCCAGGAATACCAAATACTGCTAGGTTTATTAAAAAAAATCCTCTTGGTACTGGTGCACTTGGCCTTTCTTTAGCGGCATATTTAAGATCAAGACAACCTGGTATTGATCCAGTACAACCTATAGAAAATTTTAATATTCCAAGTAACTTTAGTAATGATTTTAATATAAGCAGAAATACTGAAGCTCCAAATGTAAATTTAGATAGTATTTTGCGTAGTCAAGACTTGTTAAATTTTGATAAGAAAGGTGGACGTGTTAAAGCTAGAGGTGGTAAAACAGCTCCGGGTATGAGAAAACAAGGTGGTGGTCTTAAGATAGACCGTAATGGTAAATACTACAGGTAATGGCAGCTAGAAACACGTTTACATTTAGAAGCAATGGTGGTAAGAAAAGAAGAGGTGTCCACAGTAAAAATGCTAGCAAATCTCAAAATGCCTATAAGAAACCCTATAGAGGGCAAGGAAGATAAAAAAGAGGAGACTATTGATCTCCTCTTTCTTTTATAAGCCCCTCAAGAATTATAAGATAGTTTATGGCATCTCCTATTTTTTCTTCTAACAGTTCATCTGTTGGGACCTCTCCGGGACATTTGCTTATAATGGTTTTAATACATTCAAAATGTTTGCAAGCATATTCCCAAGCTACACCTTCTGGTGTATCATGAAAAGAAAAACCTACACCATTTTTAAATGATTGGAATACATCTAGGTCAGTAGCATATTCGTTCATCTTAATAGCATAAGTTTCTCTAGTTTTAGTGAACCTCTGTTCTAGAAGTTCCATGAATTTGTCATAAGTCATACTTCTTTTTCAAGCTTTCTTAAGACTTCAGGATCAACAATTGGCATGCCATCCTCATTCACATTATTAGGAACAGTTGGTTCCTCCATAGAAATCATTTTTTCTAAATCCATAAATAAATAATTAAAAATTAAAGTTCTTCACCAAAACATTTTTTCATTAATCTTGTTAATCTTAACTCAATGCTGGTGATTAATTCAGTTAAAGTGGTTAAAGCTAATGCTGTAACCCAGAATATTATAATGATAATTAGTAGCATAGAACCGCTAATCATCTTAATGCAATTTAATAAAAATTTTCCCATTTTAAAATATATATCTAATTTTATTCCAAGGTATTACGTTATCATGTTCTTTTATAAATGCATCAATAAATTGTTCTTTTAATTTATGTTTATATCTAACGTTTCTACCTCCATACTGTGATGTTTTACTCTCCTGCAGACTAGGTGTCCACAAATCTATTTCTTGTTTTTCTTTATGATCTATTAAGTTTTTATAATGTTTATTCTTGTTATGTGTTAAAAATATACACTCAGCATAAACACCTTCTTCATATCTTACATTGTTATTTATTAAAGCAAATAACTCTTCATAGTCATCTAACCAGCCTTCATAAACTAATATGGGACTAAAGTTAATATGAACATCATATCCTGCTTCTTTAAACTTATCTATTGCTTGTACTCTTTCTAATATTGTTGATGTATTGGGTTCATGTAATGCACGTTTCTTTTCAGGCATCATACTAAACCGTATTCTAATCTTCTTGTTTGGATTGTATTTAAGTAATTCTTTGTTAACATATTTAGTTGCAAAGCTTCCCATTATATCTTCATTATACTTGAAAAAATCAAATATAAATTGCCAATCATGGTATTTACAATGAAGAGCAAAGTCTTCATTACAACTAATATCATATGTAATATATTTTGGATGTGTTTGATTTGGTTTTTTTGTTTCTAGTTTTGCAAATATAGAATGGTTGTTTATCTCTGTAAGTATTTGGTTTGCATTTGTTGCTATTGATAATCCTTCAGGCTTGTGCCTTTTCATATAACAATATGAACAATCATATAAACATCCCCAACCAAAGCTTGGAGATATAAAGTCTGTAGATCTACCCGAAGGTCTAATCTTCAGACTTTTTCTAATATCTCTAGTGACTAATGTCATATCTTCCACTCTTCAAATGTGTCATAATCTTGCGCTTCAAGATCTGCAAATAACCCATCAGTAGTGTCAATTGTAGGTGTAACCCAAGTTGTATCTTTCTGATGTAATCCTGCTTGACTTAATAACTCTGCAGTCATAAACTCATGAAATCTAACTTGATCACTCATCCAGGTACGTGGATGTGACTTCTTAAAAGAATGTGTAACATGATTGTAAAATGTCCATGCATTATTAAGATCAGCTGAATAATGATATGATGGATCTTTCATCTCTGCTTTTATAACAGAAACTTGTGATGCATCAATAATCTCTTCATCTAAGAATAATCTTCCAACTAGTTCTGCCTGACTCTTTTTAGGTAGAAATATTTGTCTCATCTTATTCTTATCATCAATTAACTTATCAAAGTATTTGTTGGCTGACTTAATTTGTGAACTTATTTGAGTATGAATGTCATGATCTGCTTTACCTGTATGTTTTCTAGCATAGTTTGCCATGTCTCCACATAACATACCATTGCTACATACATTTACGAAAGCTCCTACAGCACACTGAAACCGTGTACTTTTATCATAAGAGTTAGTCCAGGCAAACATCATGCCCATTTCTTCATCTTTGGTAGAGGCAAGGTGATATACACCCTGCGCTACCTTTGCATTCATATTAGCTCTATATAGCTCTTTTGTGATTCTAAATCCATTATTGTCTAATAGAGTTTTAGTTGTCTCTATGACATCTTTATGAGGAATAACTGTGTAAGTTTTTCCATGATTAGGTAGTGGAGCTGCCACTAAAAAATCTTTTGTAGTATTTATTGGTCTTGTGTATCCCATAATTTGTTGATTTTAATGCCAGAGGGGAGCCGTGCACGAACGAAATCCTTGGCTCCCTTGGACTTTATGAATTATAACATTACAAATATAATAATAAAACTTATTGAAACAATAACAATTGGTTATTTTTTACACCAATTATGTTATTTATTTCTTTCTCAATTGCATTTAGATAATATTTCTCATTAATGTCATAGTCTGACCATTTTTTATTTTCTATCTTATTCATTACAGTTTGGACCCATTGCCCAGACTCTAACTGTATTTCTCTCTTATCATTCTTATTTATCTTGACTATCTTACAACCTTTATTTGAAATATAATATCTATTAATTTTTTGCAATTCATCTTGTTTAGCAACACCTTTATCTACATATATAGCATGTTGCCTCCATGCACCTTTAGATTTTGCTCCTATACAATAATCAAGAATATTTCTATTATGTTTTATTGTATATTCTGGTAAAGTTCCATCAACAAAGTAGGCATACAATGCTTTTGGAATGATCAGTTTAGACTTGTTCTTATGAAGTGCTAACCCCTCAAACTCAAATCTACCTTTACATTTAGCTTTACCATTAGTATCCACTGCTATATAGTTGTTAACATCAGCTAACACTAGTTTACTATACTGATCATGTTCAAGATTAAGACCGGTTATCTGTTCCCACTCTTTACAAACTTCCATATAAGTATCTATATACTCACGTGGTATGATAGTTTCTACACCATCAGTATTTTGCATGAGTGCTACAGCATCTGGTATTCTTGTCATAATCATTTCATACAACATCATTAATGTTAATTGACCATTAACAGTAATAAACATAGTAAACTGAGGATCATATAGAAAAGA
>TARA_R100000654_G_scaffold36913_1_pt1 | contig 12883 bp, 17 predicted proteins | sample TARA_R100000654 | Tara Oceans TARA_R100000654 (sample SAMEA2622473) | marine metagenome | biome: marine biome (ENVO:00000447); feature: surface water layer (ENVO:00002042); material: "saline water (ENVO:00002010), including plankton (ENVO:xxxxxxxx)" | depth 5 m
AAGAGTTAGATATAAAATCACCCTAACGCTCACCCTAACTTAATTATATATAGGTCTATTATAGTTTTAAATTTGACGTTTTCTGGAACTACTCTTTTTTTGTAGTTAGACTACCTTGTGTTGTTCAAGGATATCATTAATATACCTGTGGGTATAACTACGGTTTTTCCAATCTTCTTCACGCTCCTTAATCCACGCTTTATAACCATAGTGGGTTTCACTCTGTAGCACTGGACTAACAGTATTGATGTATTCCCAATATCCCTTACGCTTACCGATTTGGTTTTTAATAGTGCTACCAATCATAGTTTCGTTCCTATCATCAACATCACGGATATCATCACGGATAATAGATAGAAAGTGTGGATACCAAAACTTTTTAGCAACCTGAACATCCCCATAACCATCCTGAGTGCGGAGTTTATCTTTTTCTACCATATAAACACAGTTATCAGTATATTTATTTCCATCTCCCCTCCAACCACCAGTCGGTTTACCCTTTTCGGGCATAATGATAAAGTTGTTCTGTGGTTTTGATGTAACCCACTTATGATAATATTTCCAATCGCCCATACTTCCACCACGGGGAGACATATGACGTCTACACATCATATCCGTTAGCGTCATCGTAGGGCGTGGAAGAACATCAGGGCATAACTTTTTGATGATAGTCTTGAACTTAACTGGTTTTGGAGCAACTGGACACGCTCCCTTACCTTTAATGAAAGTTCTCCAGAAGTCACCCCATACCGTATGTTCAGTTCCCATTAGAATAGGTAGCAACCACCTACGGAGTTGTTTGAACTCCTCGTTGTGTGGGTCTTCTTTTTTAGATAGGTCAGTAACCCATTCATCTTCACTCACCGTCGCATCGTGGTTATGGGTATGATATCCCTTACCTATGCGGAAGAAGGAGTTAGCAGTCGTAAATATACTATACTTGTTGGTGGGGTAAACGTCGCCACTGTCTATAAAGCACCGTTGACCGTTGCGAACCGCAACATTAATTACCTTATTGTCAACTGCGAACTTGTAGTAGTCTTCTACCTTTTTTTCCAACCACTCGTAAGCGTCCGTTGGAAGTGGTTTATACCACGAACTATCTTTCCGTAGGAATAGATGAAGATAAGCATCGGTTAAATAATTTATCGCCATAGGGTTACCATATTGAGGTTCAACGATGTTGTTGTCATCCATAAATTTTTTGAGACCCTTAACCACGGGAGCAAGAATGTGTTGAACCCGATAATGTTTGTTTTCTTTATTGTAGTTGAAGATAGACTTCATCTCTTCAATAAGGTTGGTTTTAAATATGTTCTCAGCGATGCCGTCTAACGGGTCAACCGTAGCAAGAGGTCTGTCCACAAATTCAAGCATCAAAGAGTTCTTGTTTCTAATTGCCTTTTTCTTGAGAGTATCAACACCTTTGGGGTCTTTACCAAAACACTTGACGTTTGTGAGTTCATAACTCCAGTCATCTTTGTTGGGGTAATTGTTGGAGTAATGAGAAGGTAGATATACTCCTGTTGCCTGACGACACGCCCAGTTGACCAAGAACATCGGGTCATTGAGGTAAGCATCCTTGTTGAAAGACATCTTTTTTTAGTCTATTAAATTCTTTTAAAGTTACTTTCAAATTTGTAAGTTCGGTGCTGTGAGCGATAGAAAGTTCTGTGTGTGCTGGGGAACTCTTTTTTTACTTTGGATTGATGATAAGTTTTAGATTGTAGATTTGGGGTTGAACCATTCTCAAAATAAAAATTCAAATTTAGATTTTTTGGGCATCAAAGATTAAAAAAATATTCAAAGATTAGATTTCAAGAGAAGTAGAATTATCATCATCAGTGTCGCTGTCTAACTCTAATGTTAACTCCTCTTCGGGTTCAAGTGGGGGTGGCGACCCATATTTTTCATCGTTTAACTTTTTGTTAGCACACTTACATACATAGTCAAACACTTCTAATAGGTTAGGTTTATCCTGTAATCGTTTGCGTATAAGGTTTATCTCAATAATATTATTTACCTCCAACTTTTCCACCTTGCTCATTATTAATTATAATAGATATTATTTTCAGGGTCTACACTTCTACTTTGGGCAACATATCGCAACTTTCGTTTAAACCTTTTTTGAATATAACCATCACTCCTACTACCTGATAATCTATTCCATTCGTGTATGGTATATTTTTCTTTATAAGTATCACCTTGACACTTGTGGATTGTAATACAATAACCGCTCAAAAAGTTATCATAGATAAACTGATAATCATATTCTATATTGTCGTCTAATGTAATAAACTCTCTATCCCAACTAATAACTTTACGACTTTCGTTTTTGGATATACCATAATCACGATTGTTTTTGAATGCTATAAGGGGTGTTCCATAAGTTATAATTAATTGTTTACTATGACCATCAGGTTGATAAAACCTTTCTAACCTGCGTTCACTGGGTTCTTCTTCTCCCCACAATTTTTCCAGTTTTAAATAGGGCAACCCACTCTTGACTATGTCTACCTCAAACTTGTTTATAACTTCTTTTCTTTTAGCGTTTGTATAACACAGATTTTTTTCAGTATCGGGGTTGTTGGATACGACTTTGAACCTTTGCGGATTGATACTCCAATCATCCCATAAAATATTACCACTTAACCCATTCCTGAAATTATAGTTGAAGTTAAATAGGTTAAACCCTGCTAACTCTTTGACTACATAAGCATTATCAAAATCACGCCACTCTTCACCTACAGGTGGTAATTGTCTCTTGATATCACCACACAATATAAATTTAATGCGTGGAATACGACGTTTGATTGAATAGAGTAAACTCCACCACATACCATTCATCATACTAATTTCATCTACAACCACATAATCGCAACTATGTTTTTTATATCCATCACCAGCAAGTTTACTTGTTATTTTATCAAAGTAAGATACATTCTCACCTTCCAACTCATCTTCATCCACATCCAATACAGGTATACCTAAACCTTTGTTAAGAGTTGCTCCTCCAATATTATTACACGCCTTATTTGTTGGTGCGAGTAATTTAACATTACAAGGGTTTACATCACGGTATTGTTCTAACAACTCAAAGTGTTTGTAATTGTTCTTTAATTTATAAATCAACCTTAACCACTTGTAAGTTCTACAGTTCTCCTCAACAATATTTTTGAAGTTCAAAAGAAACTCTGTTTTACCCACACCACCTTCACCCTGAACCCAACCACCTCCCAAACTATTCAATAGTCTAAATAGTAAAGTAGCACCAATCTTTTTTGACCAGCGTTGATTGACATCAATCACATTAGACCACTGATTACGTTTTTGTCGCACGACGGGTTGTGGTTTATATTTTTTGAAGTAACCATTCCAATCCTCTTCATCAATCCACCGCTCAAACCGAACCTCAAAACCAGTATACCTTGTTAGAAACTCGGCATAGTGGGGGTCAGTATCTAACACAGGCGTGTCTCCTTGATAATATAACGCATCGGTGCGTGTCATTGCTAACTGTGTATTTGTTTTGTTGTGAAGTTTACCAGCAAACCACAAACACGATTTTATGACTTGATGGACTTTGTATAACATCTCACTAACTTTTTCAATAACAGCAAGTCTAATAGGTTGACCTGATTGAATGTTATGTTCTCCGTTTGGATGCGATATCATATACAAGGGTTTTTGATTGAACCTATAATCAACATTGAATTTTGTATTCTCATCTAACAAACTAATTATTTCACCACGATAGAAAGCACGTGTGATAGTGCTTTCACTTTCAGTTGTATTGAACTTGAAGTGATTAATTTTATCAGGTTTCTTCAACCCACCTACCCACGTATTAACTAATCGCTTAGTTGGTATTTCTCCGCCTGTTGTATTTTCAAGTTCATTACACTTGGAAATAAATTTATTGAAATAGTCAGGTGATAAAGTAGTCACAGGTTTAATAACTTTTTTGATGACTACTAAACCCTTTCCTAATAAGTGCCGTAGCATACAACCGTGATACAACACCCATCCATCTTTGACATCCTTCAATGGATAACCACTACCAATCTCTTCAACAAGGTAGAAGTAGTTAGGATTAAAATTACCATCATATTTTTTGAATTGACATACAGCATCATAGACATTGAAATCTAAATCATAGTTTTCTAACGCTGTTGTGTATGCTTGTCTTATATCTACTGAATGAACACTTTCACTCACGTTTTCTAAATATACTTGATTAGCAGGTTTAATTTCAGCATCGTAAAATACCCTGCGTGTGTTTGAGTTAAACATACTATATATACGTCCATCCTGTTCTATGGTGTTGTAATGAACTTTGAATACCTCATCCGCTAATTTTTTAGCAGTGGGCATATAGTTCACAGGTAAATCGGGGTATAACCCCTGAATATTTTCTTGTAATTCTTCCGTTGGTAAATCACTGGTGTAAGTAGGTAGAGTTTGTCTACTCATAATTTTATTTTTTCCATAAGTAACTCTATCTATCTTGTGTCCACTACTACCATTCATTCTATCAGGAAGAACATTATGGTTATGGTATAGGTATGAAACCAAACCATTCAACTTGTCTTCACCCATATAAAAGGTTTTACCACTATCATCTAATAGTTCAGTAGGTAAGGGTGGTGGATTGTTTTTAACATAAGCACCTTTTTCATCAAAGTTAATTACACTATCAACTAAGGTTGTATCCCACTCAGGGTGTTGTTTGTTTACACCGAGTTCTTGACACGCTTGATACATACCATAGTCCTCCGCCTGTGCCTTGATAACGTGATAGGGGTGTATCCAAAATTTATTGGTATTAACTTCCCCATCCTTCAATACCTCCACATCATATTCATTATTTAAATCTTTTGCTTTACTACCTATCTCTTCAAAATCGTTTGTCAACCACTTTGAGTATGTAAGATTAACTGACTTTTTCAAGTCAGCATCTTCTACAAAGTAAGCGTGATTATTTTTGACCTTAACCACAATACTATGAGAAGTTGTCTTTGGTTTTTTGTCAGCGTGTTGTTCTGTGATTTGTTTATGGTTATAAGTCATATAGTAGTGTCCATCAAAGTCAATAACGTAGCAGTTAATCTTTGCCCACATACACCATCTAACTATATCTAAAACACTCATAGACCTTTCAATATCTTCTTTACTAAAATCATCTTCTTCTTCCAAATCAACTACCTGAACCTTATACAGGTCTGTTTCAAAGGTTTCTATTTCAATATCTCCTGCGTGTTGAATATTCAGGTCTAACTTTTTGATATTGATTTCTCTGCTGTAATGTTTCAACCACGTTTGGTATTGAGGTGGTGTCTTTCTACTCCAATATTTTATAGTTTGGTAATCCTTGGATAACTTTTTAAATCCAGCACGGTTATGAAACTGTTCATAGATATATTGATATCCACAAGTCGCTTCTTCCCCTGTTGGAGTTAAGAGTATTGATTTTTTAGAAGGTTCAAAATATTTTGTTTTATCATAATATAGTTCAGGTGGAGCAGACTTGAATACACGTTCTTGTCCAAACCCACCTTGAATAACATTGTTGTTTAACCTAACTATCGTGAAGGTGGCGTTGCCTCCACCTAAGATAGTTGGTAATCTATTAATTTCATCAGGTTCTATTTTGATTGGTGGTGAGTTTTCATACTCTCCTGTAATCAAGTTAATATCATTATCTATACCCACTTGAACCGCCTCTTCAATCAATTGTGTGAGTTGTTGTTTAATCATATTATTTAAAGATTGCGTTCGTAATATATTTGTATTGAATGATAGCGTCTGTGGGACTGCTGGTAATATTCTAATATCCTTTACATATCTACGACGATTGGGAGGTCTGCCGTAATCAATTACTCTAAATCTACCCCTCACCTGTGGAATTACAGTTATATTTTGGGTTGGTCGCCTGTCATAACTGTATGTCATACTTGGGATTGGATAGGGTTGTCGGTTCATACTTACTTTTATACTAATATAATTATTTTCTTTTTAAATATTAATTGTATATAATACAAATAAATATTTAAACTTTCAAATTTATAAATTCCGTTTGGGCATACACCATTCTTGAAATACAATTTCAAATTTTAAAAAAAAATAATAAAAGATTAAATTTATTAAGAGTTGTTTTCAGGTTCAGGTTCAGGTTCAGGTTCGGGTTCAGGTTCGGGTTCAGGTTCAGGTTCAGGTAATATAGGTTCAACCTCTACTTTATTTTTTTCACCCTTACCTTTTTCTTCATCCTCTTCTAACGGTGGCGGAGCACGTTCACAATCAAAAATATAACACTTATCGCTTAACCCTAACCTACATCTACACAAGCAACGACTCTGCCATATAACTAATAATAGAGTTCCAACTGCTCCCAGTGAAAGTGCTAATGCCCCTGCTAACTGGTCTATGGTAAAGTCTTGTAGTTGTCCACCATTGATTTCTAAACCCTGACTATCGCTCATATTAGTTAAGTTCAACATTAAATTCTTCTAACTCTTTAATAGGTATTAGATAATGTGGAAGATGATTTGTCCCTGTAATTTTCATCACAAAACTATCTTCTTCACTTAGTTTATGGTATAATACTTTATCTGTAAAAACAAAAAAGTAGTATACTTTATAACCTTGGTCTAACAACTTAAATCCTTCTGTTATTTTTCCACAGGTAATAATGGTATCCTCGTATTGGTCAGCAGGAACTCTGCGACCTTTGACTTCAACACAAATTTTTTTATTTTCATCCACAAAATCCATAATATCAAAGATATCATCACTACGCTGGAATTCTGCTTCAAAGTGTTCATCCAGTAAAGGTTTAATAGCATCTTCAATCTTTCTCCCGACATTCCATAGTTCAACATTAAAAGGCATTCTATAGTAATTACTTAAAAAAAATTATTTTGTTTCTAACGCAAACTTTTTGAAAATTATAAATTAAAATATTTATCATAAATAAAAGATGCCTACTAAAGCGGAGATTCAAGAAGAACTGGATAATATTTGGACTACTGTCGCAACAGAACTTAATGTTGAAGAGATAACTACCAAAGAAGGTTTTATCACTTGGGCAAAAAAAATACAAGATAAGAATGCTGAACTTCTAACTGATAATGTTAGATTAATTGCTTTAGTTGAAGGTCATAGAGAATTTATTCGTATGACTGACCGCTAATCAAACGATATACAAAACTTTCCTTTTTTGATGATAAGTATTGGATTGAATTCAGGTGTCCACCCTGCTGGTGGTCTACCACGCTGTCCATAATTTCCACGCAATTTAGATAAACTAATCATTGTTTATCTTTAGTATCATTATTTTCTTCTTCTTTAACCTCACCTTCGGCGTCAAGTTTTTGTGCGTGTTCATAATATTCACCTCCTTTAACTACACACTTCATACAAAAGTATCCAGCGATAAACCAACTTACTCCTGCCCAAAAATATATCCAGTCAAACGTTTTCGCATCAACCTTCACACAACTACAATTTTCCATTCTTTATATTAACTTAGAAATTAATCATCACCAAATCTAAATCCATCGGTAAGTATATTTTTGGATTTTACTTCTAACTGATTGAAGTTTTTAAACATCATCTTATTATCAGGTAAAGTTGTATCAATAAATAAAAACTGAAAAGGTCTATCATACACATACCTCAAAACATCAAAAAACTCTTTTTTAGGTATAAGTATAACTTCATCAAAGATAGTGTCTAACTCTTTCTTGTTTTTGTTTTCAAAAAACGCTAAGTGCGATGCTGTTCTACGGAGTTTGGGGTCAATCTTATTATAAGTTTGGGAGGTTGCTAAGATAGATACAGAACCGTTTTTACCTGCGAGGTGTCTTCTATTGAAGAAAACTTTATGTAGTAAGTTCTCTAACTGTGCTTTACCTTTACCACGCATATCTGCTATAACATCGTCAAAAACGAAAAGCGTTTTGTCACTACTCTCTTTGATATCTGCTAACACTGAAGATAGATTTTCTAATGTTAACATCTCAAACTTTTGGTCATCAGGTAAAAGTTCAAAAGGGTCTGTCTCTATTGTGGCGATTGATGGAGACCATAGGTATACCCTGTCAAACTTGCGATTTAAGTTTTTGTGTGCTTTTGTAATTAAGTTAAGTAATAAGTTAGTCTTCCCTGAACGGGGTTTACCTATAATTAACCACGCAAATCCACCTTGCTGGGGAAGAGGTTTAGGTATACTTTCATCAAATCCATCAACACTAAACTTAAATTTATTGACTACAATTTTAGTTTCAGGTTCTATCTCTTTGATTGTCGTTGACATTATATAATACTATTATATTTATATTTTAAGCAAAACGATACATTAACCTTGTTGGAGGTTCAGGTTGACGCAGGGGGACAGATTGGAATTGTTCTTCCTCTTGCTCAAACTCCTCCACTTGTTCTTCTTCACTTGAAGGTTCTTCCGCCACTACATTATTAGACTGCTGAGGCGGAGGTGTTCCATAATAATAATAGTTATTGACTGGTGCTTGTGGTTGAGGAGGAGGAGGAGGATGATAATAATGTTGATAAGGGTTGAGTGGTATTTGTCCTTGGACTGGATATTGAGGTGGTGCTGGTTGAGGTATTTGATGTTGAACAGGTTGAGGATAGTTAGGGGTTTGCGGTGTAGGAGCAGGTTCTTGATGTTTAATAACCTTTTTACTTTTACTACCCTTGGGTCTACCTCGTTTCTTTTTTGGAGGTGTTTCAAAATTACTTATATCTACATCCTGCCCTTCTACCTCTTTGACTTCAGTAGGTTCAGGTTTGACTTCAACCTTCTTTTTCTTTTCAAGGTTTTCCATACGTTTTGCCCTTGCCTTCTCAAACGCTTTTTTCTGTGCCTCGCTTCTCGGTTTCTTAACAGGTTCAGGATGTTTCTCCTCAACGTCAGTGATAACTTGTTGGACTGCTTCTTCCCTTGGTTTTTCAACAATCTTGTTTGACAACTCGGTTTCAATCGCTTCCATATTTTATTTAATTCAATAAATTAATAATTAATTTCTAAATATTAAATAATGAGTTATTATCAAAAAAACAAACAACATTGGAAGAAGGGTGGTAAATACTATAACTATGAACCTGTAAGATTTTTCACTAAACCTATAACCATCAAAAGAGGTAAATTTATAATCTACTGGGATTAATATAATGAGTGATAAGGTCAAATACAATACAGAAAAAGTCAAAGTTACTTATAAGGGTGAAACACGCAATATACCTAAAAGATATTTACCCGATACACTAAAAGGTAAAGATAGACAAAAACAAATCAAGTCTATCTTTGAAAAAGAAGAAAGACCTAAAACTAAGGTCAAAAGTAGAAAAAGTAATTGGACAAATTTATTCAGTAAAAAGTATGGTAAAGAGTTGGATGAGATGAAAGGTAAGAGAAGTAAAAAAAATATCGCCAAAGTTACAGGTATACCCTTCAAAGCGATTGATGAAGTTTATAAGAAAGGAGAAGGTGCGTATTATAGTTCAGGTTCAAGACCTAATCAAACACCATCAAGTTGGGCAAGAGGTAGATTGTATGCTTATATTATGGGTGGTAAAAAGGTTAGAAAAGCAGATGCCTCTATAACTAAAAAATATAATGTTAGATTTCGCATACCAACAGAAAAATAAGTTTGTTATTATAAAGGATGTATGGGAGTGGTAAGAATATCAAAGTCAAGAAGACAAAGACAAAAAAGGGAGAACTAACTCAAAGACAAAAAGATACTTTGAAACGTCATTCTAAACATCATACCAAGAAACATATGGATGAGATGAAGAAACTTATGAAACAAGGTAAAACTTTTGGTGAAGCACACAAGGTTGCGATGAAAAAAGTTGGTAAGTAATATAGAATGGTTAAACTCGTGGTATCTAAAAGCAACAAGAAAGATAAAAAGTTAAAAGCAGTTTTTACTTATAATGATGGGAAAACAAAGACAACTCACTTTGGAGCAAAGGGTATGGATGATTATACCCTTACAAAAGATAAAGACCAACGCAAAGAATATAGAAGGAGACATAAAAAAGATTTGAAAACAAAGGATTTTACAAGGGCAGGGTTTTTATCATACTATATCCTTTGGGGAGATAGCACCAGTAGAAGAGAAAATATCAAAAGTTATAAAAAGAGATTTAATCTAACCTAATAGTATATAATGACAAGTTTGAGTGGATTAAAAAGTCAAGAATTTACGGATATTGATGTTCTAAATACAATTAACTTGAATGGAAACGCTGGGTCACTTAATCAAGTGATAAAAAGTGACGGAGTAAATAGTGATTGGGGTGATGTAAGTTCATTAGTAAGTTTTGAAAGGTTGACGGCAGATGGGTCAACTATAACTATTGGTGGTTCACTCACAGGTAATTATAACACTGAAATAGCAAGAACAATAGCAGTCGCAAAAGTCCCTAACTCTCTAACTGCTGGAACAAATATAAGTTTCTCTACAGGCACTACCTATGATGGGTCATCAGCAATAACTATTAACGCAACTGATACAAATACTCAACTTAACTTAACTGCTGGGAATGGTATATCAATCGCAAACACAGGTGGAGTAAATAGAACTATCTCAGCAAAACCCGACGAAGATACACTTGATTTTGATAGTGATGAGTTAGCAGTCCAAAAAGTCCCCAACTCTCTAACCGCTGGAACAAATATATCATTCAGCACGGGGTCTACCTATGATGGTTCATCCGCAATAACTATCAACGCAACTGATACAAATACAACCTATCAAGGTTCAGCAACAATCAATATAGATACTGCGACTAATCCTGATACAATAAGTTGTATCAAAGTCCCTAACACTCTAACTGCTGGAACAAACTTATCTTATTCAAGTGGTTCTACTTTTGATGGTGGAACAGCAAGAACAATTAATTTATCATCAGCACCAACTAATCTCAACCTAACTAACAATAATAATATATTTCACCCTGCTAACGTTTTTGAGGTTTCAGGTGAGTTACGTATGAGTATTGAGTTGGGTAATTTCTTACCTAATGATGATAGTAGTTCTTTCAATATTGGAGTTGAAGATGATGGTTCAACAAAGATACACGGCAGTATAAAAGTAATGTCCAGTTCTCTTGAAGTGTGTGGATACTTTATTATACCTCGTTACTATACCGCAACTGGAGTTAGAATTGACGCAACTAATAGTTCAGGTTCATCCGTAAGTAGAAGTATTCAAGTTTTTAGTGTAACTACTTATGGTGGGACTGGTTATACTTCCCTAAACTTTACTGGTAACACTAACGCAGAATTTAGTTTATCTCCAACTATGGCGGGGGCAAGTGATAAGATTATGTTAATCAAAATATTTACAACATCAACTACAGACCACATAAGGGGAGGTTACATCAAACTAACTCGTGCGTCCTTCTCCTCCTCCTCCGAGGATGATTATTAAAGACAGATAATTATATATCAAAATATATAATGAAAAAAAACTGCTGGTATGTCTACCTGTTTGAAAGTGAAGAAAAAAAAGAAATAGTTAAAATTATGAAATTTAATACAATTATGGATATGAGTTATGTGTTGGATATAAAATCATCAGTCCTCTCTAATTTTTTCCACGGACTTATAAAATCAAGGGGTATACTAACTTATTGTAATATCTATCAATCTATACCTTTATAACTACATACAATCCCACGCATCGGGTTCACAGTCATCTGCTAATAGTTTTAATATCTGTTCATACTTAGTTTTATCAATACCCTCGTGGTTAAGAACACACTTGAGGTTATTGTTCTCACTTTCCAATGATTTAACTTGACTTTCCAAATCACTAATAACACCTACAAAGGTTTCACTGTCATTCGCCATCTTCTCACTTAATACCTCGTAATCGTGAGCGTTACGCATAGAACTGGTGGAGCAGATATCACACGCTTCTTTGAGTGTTTTAATCTCTTTTTTGAGTTCGGTCTTATCCTTTCTAAGCATACTAATGTGTTCGTTAAGGTCGTCCCGTTCCTCCACCCATTCCCTATCCATCTTCCCTATTTTTTTAGTTTGTTCTTCCACGATGTTAGATAAAAAATTATTAGCAGTCTCTAACTCTTTATTTTTTATATCTACCTTTTTTGCTGTTTCCTGTGCTTGTTCAAAAGATTTTTTTAATTCTTGTATTGAACTTTCCTGATGTTGAATATGGAGGATGACTTGTTCCATCCCTGCGATTAGTTCTGTTTCTACTGTTACTGGTTCACTCATTATTATTTGTATATATAACAATTTATTCTTTTAAATAATTTATGTTCAATTAAATTAAGAGTTCCTCAGGTTTAATTCCACAGTCAATTACATTGGACTTCTTTTTCTTCCGCATACCCTTTTTATTTTGAGAGTTAGCAATCTCTAAATATTTGTCAATACTATCCTTGTCCCAGTTATTATTGATGGTAGGTTTTTTTCCAGCAAACGGACTATCTTGATGCCTCATAACATCAGGGTCGGTTCTAACCCCGAGGTAAGGTTGTCCTGCGGATGAACGAACGATAGGAACTCTGTCCTTCTTCTTTTCCTTGTTCTTCTTGGTTGCGGTCTTCTTGTATCCCATAGTTTTTTGTTTTGTTTTGTTTTGTTTTGAGTTTGGGTTCTGTATAAAGTAACTTTCAAATTTGTAAGTTTTGTGCTAAGAACTCTTTTTTCTCTGTATTGATGATAAGTTTTTGTTTGTTTTTTTTGGTATAATATTTTCCATAAATACGGTTTCAAATTTTAAAATATTGCGGTGAAAACAATTTAAAAAAATATTCATAAGATAATAATAAATAATGAAACAACGCTATAATGTATTGGTTCGCATTGGAGAACAAATCA
>TARA_R100000654_G_scaffold24703_1_pt1 | contig 12862 bp, 19 predicted proteins | sample TARA_R100000654 | Tara Oceans TARA_R100000654 (sample SAMEA2622473) | marine metagenome | biome: marine biome (ENVO:00000447); feature: surface water layer (ENVO:00002042); material: "saline water (ENVO:00002010), including plankton (ENVO:xxxxxxxx)" | depth 5 m
GATGTACATGATATTGAAGAGTGTTTAATCTGTTATCAGATGTGTCATTTTGGTAGTGGTAGATTTGTCAATCGGTATAGTGGTTATCTTGAATTAGATAACGCCGTAATCGAGGGGTGGATTTGTGGTGATTGTTGTGCTAAACAAGAAGCTGAATGGGATAAATTTGACAAGGAGGTATCTTAATTTGCGTGGAAGTTTTGATCCAAATTTTTTACAGGACAGACGTGCAGCAGAAACTCATCAGTAAAATGGTGAGTTTTTTTTTATTATGTTCTCGATAAGTTTTACAGGTCATGGTAGATTGTTTTTTTAATGAAAGGAAAATTATGACAAATGAAGATGAATACACAGATACAATGATGTACACAACGCCTATAATCAAAGAGGCTATTGACATCGTTGTCGGTGATGACGGAAGTACAGCCGATGAGGTAGAAAAAGTATTAGCAAAATTAGATAAGGATGATTGGTGGGATGATCATAGTATTATCTACCGAGTTTTTAAAAAATCATTCATAGATTCAATTAAGAAAGATGAGGTATAAATTGAGAAGTACAAAGAAAGACATTGAGTATCGCAATTCGATACTACAAGCATTATCTGATATGGGATATAAAGTAGAGGGTAATGTTGTTCACGTTGAAGAAGTTGAAAAGAAACGAACGTGGAAAAAAGTTGCTAGTAAAAAAGTTAAAAAGAAAGATGAGGTATAAATATGAAACATGAGGTTAAATTTTCTGATGTTATCAATGGTAGTAATATTGGCTACATTGTTATTAGCTATCAGAAACTTGTTGAAGCATTCGGTCTTCCTAACTCTACGGGGGATGACTATAAGATCGATGCTGAATGGATTCTTGAAGATTGTGATTCTGGAAATGTATTCAGAATATACAATTGGAAAGACGGAGTAAATTATTGTGGAGAGGGTGGGACACCAACCAAGGATATTGATGTTTGGAATATCGGTGCAAACGATTCTTCTTCTACTATATTATTCTTAGGTAAATATCTTAATGAAAGAAATATAGATTATTTCATTTCACAAGGTTATGGAATGTCATCATTACTTAGATGTTATAACCATAAAGAAAAATCAGCAATGGAGGTTAATAATGTTTAAGAAATTCGTGGCGTTGTTTGTTCGTAGAGATTCTTCTTACAAGTTAAGGGAGTCTTGGGATTGTTATGATATTGATAGGGGTGCAAAAACATACAATGGGAATTTTCCCGTTGTGTGTCATCCTCCATGTCGTGCATGGGGTCAGTTATCTCATATGTCTAAGCCAAGATTAGACGAGAAAGAATTGGCGTTGTGGTCTATTGATATTATCCGTGAACGTGGTGGTATCTTGGAACATCCTCATGGGTCAAAATTATTCAAGCATAAATATAATGGCGATGCGGATTACAGATTACCATTGATTAATGACTATGATAATTTTGGTGGATTCGTAATTGAGATTGATCAATTCGATTTTGGTCATGTCGCATCCAAACCTACTAAATTATATATCGTAGGATGTTCAAGGGAACAGTTACCAAGCTTGCCTCCTAGACGACTAGAAACGCCTAAAAAATCAATCAGTGGCACATATGCTATGAAAGGTGTTACTCTTCGTAAAAGATGCACACAATACGAAAGAGAATATACGCCATCTAAATTGATTGATTGGTTTGAGGATGTTTTGACTATCATTCAACAAAATAATGAGAATGATTGTTGTTATTTTAATGGCTATAAAACTTGGAGTACAAATGGATAAAACAATCGGTGCAACTTTGTTATATCTGTTGATAGTTGTATTGTTTGTTTTAATTATAACTTAACCATAACAAAGTATCAGAGAGGACATCAGAAATGGTGTCCTTTTTTTTTATATTTCTAGCAATAACAAAATCCTCAAATATCAGATGACCCGTAGCATTACTTCATAAGAGAAAGTCGATTATACGCAATCCTCGTAAGCCGTTTTTTATAGATTTACATTTATTCAGAGGAAACAAATCAATTACTCTACTGATATGAAAACACAACAAGAAATATACAACGAGATTAAATCATCAGATAACAAACAGTTATGGTCACTAGCTAACACATACGCAAACATTCATAAGAGATTAGAAACATATATAGAGAGAGAGAAAGACAAGACAAAAAAATCAGGGGGTGTAGACCTCTCTCATATATTACAAGACAAAGACCTCCTACGCACACGCATATTGGAGCATCTATTCGAAGAGTCATCCAAAGGTAATGCTCAAGCTTCAGCTAAACTTGGACAGCTCGCTAACCTCGGCGAAGATTCCCAAGACATTACTATTATCAGGAAGACCTACTGTGGAGAGTGTGGTGAGTGTCAGAAATAATAGCCGACCGCAATCTTTCGCATTTGCTGATTTGCATAATAATTTGCGGAAAAAAAGAGATCCATATGATCTCTAGCTGAGGATGGTCACATTGCTCCTGGAACAACGATACTAGTAAAGATTCTGGTAGTGATGGGGCCTTACCAAAATATAATAATAGCAACACAAAATATAATTCATCAGGGAGATACCAAAATAGAAACCAATGATAGTCATGAGTCAGGCAGCGAGTTAGGTATGCTGCAGGGAGCTGTGCAGGGAGCTGTGCAGGGACAGGAGCTAACAGGAGAGCTGAACAGGCAGGTATAACTATGCAAAACATTAACAAAAACGCACAAAAACCTAGCAAAAGGGGGTGGGCATTAATTATTGGGGGGCATCAGGCTGCAACAAGTCAATTTGTTTGGTATTTAGACCATGAATAAACTTTTAAAAATTTGAGATTTACAATGTTAAGACCAGATGAAATACTAAAACTAGAAATAACCGATATGGATTATATCATATGTTTGAAATGTAAAAATTATTTTTTCGTTCATGTAATATGTGAAAGTTTTTTAAACGACCCATTGTATTGTCCATACTGTGGATTAGAGTTTGAATATGAAAAAGAAGAGAAGTAAAAGTTGTGAAGAGTGTTGTTGTGTAGACTCTAAAGATAATCCAATCTTTGAAGAGTTTGATGGAGATATTTTAATTAAATCTTTATGTATGATGTGTTTCGCAAATAGTATAGATGAAAATAACACTACCCACAATTCAGCCTAGAGATTATCAACTTCCATATTTCAAAGCATTTGATAATGGAGTACAGTATTCGTTGATAAGTTGGCCCAGGAGGGCTGGTAAAGATGTGGCCTCATTTGCGTGTTTAGTAAATAAAGCAATTGAAACACCAGGTAACTATTATTATTTATTTCCGACCAGGGCTTGGGCAGCTAGAGCATTGTGGGATAACATATGTGAGTGGGCTGGTGGTAAAAAACTAGTAGACCTTATTTGTCCAGAACAAATAGTAGCTCGTAAAAACAATTCAGACTTCTTTCTTGACTTGATTAATGGCAGTAGAATAAAGATTGATGGTACAGACAATTTAAATTTCGTAGGACAAGGTGGATCAGGATATGTATTATCAGAATTTTCTCTACACAAAGAAGAAGTATCTGGATTCCTTGCACCAATCTTAACAGAGGGTAGTGCATTTGTCACATTTAATGGAACACTTCGTGGTAGAGGAAATCATTTATGGAGATTATATGAAAATAATAAAGAACGCAGTAACTGGTTTACGCAATGGCTTACGTTGGCTGATACAAAAACTAACTTTTGGATTAATGACGACATTAACATTAATAAAGAATTACAGGGACAAATTAGTCCTTACGATCAAAAACCTTATAAAAACATTCAAGAAGAAATAGACTCTGGAATTATATCTTACTCTATGGCTCGCCAGGAGTATATGAATGAAGCTGTATCTCAAGTTGAAAATTCATACTACGGACATGAATTAGATATTATGAAAGGAGAAAACAGATATGATTCTATAGAAACTTCTAGTAATCATGTGTATACTTTTTGGGATTTAGGTACTAGTGATGCTACATCAATTATTTTTGCTCAAATAGTAAACGATAATTTTTATATTATTGATTATCATGAGTCTAGTGGTAAAAAAATAGAAGACTATGGTATAGTTATTCATAGTAAAAATTACAAATATGGCGGACACTATGCACCACACGATGTATCTAAGCGTATGTTGTTTGGTGATTTAGTTACAAAAGCAAAAGAAGTAGGTATAGATTTTAGACGTGTACCAAAAACTAATTCTATTTTAGAAGATATAGAAATATGTAGACGTAATATGAAAAAAGTTTATATATCTACTTTGTGTGAAGATTTAATGAATCATTTAGAAAACTATCGAGAGAATACATCTGGTAGACCTGTGCATGATAAACATTCTCATGGTGCTGATGCTTTTAGAACAATGATTATGGCTAAACATTTAAATTTAGTTCAAGTATATTTATCTAATGAAAGTAATATAAAGCTACCAAAACAAGTTGGTAGTTCAGAAAAATACGCAGAGGACAATTGGTTTAATGATAAACAAAGCGAAAAACCATTATGGCAAAGATTTCGAAAAGATTTTTGATTATTATTTAAAAAATGGAATAGTATACAGTGACGATAAAACATTTGTGATGGCAATTTACCATAACAAAGATGTGTTACTGGGTAAAAAAGAATTAAATAAGCTTGACAGATGTGATTGTTATTTTGTTCACTATTTCGCAGGCAACCTAAAACGCCTATTTGCGTTAATGCCAGTAGAATTAGAATATGCTGTATTTGAAAGATTTGATGGCAAATTAAAAGTTTATAATTTAGAAAGATTACGGAGAAAAATTTATGGGATCAAAACCTAAAGCACCGCCACCACCTCCACCTCCACCACCTATAGCAACAGTAGTAGAGGGTGAGCAAGCTGCACGAGCAACTAAAAAACAAACTAAAGAAAAGCAAGGCAATCAATCTTTATTTGTTACTAAAGGCCAGTCAATGGGAAGCTCTAATACTAAACTCGGTAGTCAATCTGGAAATTATAACTTATGAATGTAAACTCACTTATTGAAATGTATAAACGTGAGAAGACTAGTTCAGAGCGAGCTAACTTTGAAACTTTATATCAAGCAGCTGCAGAATTTTGTAGTCCAAGTAAAGATAATATACAGGACCGAAAATCAAAAGGTCAGCGAGATGATGCACAAAGAATCACAGATATTGGTATAAAAGCTAGACGTATGTTTACAGCTGGCATGATGTCACATCTTTTTCCTCAGGGACAAAATTGGATTAGAATAGTTACTTCAAATCGTGAGTTAATGGAAAGCGATAATGTAGTTAGAGCATTAAGTGCAACTACTTCTAAGTTTATGAGAGCGATTGAAGATTCTAATTTTTATGAAGAGATGGGTCAATGTATTGATCATTGTGCATACATAGGAACAACAGCTTTATTTTGTGAATCAACATCAAAAAGAGTATTAAACTGGAGATCACATTACATAAATCAATTTTATTTTTGTGAAAATTATCTGGGAGAAGTAGATACTGTTATTCGTGAGTTTAAACTTTCAGCTCGTCAGGCTGTTCAACAGTTTGGAGAATCTCTTCCTGGAAATATTTTAGAAGAATCAACTGATCCTAAAACATCTACAAAAGAATATACCTTTATTCATATTGTAATGCCCAGGGAAAATGCTTCTCCTACAGAACAAATCAAAAGTAAAAAGAAAGTAGCTTCTATATACATTGAATTAAAAAGCAAAGAGATAGTATTGGAATCTGGTTATGATGAAATGCCATACTCTGTTGGTAGATTTTATAAAACAAACTACGAAAAGTATGGCCGTAGTCCAGCGTTAGAAGTAGCTGCAACTCTTCCAATGATAAATAGAATGGAAGTATCTCGTATTCGTGGTGCTGAAAGAGTATCTAATCCTCCTTGGTTAGCTCCTAATGATGGTAGTGTTAGACGTATATCTAATGATCAAGGTGCTATTATATATTGGAATGCTGGTAATCCATTATCTAAACCAGAACAATTACGGCCCCAAGATAATGTTGTTGTTAATGATGCAATGATTCAGAAAAAAGAAGAAGATATATTAGATGCTTTCTATGTACCATTGTTTAATCCATTAATGAATAGAAAAAATATGACAGCGTTTGAATCTGCTGAAAGATTAAATCTATCATTACAATTTTTATCACCAGCAGTTAACAGATTAAATAAATATTTTGTAACACCAGCATTAGAAAGAGCATTTGGTATTATGTTACGAGCTAATATGTTTAAAGAATTAGATATTGAAGAATTATCTGGTGCTGACCTAGAGTTTGATTTAGTAGGTAAAGCATCTATAGCATCAAGACAAATAGAATTGTTTGGAACAATGACTGCTATGCAACAAATGATGCAAATTGCACAATTTAAACCAGAGATACTTGATAATATAAATCCTGATGAAACAGCTAGATTTATACAAGAAGTAAATATGGTTCCAATATCTTTACAAGCTTCTCAAGAAGAAGTTGCTCAAAAAAGAGAAGCACAAGCTGCTCAAGCACAACAGATGGCCCAGATGAAAGAAGCTCAAAGTATGGGCGACTTATATTCTAAAACTACTAAATCCCCTGAGGGAGGTAGTGGTGCAGCTGCATTAATGGAACAACTAGGAGTAGAACAACAATAATGGACATAATAGATAAAGTTACCTACGATTTTGAGTGGGATAACGAGAGGGATTTATCAGAAGAAACTAGAAAAGCTTTTGTAGACCTTTTCGATCCATCAAACAATAATGCGATATTAGTTATGAAGTTTCTAATAGGTGTTTGTAAATGGCAAGATCAAACAGAATACAATGATCCTGTAATAGAAGCAAAGATGAACGCATTAAGAAATGTTATATTAGGAATTAAAAATCAAATAAATATGAAACCCATAGAGGAGGACACTAATGAGTGAAGAAGAAGTAGTAGAGTCTACTGAAGAAGTAGTAGAAACACCTGTTGAAGAAACCACAGAACAAGATGCCGGTTCAGTTGCATTTGTTGATTCTATGTTAGAACAAATAGATGATGAAGATGTAAAAGGAGCTGGTTTTTGGAAAAACTTACAAGGCAAAAATGCAAACGAAGTAGGTCAGTATATTAAAGAGCTACAAAGTTTTGCTGGTAAAAAAGGTGATATTCCAAAGTCAGATGCTACAGAAGAAGAGTGGAATGCTTTTTATAAAAAGATGGGTAGACCTGAAGATGTAGAGGGATATGATTTTAGTATCAACCAGGATTTTGCTGACATAGTTGGTGAAGAAGTTGCTGGTTCATATGCAACTGCTATTGAAGACTTTAAAAAAGAAATATTTAAATTAGGTGCAAGTGCAGATCAAGCAGAGGGATTAGTTGATTGGTATTTAGAAAGAGCAGCTAATACAACTTTAGAAACTAAAGAAGCTTTTGAAGCAGCTGAACAACAAAAAACTGACGAGTTAAAAAAAGCCTGGGGTGAATCCTATAATGGTATGACTAAAAGCATTGAGGGTTTATTAAGAAATAATGGTATGGAAGATGAGCATATCGAATGGGCTAAACAATCAGGTATATTAAATGAGCCAACATTAGCTATTACTCTTGGCAATATTGCAAACAGATTTGCTGATGATCCAGAAATAGGACATTTGCAAACTAAAACAATCGCTGGTGTTAGGGATCAACTAGCTGAAGTTAATATGGATGTAATGGAGTATCTTAAACAAGGTTCACCAATACCTCCTCATATTGCACAGAAGAGAAAAGACCTGATGGAAAAGCTTGGAGATGATTTGTAATTTTTTAGCTTGACAGTTAAGATTTACTTTTAGTACAAAATTTATTAACGAAAGAGATAACCTTTTCAAGACCTCTGTAAGTTATCGTCAAACCAGACGTAAACTGGCAGGCAAGACCTCCTTTTGGAGATAATCAGAGCCGATTAGTCGTGTAAATTAATTAGCCAATTATTAAAAAAGGAGATATAAAATGGCTTCAACTAGTATAACAACTGCATTCGTAAAGCAGTATGGTGCTACTCTAGATTTACTTACTCAAACAATCGGTGGTAAATTTAAAGGCACTCACCTTGAAGAGTCTATTGAGGGTGAAGAAAAATATTACGATCAGTTAGGATCAGTTATCGCTGACGAGGTTACTTCTCGCTATGCTGATTCTCCTGAAAATGACATATCTCACGACAGACGTAGAGTTACAGCTACTGCGTATGACGTTGGATTAATGTTAGATAAGTTCGATAAAGTTCAAATGCTTGTAAATCCTGAATCAGAGTATGTTCAGCAACAAGTAACTGCACTTATGCGTAAGTATGACATTGAGTTCTTAAAAGGATTATTCGGTACTGCACAAACTGGTAAAACAGGTGCTGGTACTGCTGATTTAGCTGCTGCTAATAAGATTGCTCACAACAATACTGGCTTAACTATTGATAAAATTGCACAAGCAAGAGAGATTATGGAATCTAATGGAGTTGATTTAAATGATCCATTAAACAAACCATATCTTGCTGTTAGTCCTAAAGCTTTACAAGACTTATTGACTAACACAACTGTTGCTTCTATTGACTTCAATAATATTAAGTCTTTAGTTAGTGGTGATATGAATACATTCTTTGGATTCGAAATCATCAAGTCTAATCAGCTTCCATTTGTAAATGATGCAAATGATGCTGACGGAACAAACCATATAGCAAACCTTTCTTGGGGAGCATCTGACGATCTTCCTGTTGCAGCAAGTGGTGGATCAACTACTGCTGGTAAGAGAGCTTGTGTTGCATATACTCGTTCTGCCGTGCGTCAAGTTGTTAATCCTCAAATTATGACAGAGATTAGCAAGCGTGACGATAAGAGATTTAACTACTATGCTTACTCTTGCATGAGAACAGGTGCTGTTCGTATGGAAGAAAAGAAAGTTGTTCAAATCGGTGTTAAAGAATCAGGTAATGACGCAGCTGGCGTATAAGGAGAATAATTAGATGGGAAATCAAAATTCAACACAGATTATTGAAGTGTATGGTGGAACAGCTGGTGCAACAGGTGTAGATACCATTACTGCTTCAAGTGCTAAAGATGGTACGCAAAAGTTGTTTGATTCAAACACTAATGCAGTTGAAATTAAAACTGCAAAGTTTGATGTTACTTCAGCTTCTGCTGCTCAAGACACATTCCAATTAACAGTATTACCACAAGGTGCAGTTGTTCTTAATGCAACTTTACAAACTAGTGCAGCTTTAGGTAGCGATAGTAGTACAAGAGTCAATTTTAAAATTGATGGCGTACAAATCGGACAAGCTGGTGGTATGGGTGCTATAAACTCTGGTGCTGTTCAAGTACATTCAGGGTGGGATCAAGCACCTGTAGCTGCTACAGGAATAGGTCTTGTTACTCTTGTAGCAAGTGGATCCAACACAGTATCTGGATCAGTTAATCTTACTGGTCAAATCTTTTACTATGTTGCTGTATAACAAGTAATTCAGTAGGCATCTAAACATCCTTCTCGTTTAGTATAAGTCCTACCTTTTATCAGGAGAAATATGGCCCTTACAAAAATAGATATTTGCAATCAAGCACTTTTAAAAGTAGGAGCTGATATGATTGCTTCACTAGATACATCAACTAGTTCAACAGACGCACATATACGAAGTGCATCTTTATGTAATGTATTCTTTGATCAAGCATTAGAAGAATCAATTAGAGTATATCCTTTTAATTCCTGTAAAAAAAGAGCTATACCTGTTAAGTTAAGTGATGCACCAACCTTTGAATATAAGTTTGCATTCTTATTACCTAATGATTGTGTTAGAGTTATAGATGTATTTGATAATGACAATGGTTATAATGATAGATTAAAATATGTTGTTGAGGGTAAAAATATTCTGTGTGAATCAGAAAAGATTTTTATTAAATATGCAGCTGTTCCAGCAGATATTACACATTTAGATTCTTTAGCTGCTCAAGTAGTAATACTAAAACTAGCTTTAAAGTTAGCATATCCAATGCAACTTGATGATAAGATAGAAAACTCTATATTAAAAGAATTAGAACAAGTAGTCCTACCATACGCAAGAAGTATAGATACTTTTGAAAGTAGTGATTATAATCAACCAGAAAGCGAAATGCTTTTATCAAGATATGAAGATACACCGAGGTTTTAATGGCTATAGCTTATACAACAGCTTTTAATTCTGGCGAGCTATCTCCTAATATGGATGGCCGTACAGATTTACAAATATATAAAAAAGGTGTTAGTCATTTAGAAAACTTTACTATACTTCCTCAGGGAGGAATAGAAAGAAGACCAGGAACGCAATTTATAGCTAAAACAAATAACGGCAATGGTAGTGCAGCTGCTAGATTAATACCTTTTGAATTTTCTACTGATGTAGTTTATGTAGTAGAAATTGGTAATGCTTATGCTAGAGTATTTGATTCTGCTGGTACAAGTTATGCTGTTAGTGGTACAGTACCATATCTTCAAGCAGAGATTAGAGATATACAATTTATATCAAGATTTGATACATTAATTCTTACACATCCTAATCATCCTCCACAACAATTACAAAGGACTTCTACTGCTAATGAATTCGCTATATCACCAATAGATTTTATCTATCCTCCTTTTCTTGATGAGAATACTACATCTACAACAATAACACCATCAGGAACATTAACTGTAGGTGGTAGTGCAACTCTTACCGCTAGTGCTGATTTATTTACAAATACAATGGATGATTCAGGAAAAGAAACTTTTATTAAAGTACGTCATCCTAGAGAGGGTGCAACTAAACGTGTTACAGGAGAAAACGAAACAGGAAGTACTACATCAGAAACTGCACTTGATGTATCTTTTTCTGATTGGAAATTTGAAACATCTTCTAGCTGGACAGGTGTTGTAAAAGTTATGAGGTCTATAGATAATGGTGCAAGTTTTGATGTGTTTGCAGAGTTTGATACTACTGGTACAGCAAATAAAAACTTTATATTTAATTCACCTTTGACAGAGGGGCCTACAACTTTAATTAGAATTGATTATAGTTCTATTTCTGAAGTAGATAGCTCTGGAGGTATGGATTATCAAATATCAGCAGAATCTATTTATTCTGAGGGTATTATGAAAGTAACAGGATTTACTTCTGCAACTGTAGTTACTGGTACAATAGTTAGTAAAATAATTAGTACAGATGCTACTAAAGATTGGTCATTAAGTGCGTTTAGTGTTGATAATGGTTTTCCCAGGACATCAGCATTTTTTCAAAATAGATTATTTTTTTCAGGTACATCAGCAGAACCTGGTACAATTTATGGTAGTGTGTCTGGTGATTTCTTTAACAATTTACAAGGTAGCTTTGGTGACCTTGCAATTAAAAGAGTACCTAACTCTCCAGAAGCTACAAGATTTTTAGAATCAAAAGAAAATTTATTTGCTGGTACATCAGGATCAATAATAAATGTATCACCAGCTAGTACAACAGATGAAATAGTAACATCAACTAATATAAAAACTATTCCAGAAAATGCTTTTGGATCATCTACTATGCAAGGTTTTCTTGCTGGTAATGCTGTTTTATATACACAAAAGGATAATTTTAAAATAAGAGAGTTAATATTTAATTCACAAACAGCATCTTTTCAGTCAAATGATTTAAATATATTAAGTGATGTTATATTAGAGGGATCAGATAATACTGGTGTAGTTGAAACATTTTTACAAAAACAACCAAATCAAGTATTCTGGTGTGTTAAGAATGATGGAGATATAGCTTCATTATTATATGAAAGAAACCAGGAAGTTATTGGATGGTCTAGATTAACAACTAATGGTGATATTGTAAGTGGTGCAGCTGTATCTGGTACATCTGATGATTCTATATGGTTATGTGTTAATCGTGGTACAACTGATTCTCCTATTCATTGTGTAGAAAAATTTAAACCTGTAAGAGATTTAGATTGGTTTGTAGATAGTGGTGTTTCAGCTACAGGAAGCAATATTACTTCTGTTAGTGGATTAAATCATCTAGAGGGTAAAACAGTACAAGTAATAGCAGATGGTAACTTTCATTCTGAACAAACTGTATCTGGTGGTAGTATTACTATAGATAAACAATCAACTACTATTATAGCTGGTTTAAAATATGATAGCATTATGAGGACCTTACCTATAGAACCTACTTTAGCTCAACGATTACCTAACTCTAGAGTTAAAGGTTTAACTAAAGCAATATTAAGATTTAGAAATACAAAGGGAGCAAAGGTAGGAGAGTTTAATAAACAACTTAGTAATTTACCTGTATTAAATACAAGCGACATAACAGGCCAACCAATAAATGTAGAAACAGGTCAGTTTAAATTCTTTATTCGTAATGATTGGACAAACGAAAAAATACTTGAAGTAAAACAAGATTTACCTTATCCTATGACTGTAATCAGCTTAGCATTATGGGTAGATGCGGAGGGAGCTTAAATGTATTGTAGAGGATATAAAGATGAAGACTATCATAAATTTGTTTCTTATTGGAAAGGACATGATTGGGAAGCTGTTCCAGAAGTCATACTCCCCATTACAGGAGTTGTTTGCGTTAATAATGATGATGACTATATTTTTGGTGGTGTATGGGTGTATGCTGATCAATCTTCTCCGATTGGATGGATGGAATGGATGGTAACTAATCCTCAAAATACAAATAAAGAAAGTTTAAAAACTGTAAAACTATTAGTAGAGGAAGCAGCTGTATTATCAAAAATACTAAAGCTTAAATTTTTAATGACCTCTGTTAATAAAAAAAGTTTAGTTAAGTTATATGGTAAACATAATTTTAAAGCAACAGATCGAGATATGGTAAACATGATGAGGATTATATAATGGCAG
>TARA_R100000654_G_scaffold1173_1_pt1 | contig 12817 bp, 12 predicted proteins | sample TARA_R100000654 | Tara Oceans TARA_R100000654 (sample SAMEA2622473) | marine metagenome | biome: marine biome (ENVO:00000447); feature: surface water layer (ENVO:00002042); material: "saline water (ENVO:00002010), including plankton (ENVO:xxxxxxxx)" | depth 5 m
CAATCTAAGGTACCTCTACTACAAACTATATGTACAAATCCATCATTATTTGTTGTTATAGCAGAGTTATCACTGTCCCACATTTTATCGTGATCAGCGGCACTACTACCTGTTATAGTCGAATTGCTTGGACTGCCGCCTGTAGCGCTTAATCTCATTATTTCATTTTGTCTAGAATTACTAGGAGTTGAACTTCTTAGTTCCATAACAACATCATTTTTATTGTTAGCAGAACCGTCTTCTATCATATAATACATTCTAAACGCTTCATGCACATCTGTATCACTACCTAACATAAAAAATGGTATATTGTTAACTACTGCATCAGCTGGACTTGCAGGTATAGTCCATGTAGCCTTTATCCACATAGAAAATGTTATATTCTCTCCAAGAGTACCACTACCTGCTAATATTAAAGGCAGTCTACCTGGTGCTGCTAAAGCCTTACTACTTGATCCATTAAAGCTAGCAAACCTTGTAGCATATGGTTGATCAACTGTTGATCCTTTTATTGTGCTTAATCCTAATCCTAAAATATTTGCCATATTAAAATTTACTCATTATTAATTCGTCGATGTAATTCTGTATCTCTTTTCTTGTAGCCACCATCTCAAAACTAAGATCTGCTTGAAAACGTTTTACTTCTTCGCCCTCATCAAACACAATGATAGTAGGTACAATAGCAATAGCATATTCCTTTTGTATGTCTTTATCGTCAATACTTAAACTTTTTTTACCAGCGTCTGATAATTTATCAAACCACTCTACATCATTAGCTTCGTTCCAGCCAGCGTTAAAGTGAATCACTGTGATCTGTGAAAAAGCAGTATACGAGACCGTACAAAAAAATAAAAATAATAAATGCTTGTATATAACTTTCCACATTATTTATAAAGTTTATCTTCTATCTTTTCTAATGTAGCTTTTATTTCAGTTACATCTTCTTGAGTATTCATAATAGTGTTACGTATCATTTGATCTTTCATATCAAACTCCATACGTGTTACTTCTGGATCTGGAGCTACTGGTAATTCTTTTGCTTCAGCTATCTCCCCTTTTAGTGTAAACCACATACCAGTCATAGTTACTAATACAAATCCTAAAGATATTATTGTTTCTAAACTTAATTTAATTTTAGTGTCTTTTCCTATTTCAGTTGCCATTTTTAAAATATAACGTAGTTAATTCCTAATTTAAAATCGTACCATTCTTTATTCCAATACTTATTGTATTTACCTTCAATAAAACATCCTAAGTGTTTTGTTGCTTTCAGTCCAAATATTAATCCTCCTGAGTAATCATACCACTGCTCTCCATCATTAAAATTATGATAAGAATATTGTCCACCATCATTATAATGGTAAGGCATAAAGTTACCCCAAGAGTGTAACCAAAAGTTTTTCTTATAGTGATAGAAATCAAAACCTATTACTAATGAATGCTGCCATTGATTAGCTAGTTCATTTCGTTTCTTTTCTACATAATTTTCTAATACTTCTGGCATAACTATCTGATTCCATACCTCAGCACTATTTGCTACAATTGCACCATCTGGTGCTCTATACTCAGATTCATATACATCTATACTATATCCCTCTTCAATAGCTAGTTGTGTATAGTGTATATCACCTGTAGACATAGTCCACTCTTCTAATGGATCATATCCATACGGCTCTGCTAATCTTTGTACAGCGCCTATGTTGAATGATAGTTTTTTACCACCATTCAGTCGTAGTCTGTGTGTACCCTCAAAATACTCTATGTCTGCAAAACCATCTTTAATATATTCTGCTTTTGTAAACCACTTAGATCTAGCATATCTTATAAAATGATGCTGATCAAAATACTCTACACCCTCCTGTCTTCTATATTCTATCTCAAATAAATACTCAAAAGGGTTTCTACCTATACTAGCAGCATCACTAAATGATGACTCTGTACCATCTTTAAATGGTGAAGTACCTTCATATTGAAACCTCTGTATCTTACGAATACCCATAGATAATGAGTAGTCATAAGGAGTAATAATAGTATCATATAAAAGTGTACTTCCATTTATAGAATATACTTCTCTATCAGATAAAGACGTACCTCCATTCGCTGCTACATAGAATGTAGAAAACTTTATAGCTTTTTTAATCTGTGAGCAACACTCTTTCGGTGCTGCACAAGACATTAAGAAAACTAATAATATTACAAATACTCTAATCATTCTATCTAGTAAAAAATGCATATTCTGCTTGTATCGTATTTGCAGAAGCTTCTAGTTGTAAAAGAGCTGATCCACCTGTGTCATAAGGTAAAAACAAAAACTCTCCTGCTCTAAGCTCTGCTATATGATTGCCATCAGAATATTCTACTTTTAATTTATCTGTTACGTTTCTTGCTCCTGCTGAGTTTAATCCTAAATGTTTTATATAGACAAAACGTTCTACATTAGCATTAGGAAGAATGATAGTGTCACCTCCTGTAGTGGTTGCACTTACACGAGACAAAGTTTGTGAAGGATTAGTCGTAGTTATAAGATCTGTAACTCTTATTTTTGTAGGGGTTCCAAAACCTCTACTTATTAATTCTAATTTAACACTTAATGTTCCCATATTCTTTTTTTATTAATATTTAATATTATCCGCCTGCATTTACAGGTACTATTCCTTTTCTTGCGTATGCTAAAACTTTACCACTATCTAACTCAATAGAGTCAAAATCACCATATATAGTCATACCTTTTGGTATTGTAATTGTTGCTGCTGCATCTGTGATATTTGTAGTACATTCTGAAGTATCTATAACAGATTCTTCTAATGCAGCTATTGCAAAATATGGTCCTGTATGTTCTACAGTATCATCAATCATATGCACTACTTGTGGAGACATACTTTCACTTAAAACATCAAGAGTATTTTTTAATAAGCTTTCTGAAATTGTTTGAGCCATTATTCTATAATTTTATCTATGTTAATAATTTGTTCACCAGTAATATCTGTTGGTAAACAGTTTTCTGGTATGCCGTGCAGTTCAACTTCAGTTTCTTCTAATAGTAGTTTATCTATCTCAGCTAACTGCTCTTTACGAGCATCAACAAGTTCTTTATTTTCTTTTTCTAACTTAGCTATTGCTTCGTCATCTTTTTTGTTCATAAGAACTTGCATCTTCTGTGACAACTCTAAAAACTCTTCACTAGGCTTACTAGCTTCTTCGATGTCCTTAAGTTCTTCTTGTATTACTCTAATATTCTTAGATACTAACAATCCAAACTTAACTCCTTTTAGTTGTTGTACTGCTGTTAGTCCGTTGAACAATTCAACAAACTCACCATTTTTCATTTTTACTTTCATTGTCTATATAATTAATTGGTTAATATTATCCGATTCTGTACATGGTTACTGCACTAGCACCGGTTCTTCTTATTCTAAATCTTCCTACACCTATAGATACTGCATCATCTGATGCATCCTGTGCGTGTATTACCATATTACCTACAAGTGTTACACCTGTTCCTCCTGTAAGCGTTACGTTATCTTGTCCGTCAGTTGTTAAATTAATAAAACTAAAGTCAAAGCTATCGTTATCTGCTGTTAGAGATAATCCTGATATTAAGTTAGATGCTGTATCTGTAGCTTTACTTCTATCAGCTGTAGGTGTACATTTTACAATACCTGTTAATATGTTAGCAGCTGATACTGCTGTAGTGCCATCATCTGTAGTAGCTTCAGCTCCTTGGTATTGTATAAATGCTGCCGTACTAGATGCTCTTGCATAAATAGGTTTTGCTTTTACAAATAGATTACCTGTTTCTACTGATACATCTTGATTAGTATCTACAGTTAATGCTGTAGTTATTGATCCTCCACTTGTATATGTTCTTAATAATACATTACCTGCATCTCCTGATGCTGCATCTCCTCCGGATAGTGATGCATCACCTCCATTACCAGATCCTGTAGCAGTACCTGCTGAAAGTCTTAAATCACCACCATCCATATTTCCACCACCCGCAGTAGCTGCATTTACAGCTAAATTAGCCCCCGCAGTTCCAGATGCTGATGTTGTGGTTTGAACAGTGTACGTAGATTGATATGCAGCAGTATTACCTATTGTAATTGCTGTGGCTGTACTACCTTGTATATTTAACTGACCTGTGGCTTCACCTGTAGTTAAAGTTGATCCTGAGTCATTAAGTATTGTTTTACCATTAGTATGCACATATATACCTCTATCAGATCCATCATCACTAATGTAGTTAGTATTCAAGTCAATATTAAAACTACCTGTATCTAAATTAGATGCTAAACTTGCTAAACTAGCTGCAAGTGTAATTGTACCTGCACCATTAGTAACAGTCATATTAGCTCCAGCTGTAAGTGTTGCTACTGATGGAAAGCCATTAGTTGCATTACCTATAAGCAGTTGTCCGTTTGTAGACATTGCTGCTGTAGCTGCTATTGTGTCTGTATCATTAGCATATAGAACTGAACCTTTTGTTATCGCTGATAGTCCTGTACCTCCATTTACTACTGCTAAGTCAGTACCACTCCAGTTTGAGTTATTAATTGTCTTTAAGAATCCTGCACTACTATTATCACAGGCATTAAGATCTATCTGTGCTTCTACTAGTGTAATTACTAAGTTATTACTTGCTGTAGTTACAGTTACTTTAGTATCAGCAGACTTCAGTCCTTTGAATACAATCTGATTTTTATTTGTTAGTGTAGCGCTCGTATAGAGCTCTTGCGAGCTTGTGCCTGCTGTAGACACTGCTGGAAACAACGTTTGTAGTTGTAATTTTTTAGCCGATTTTGTGCTAGAGTTAGCTACGAGTAAAAAATCTGTAGACGCTACGCTAGTTTTTGAAAGGGTACTTAGTGTTGTTATTTCTGCCATTTTATTATATTATTTTAAGAGTATAAACCTCCTGTTTCGTTATCTGTTTCATTTCCCTCTATATCGTCAAGAGTTGTTAGATCTGTTTGATCTGAAGTATTATCAAATGTAGTCCCCCCTGCTGTTATATCATTTCCACCAGTAGTAAATGTATCTGTAACACTTGAAGAAAGAGTATCATCTATTCTATATGGAGGTATTCCACAATTTTTACAATACTCGTGTGCAAATTTAAGAAAGTTTGGTAAATAATTATTCTTTTCATTTACTATAGATTCTGTTTTACATAACTTCCATCCACTAGCTGAATTGTTAGAGAATGGATCTATGTCTAATCCAGAGTTAGATATAGCAACATATATAGGTGCTGGTAAACCACCTGGGTTAGGTACAAATGGTCTTCTAACATGTATTCCTAAATTATATATATTAGCTGCTGCATCTGCTGGATTCCAGTATAAAGAACCATTATTAGTCCAATTATCTTTACAAACATTAGAAGCTGTATCTGGAGCAGGCGTATCATTATCTGAACAATTAAATATACAAGGTAGCCCTAGTCTACTAATAAGATCATTAATAATAACCATTTTCATAGTTTCCATATTAGAACAACTATTGCCTAATCCCGTTATATGTTTAGTATAAACTCTATGACCTGCCCTTGCTATACACTCATTATTGTATCTTATTAATTTATGAATAGTTCTAGGAACACAAGCTAAAACAGTTGATGTAATTGGTGGATCACCTACAAATGGAGGATCTCCATCATATTCACACCCACAACCATCTGCGGTTGGATCATAATAAGTAGCATTTGGATTAAAATTACTTGCATTTGGATCTTGACATCCACAAATTGCAGTAGGTGGACAACATGCTGGAGAATATGTACCATCTCCGCAATCACAACCAACTTCTTCATCAGGACCACCAGGACCTCCTGGATCACCACCATCACCACCATCAGGATTGTCGTCATTAATATCTGTGTATGTACATGTTCCATCATCTACAGTTGCACTTTCATTATAATTATCTGCTTCAGGATCAGTACAACCATGTACAATACTATCATCACAATCATCTATGCCAATATCAATATTTACTGTGTAAGTAGTACAAGATTGTCCACCATCTTGGTATGGTAGGCCATTTATTGGGTCTGCCCCAGTAGCATCAAAAGGTATATCAAAGAAATAAAACCACATTATGTATTGTCCACTTTCTATACCATTCACAGTAATGGACTGGGTTGCACCAGTTAAATCTATTAAATCTGACGTATCCATATTAGTAATTGCATCAGTAACCTCTCCAAAATCATTAGTTAGAGCTCCGGACCAGATATTACTATATTGTACACTAGGACAACAAAGAGTACCTACTCTCCAAAAGAAAGATACATTGCTAGTCATATTAAATACACTGTTGTTTAAACCAGAAGGAAAAGTAAAAACGAACGAACCAGTAGATTGATCGTCACATAATCCTGTCACATCATTAAAAATTGAACTTGAGTTAGTTGTATCTAATACTGGAAGGGTACCCATAATATCACCAGCATTATTAACATAAGTCTCAAGAACACAACAGTCTGTGTTAGACTCAATAGAATCTTCACACTCTTCTTGGGTTTCAAATCCATTAGGAAAGTTTTCATTGTAAGAACAAGTAAAACAATCAGCTTGTAACCAAGAACCTTGTTGAATGTATTCACATGATCCATCGTCGACTGTAGCAAGTGGGTCAAAGTTTGTAGCTGTAGGGTCTGTGCAACCTGGAACCACTGGGGGTTCAGGGTAAATACAAGAACCGTCGTCTATTATAGCAGCTGGATCAAAGTTTGTTGCAGTAGGATCAGTACAGCCTTCAGGTTCAGGTTCTGAAAATTCACAACAACCAGTAAATTGTTCTAGTTGACTTATTGTAAAAATATGTGTATAAGATGCGCTTTCTCCATATACATTATATTCCCCATAGTTATAATTAAATGTTACAGAAGTAGGAGTACCGTGTGTACTTATATGCTCACAAGTTACTTCACCATAATTTACAAGATTTGGAGTATCAAAAGGAACTGTATTTGGTAAAAGGTCACCTAAACCTATTTCTCCAAGAAATAAATCAGTTCCATCAGCAAAAGTTATTGTTGAAAGTATTCTATACATGTTTGCAAGGTTACCAGCCCCACTAGCAGGTACAACACCTTCAGAGTTTACATAGCCTTGAGGAAATCCAACTGGTAAACTCATCCAATGCATATTAGGATCAATACTACTATTAAAAAGATCGTAACAAAAAAGTTCCCACGCAATATATTGAAGAGCAGCAAATCCAGATCCTCCTGCAGCAACAATTACTCCTGCTCCAAATGGTGGGTTTACATGATCCTGAGTTACAATAAACCCATTTACTCCTGCATCTAATATATCAGGATTAAGTGATACAAAATCTATTGAGTCAATTTGTATAGTTCCGTCGTCTGCATTGCATGAAACTACAGCATCAAATACTATTCCTGGATCATTGCAAGTTTGGGGCGGATAAAAACAACCCTCACTTGGTAAAAATGAATTTGGATCAGACTCAAAAGCAGTGTTGTAGTTATCAGCAGTTGGATCAGTACATCCTCTTTGATAGACAGTTTGAGGTATAGGTACATAATAACATTGTTCTTCTTCTGGATCACCATTTGGAGTTCCATCTGCATCATATGTAACTAATACTGTATAGGTTCCTGGACCTAAACTTGTAAATGAGTGTGCTGCACCCGTAGTTTGAACCACACTTCCTACAGCTGTTGCATTAGCAGTTAGCCAAGCTTTTACATTTCCTGATTCAGCAAGATTAATTTCATTCAGTAACCCGTCTACTTCTGAATCAATTCTGTACAACTGATAATCAAACATACTAGCTTGATCAGTAGTAAACTCTTCAAGAGGATTAAAATTATGAACTGCAGGAGGCTCAGATAAGTTAATATCTTCATTAAATAGTTGAACACCAAGAAAAGTAAGTGAACCATTTTCAATACTTACACCTTCTGGAGTGCTTGTAGCATTATTAAAATTAAAAATAGGACTGTCAGAAGTAGGAACAAAAGCATTTCCTAAAAATGTTGGATTAGTAGAATCTGCAAATAATAAACCAGAGTCAGCATCACAAAAAACACATAGTCTATCTTGGTGTGTAGTAACAGAGTTATCGTGATTGATTGCTGAGCTAGTATCTTTACATCCAAAATCTCCTTCACCACCAGGATCAGATCCTTTTGGTGGTACAATAAACTCTATTCTTTGATTACAAGCTGTACCTGATGTAGAATCTGTTACACTAAGATTATATTTACCAGGAAATAAACTGCTAAGAGTAAATTCATCAGTAGAAATACTATTTGTAGTTTGAGTGCTAAATGAATTTTCTGGATTATCTAGTTCTATAGCACCAACTACTGCAGTATAATTTTGCGTTCCTCCAGATACTGTTATATTAATAGTACCATTTGCTACGTCTATATTAGCTGCTGTTATATCACCTATAACTACATTAAAATCTTCACATCCAGTTGTATATTCACAACATGACCCATTAGTTAAGACGCTGTTATTTATTATATCTGCTGTTAAAGCAACTCCTTCACAATCATTAGCATGAGTAGTTCCTGAATCTACACAGGGTAACTCTTCGTTTATACAGCCTGTTAAATAGAAATTAGTAGCTTGAGGATCTTGACATACATCAATAATAGGTAATGGGGTGTCATCAACAGCACTAGTTCTAGGTATAAAACTAAATGCTACTATACCCCCTTGCGTTGCAGGACCAGTTGTTTGTCCGGCAACTGGAGTTTGGTGGGTAGTAGTAAATTCAACTGAAGTATTATCATCAGATCCTCCTCTGAATTTACCTAAATCAGTACTATCAGATCCTCTATTACTATAACCTATATTATTTAAAAATTTGTTTTGTAGGCTGGTAGATCCCATGTATGCAGCAGAGCCATCTGCTGTATAATAAAAATCTGTTCTGCTACTAGTATCTAAATGAGGATTACTAGATTGTGGTAGTATATAACTTTCTCTATAGCTAGCCGTACCTTCTGAATAGAATAAAGCATCAGATATATCATACCCAAGTAAAGATTCAGATGATACATCAAAATTAAAAGATCTTTCTAAGGAGTCAAAAGGAACTGCAAGTTCACTGCCTTTTGGAATATCAGATACACTGATAGTTATAGTTTGACCTTCTTTAAAATTTGCGGTTACATTACCAGAACCTGTATAAGTATATACTTGTTCTCTGTTACCATCTTTTAAAGTACTTACAGTTTTAGGAGTTAAAGTAAAACCCTTTCCAAGACCTGCAGCACCAATAACAGGATTACTTACATGAGATATAAGTACAAGATATTGAATACCTGAAGCATCTTTTAGGTATTTATAACTAAGAAAAGTTTGTAATCCCTTTGCCATAATTAACAGTTACACCCGCAATGGCCAGCGCACATGTCTTGGGCAGTTTCATATTTTTCTCTAGCGCTATCTATTATAGCGTGTATTTGACTTAATGTAGGTGAATTAAGATAAGATGTATCTAATTGTGATTCTGCTGTTTTTAGCAGTAAAAATATTTTTTGTGCTTCAACAAAGTGTTCTGAACATTTGTTACAATCGCAGTCGCAGTCTAATAGTTCTTCCATTTTACTTGCAATACAGCATAATACATCACATGCTAATAATGCTCCTGCTTTTCCTACAACGTTTCCGTCCAGAATAGCTTCTACTAAAAATAGTCCATGCTCTCCACCACCTACCTGATTAGGTGAAACTAGTGTTACAACGTCTGATGCAGTTGTAGCAACAGTAAATTCATAAAAACTATCTAATAAAGATACTTTTACTGTTAGAGGAGTTCCACCTTGATAACCACTACCTCCTCCATAAGAGTTAGCTGGTATTCTAATTACTATATATTGGCAGTCTGCTGTAGACGATACTATTAAACTCATATTGTTTTGTTTTTTGTAAAAAAAGACCTACAGGGGAAACTAGTCCCCTGCGAGTCTTATATGTTAAGAGATTATGCTATATCTCCAGTTTGTACATACTCTACGAATAAAGTAATTTTACCAGCATCAATGTTGTGGTCATTGTTAAGAGTTAACAATAATTCAACATCTGCGGCAGTATACAATAAAGTAGCGTCTCTTGCTGCACCCATAGCGGTGTTTGTTAGAGCGTTTCCGTCTAAAGCATAGTTGTCTACTAAAGTCATACCAATACCTGCTCCATACTGAGCTGTGTTACATGCAGTTGCTGCAATGAAAGCTCCTGTAGCTCCAGTATAACCTAAAGCTAGAGTTGTTGAGTTATCATCATCATCACTTAATGCTGTTTCACAGTATGTATAAGCACGAAGAATTAAAGATCCTTCAGGAATGATAATACTTTTATCTGCTACATAACCGCTATCGCTGTTAGTACTTGTGCTTGGAGCATAAGATTTGTTAGTTGCTAAAGTACCGCTAACTCCTATATCCCAAACTGCTTTAACCATTGTAGGTTTATAAATGTTATTTGCCATTTTTTAAAGTTTTAAAAGATTAATATTATAAGTTAACGTTTGCAAATCCAGCATCAAATAGATAAGGATTAAGCTGTCCTTCTAAAGCCATAGTTAAAGCAGCTGTTCCATTATCAAATGCAATATAGATTTCAATTAAGTTATCTACACCGTGAATTTGAGAAGCTGAAGAACCGTCCTTAGTAGCTACAATATGATACATATCATATGAATCACCAATTACAGTGCTTTGAGCTGGAGTATTAGGTTGGTGAATACGGTTATAAAAACCATACTGTGCACCTCTTAATTCTTCTTCCATTTCTTTAACATAGTGACTATCACCATTACCTCTTGATGCAGCTGTTGTAGTTGCAAAAGCAGCAGTTGTTCCGTTGTCTCCGTCTAAATCGTCTACAACATCAAATAAAACTACTTCACCTTGAACAGATCCATCAGCTTTAGTTGCGCCTTTTGTAAAACCTGTTAAAGTTATTACACCACCACCACTATCAACTGCTGTATTAATCCAATGAGGTAAATCAGCATTCAAAGCAGCTACAAAAGCAGCAGCTTGAGTTACTGGAGTTGCACCAGCAGCTACAGCTATTTCATAACTTTTTAACTCAAAAGGCTCAGCACCATCAGTTAAGTTTACAATTTTAATAGTGTGATTTGCAGCAGCAGTTGCGTTTGTAGCTATAGTAACAGTAGATACTTGAGCAGCTTGTGCTGCGTGAGATCTACCACCCCATGCTACTACGTCTCTACCGTAAATCCAAGGAGATACAATGTTTACATCAATCCCAGCAGGTCCGCCTTGAACTACTCTAATTTGATCAGAGTCTGCTAAAACATCACCTGGTGCTAATGAAGTAGGTCCATCATTGCTTAGTTTTTGGATGTCAATTGCACCGTCAGCTAACAATCCGTTACCATCATAGGCTACTGCTTGAGCATTTCCAATATACAAATGTCTTGCCATTTTTCTAAAATTTATGCGGCTATGCCGCTATTAATAATTATTCATTCTTTGTAACTTCCCCAAGCGCTGTTTTGTATCGCGGATCAGAGATAGCTTCTAATATACTGCTGACTGTCATGCTCACAATTTCTTGATGAGTGTGCTCAGGAAGTTCGCAGTTTACCCCCAAAGGTAAGGATATTTCTTGTGGCTTTCTGATATACGTTATTTTTAACGTATCTATTATAAATATATCACTAGTGTATATATCTATTGACCTACCTCTAAATGTGGTTAGTGGAGAGGTGTGTTTAGTTGTATTAAACGGGTCACTCAAAAGCGTAAATATGTCATCTTGTTGAGAGAATCTATTTCCCTCTTGTATTCTTGCAGAGAACGATATTGGTTCTCTTCTTTCAGAGTATGTCGTATCCATAACCTGGCCTGCCTGTTGTGCTGGTTGTGTAGCTCCATCTATAGGCTCACCTACTGCATGACTAACATTTCCTATAGATAAATCAAAGTTAAACCAGTCATGCTGATCTGTATCTACTATAACTATAAACTGTCCTGGAAAGTTCAGTGTTTCATACTCTTCCCAATATACATCAAACCCAGGTCCTGGATTATTTAGTATATCTTGTTTTGTTGCTTCTATATTTGCAGGATAACTTTCTGGTGTCCACCCTGAAGCTATTAGTGCAGCTGATGGATTCCATATTACAGCAGATGTAGGATCTGTACCTGTAATATCTGCAACCATTTCTATACCTTGAATAAATGCCGTAGAATTTCCAAGTTGATTATTCAATACAAAATTATTTAAGTCTAATGTAAAGAACGATATTGCTGGAGGATTAACTAAGTTATAGCCTATAGGTCTACAATTGTTAATCCAAATCTTTGACATTTGATTTACCAAATACATATAATCATTTGGTAGTTTAAATGTGTCTACAAATATATTTGTTTTTAACTGCTCCTTAAATGATACAGGAGCTTCATACTCACGCACAAGTGTACGTAAGTCATCTATTCTTTTTTGTGATTCTTCAAATCCTTTTCTGTATAGGTTATTTCTACCGTACTTGGTGTTGATAAACCTAAACATGTTTTTGTTTAATTCAATGTCTATCTCTTCAGATAGCAAACTGTCAGCTTGGAGTGAATTAATCTTATCCACTCCTTGCTGTACAGCTATATGCATTTCAGTTACATTCATTAAGATGCTAGTGTTTTAAGTTTTGCTCTTAAAGTAGTTAATTTACCTGAGTTCTTTTTATCTCTCAAATGTATAACAGTGTCATCTAATGTTTCTCCTAATACCTCATCAATAAAGATAACTTGGTTACCTATCTTTCTTAGTACTCCAGCTGAAACCATTGTCTCAATCTCTGC
>TARA_R100000654_G_scaffold59939_1_pt1 | contig 12805 bp, 18 predicted proteins | sample TARA_R100000654 | Tara Oceans TARA_R100000654 (sample SAMEA2622473) | marine metagenome | biome: marine biome (ENVO:00000447); feature: surface water layer (ENVO:00002042); material: "saline water (ENVO:00002010), including plankton (ENVO:xxxxxxxx)" | depth 5 m
CAGTTTAGTGTGATCGGCATTGGTAAAGTTCTGATCTGTTTGAGAAGACACCACAAAATCTAAAGTGCCATCACTATCATCATAAGACACAGCAATACCTGTTTCAGTATTGCTCGACACCATAGCCCCCACCAAATCTTGAACTGTTTCCGAAAGGGAAACACCGTTAATAGTTAGGGCATCAGTTTCGAGAATCCCGTCTACATCGAGATTTTGCGTTATATCCAAACTCCCTTGGACAGTTCCACCAGAACCTAGCCCCGCCGCAGGATTAGAAGTTGCTGCGGCTACGCTATTTGTAGACTGAACTACCGTTACGGAGTTTTTATTCTGCGTAACTGTTACTGTTTCGTTAGCCATTTTATGCGGTTATTTCGGGTAAAATATCAAACGTCAGGCGTATGTGGTGAACTGTTTGACCTGCGCTAGTGCTAGTTATTTTTAAGTCGCCGAAAACGGTCACTGCTTCATTAGGTAGAAGAGTTGCTTGTGCCGTGTTCCAGTGTAATTGTATGTTTGGTCCTGCTTGTGCGTAATTAAAAGTTATTCTCCCATCAGCTTCTGATACTGCGGTTCCACTAGTTGTTCCGTGCCGCAATATGTCAATTATATTACCCATAAAACTATCCCCCCGTTTTTTACGGATCACTAGCTCGGCATCAAAATCACCAGTGTTCAGGTTAAGCGCATTGGGATTACCAGCAAGCTTGTACGTAACGTCTACTTGTTGCTGTAGTCCTCGTTGTAATTGAATATTTGCCATACTTATGCTTCAGTTAAAGTAAATCGGTAATCCGCTATTTCTTTTAAAGTTACCGTGGTAGAGGATGTATATACAGATCCCGTTGCGAGATCCTTAGTAGTCACGCCATCTAACTCGTAAACAATGCCGTTCGATGTGTTGGCTACACTAGTTGTCACAATATAAAAGGGTCCACTTGTATGATCAGGATTTGTTTTTGCATTCATCAAAAATGTCCCCGCAGTAGAAACATTCGAATCAAATACAATTGCTCCGGTTGCGGATACTGACGTAACTCCAATATCCACATCAGCATTCTCAGTTTTTACATGAACTGGGTGGTCAACCCCGACAGAAATAAGATTCGCGTGGCCAGCTCTAATCTTAATATCCCAGTTAGCTCCCGCATCCATACTAACCATTAGTGAACCGAACGAATTTACATTCTTAATTAGAAGCAATCCTTCATGGGAATCAATGGTTCCCGAATCAATGGCGACTCCCGTAGATGAACTATACACAGCTCTTGCGCCACCCGCAGAATATTGTCCAGTTTGATTGGTTGCAGAATATGAATCAGATGTGGAATCAAAATTCTCGTTGTGAATATGATTACCATACGAAAGACGTAATGTCCCATTTATAGAAGTAGGCATCCCTAACTATACATTCTTGTCAATGAAATTACAAGTCTCGGTAAGTCTCTAAAAAGTATCTTGTTTTGTTTGACTTGAAGAAAAAATTAGAAGAAAGTCCATTTAATGTCTGAAATAAAACACCACAAAATATTCGTCGCAACCCCCGCCTTCGGATATCAAGCATACATAAACTACGTCAACGGATTGTTGGCAACAGTAGCAGCGCAACCCCCCAAAGATCTGTCATATTCATTTCACTTCCACATTCACGCTGGGGGAGCATTAATCAGCTATGCGAGAAATGAATGCGTCCGTAAGTTTTTAGAGTCTGACTGCAATAAAATGTTGTTCATCGATGCGGATATCGGATTCGGGCCACAGGATGTATGGCGACTTCTTAGGAAGGATGTGGAATTTGCTATGGCTCCCTACATAACAAAATCATTGAACTCGTTAGAGGATTCACGGTTCATCCTATCTTTTGGACAAGAAGACTTACAAGTAGATGGGGACGGTTTCGTCGAAGTCACATCCGGCCCAGCGGGGTTTATGATGTTGGATAGGTCGGTTTTTGATAAAATGAAGGAAGCTTACCCCGAATGTAAAACAAAAATGGTCGCCCTACAAAATGGTGATGTTATGACAACGGATAACTACACAACCTTCTTTGACTGTATCATTGACAAAGAGATGGGTTCTCTTGGGGAAGACATTTCCTTCTGTAAAAGATGGCAGGATATTGGGGGCAAAATTTACTGCGATACTCAAGCGAGTCTCACCCATTATGGAATCCACAACTTCCAAGGGCAACTCGCTAAGTCTATTGAGGGTGGTGTGGCGGGGTTCAACGCCGAAGGTAAAAAAGAAATAGAAATATCCCCTCAAAAAAATTATTGACAAATAAATCAATCCAGTTTATCATCTTCTTCAGCAGCTACCACTGCCAGTGAATAAATGAATAAATCACTAACTGAATAAAAGATGAAAACTGCATTGCAGAAAATATATGAAAAGCACCTTATGATTAAGGTGAAAGGAAGCGAGTCGGACCTTATGCTCGCTAAACAAAATGGTAAATGGGGAGTATATCTCGTAGTAGATGAAGTCCCTGTTGCAAAAATAATAACTCAAAGAGACCTCGACGAAACTTCACCAGAATATGAAGCGAGTGAAATACTTCAAGAAGGGTTAAATAAAATATCCAAAAGTGATCCTAGATGGAAAACACTGGATAAATTAGATGTGAACTCCTTACACAAATATGGAGAGGACGGATTTGAAGACTTGTTCAATACTGTTATCGACTCGCTATCTAAGTTCGGCACAAATATCGGCTAAACCCAAACAAAAGTATTCACTGAAACCCCTCACCCATAATAGGGTGGGGGTTTTTTGTGAATTACTTTCTATGAGATAGCGGAATTACGCCCATACATGAACAAAGCAAACTTTTCTGGATCTTCAATTGCCATTTGTTTGACACTTGGATCTTCCATAGCTTCTTGCATCATCCGCATTCGACCTTCTGCTTGGACATCAGATCCGTCGAAGTTTTCGTCGTATACGATTGAATACAATCTGTTCATGTCAGCTTCCTCAGAAGCTTCGGTTTGTTGCGGTTTCTCGGAAAGTTTGATTCCGATCATAACTTTATCTACTTGCGGAGTAGCTTCTTTATCCATGACTTCCTTTGCAGGACTCATGCGTTCTTCTACTCGGTCAGCAAACGATTGTTCTTCGGGGGCATCAGAAACTTCTTCTACTACGTCATCTTGTTCTTGATCTTCCATCAGTAGCTCTTCACCACTTTTGGCGATCCGTAGTTCAGCCTCCATGTCTGCAAGACGTTTCCGCGCCTCACCGACTTGTTGTTCAAGCTCATTTATATTTGCCATTTTTTCTATAAGTAAAGAGGGGGTAGAGATCCGTAGACCACTACCCCCGCTAATTGGTTGCCTATGCGATTAATTAAACGAGAGACGCAGTAGTGTCATCACGCTTGAAGATAACTGCGTATCCCAAATCCGTTTTAATTGGCTTGGAAGCAGCGGCAAGGATTCCTCGGAAGAAACCAATTGTCCCATCTGGGTTTGTGGCCTCAGATAAGATGTTCGTCCATTTGAACTCGCCAGAATAATCGACTGGGTTGAAGGTCAATCCGTTCGATCCACCAAATGGTGCAGGAATCTGTGACTCATACACGGATGGGTGAAGAACGTAAGCGACCTCATACTCAGCAGCGTCATACGCGCTGTTCACAGAAGCGATTCCGTTAGTAACAGTGTAAGGCTCAACACGAGTAATAGCTCCGTCAGAACCGTCAGTGTAACGAGGTGCAAGATCGTCGATCAGGTGGTAGAAACCACGGAACGAACGCTCAACACCAAGTGGCTGAACAAGCTCTCCGACCATTGCGTTGTTGTAACGAATGTCATCACGGAACCCAGACTCTTTGATGATAGTGTTGGATGCCTCAGAAGAGCAGACAAGTGCAAACACTGGGCGACCATTCTCACGACCATAAGCGTCATTAGAGGCTCCCTTACGAATCATCTGGAAGTAGATCTTATCAAGAACAGCATTTGAAATCTGGTTCTTAACTTTGGTAGCGGAGCCACCATCAAGATCACCACCCGCTGCACCAAGTGCATCAGTAGTGGATCCTTCGTTTCCAGTAAGGAACTGAGTCTTAGTCGCGTCAGCACGACAAATAACAGTGTTGTCGGCAAGACGGTCATACTCGTCGCGGTAACGCTCGGCCCATGAGTGGCGGGTAGATTCTGCGAGTGCATCAAGGACAGCACGAAGCTGCTCCTGACGATGAGCTGCATAACGCAAATCATCAACATTGATGCGTGGAGACTCAATGATCGCCCGTTCAATGCTGTATTTCTTGATCTGCTTACCGAAGTTGACGTAGTTACGAGCATCTCCAGAGGTTCCAAGGTTAGCGCCTTTAGGACCGTTAGCTCCCTGCACATTGTCAGCGGTATCAATCAACGGCTGATCCAATACAGATGTTCCGAAGGCATTAGTACCTGACTGTAGTGCGGCTACGCTACTCCAGCTAAGTCCGACAGTATCCCCATCAGCGTCCGAAGTCGGAAGACTGCGGTCGTAAATGAGTGTGTTTAGTTGATAACCCATTCCTTCGGGGAAGGCGGATTTTTTAACAAGGTCAATCCAAGGGGAAGTGTGCAGCATGCGCTGATGAACATCAGCTCCAATGCGGTTCGCTTCTTCTGCGAGGATTGTGTTGATTGCAGTGGTGCTTCCTGTGGTGAAGTCACTTGCTGCCATATCTCTAGCCATAATAAATAATAGTAATTGTGTTAATTGAAATAAGCCCCCTAAAAAGTGGGACTTGCGAAATTATCTGATGCAGACCGCGATAGAACTATTTAAGGCTAGAGCAACCTAACGGACTGTTCGACGAGACACAGCTCTGTCTGTATAGATTTAGTTTTTAGAACTATTTTTGGCTAGAGCAACCAAACCGTATCTATAAAACCAGAATAATTTAATTATAATTAGGTGTCAATGCATCATTTTATAAGCGGGTAGCGGAGGCAAATGCTGCTTCTATTCGATCTTCAAAAGATTGTTTAGTATCGACGGTCTTCGAACTAGGGGTAGAACCAGACATAGACGGTTCAGCATCTTCATACTCAGCCAACCTATCCGTAAGGAGTTCATTCTCTTTACGCATCCCAACATATTCCCTAATAATAGACGGAAGAATCTGGGCGCTCACTGAATTGTAAGTGTAATCTACCGGATGAATTACAGATGGATCGACTTCTGCCGCCTTGCTCTGGATAGCTTTCATGTCCAAACCTTCAATACCACTCAGGAACGGGAGCTTCTTTTGGACACGGGCAACAACATTTCTAGCTGCATTCTGCCTTTCTTTTGCCCTTTCAGCAGCTTGGATCTCTCCTTGCTTCTCTTTAGCTGCATTCGCTTCATTCAAAGCTTCGGATGCATTCTCCATCATGGAGGCTCTTTTATCAAGGATAGGGGAAATGTCTTCAATTACACGATACACTTTTGCACGATCCCGATCAGTAGCCTCGACTAAAAGTTCACCCAGTGTCTCATCTTGCTCAGTAGAATCTTGAATGGCTAACGCATCAACCAATTCATCAGGGCTAATTTCATACTTCTCGGCAATCTCACGAGTAACATCAATAAGTTTATCCAAAGGTTCAGTAACCGCTAATTTATAGGCTTCCGTATCTTCAAGATCAGTGAACATTTTCTCCCGCTCATATTCAGCTAATTTTTTCTGCAGAGCTTCGATGTCGTTGGATTCGGCTGCTCCCGATAATTCTTTAACCTTGATTTCATTTTCCGCTACTTGCTGACGCAAAGTTTCTAATTCATCAGTAGACGCTTTTAATTCCGCTTTGAGTTGCTTAAACCTAGATGCAGCTTTGGGAGTCCAATCATCGCCCACTTCCGCTTCAAGATCATCAGTAGGGTCAAACGATTCAGTTTTTTCCCCCGACTCTTCCGTAGGTTCTTCTCCACTGGATTCTTCTTCACTGGATTCTTCTTCACTGGATTCTTCAACTTCCGCTTCAGGAGTTTCCTGTGATTCCTCTTCTTGAGGTTCGGTCTCTTCCTGTGACGCGGGTTCTGGATTTTCAAGTTTTTCAAAAGCAGCATCTAGTGCTGAACTAAAATCCATTTGTGCCTCTTCTGGCAAGGCTTCTACTGGGTCGGTTGCTTCTACAGCGGTTTCTTCACTCATTGGTTTATTCTATATGGGTCCACTCGTTAAGAGTTGTCGAAGTAGTTTTCTTATCTTCCGGCAATTTTGTCAATTTTTCAAGGTCATTAAATGCGTCGCGGTATCCCGCATACCATGCGAGCCGTTGGGCATCTTGATCAGTTTGCTGAAGAGTATTGAAGGACGGACCAGCTATTTCTTTCAATATAGCTACCGCTTGCTGAAAACTAGATTTCTTCAGTGTCTCTCGCAGTTCTTGAACTGACGTTAAATCTTGAAACCAGTTGGATACAGCTATTGGTGGAGTCGGATGTTTTGGCATTAATTAAGAGTTCTCGCGGAACTCTAGCGCAGCTTTAGCATCACGTATAGCCATTTCTTGTTCATGTTTTTTCTGCTTGATAGCCATGTCCAATTCAGCTTTCTCCGTTGCAATCTGCATTTTTACCAGATGCTCCTGCATCTTTGAATCTTGTTTCATCACATCGGCCTCTTCTCCCTCAACCCCTTCCTGCTTCATCTGATCACGCTGAATCTTCTGAGCCGCTTTCATCGTGTTGTTGATAGCTTCTTCAGCATATTGCAGAACTTGCTTGGTGTCTTTTACCAATGGCTCAAGAGTAGGATCTCCCGCAGCTAATTGAGCTGTATCACTAATATGTTGGTAGAATGCCTGTAGTGTCGGCAAGATCTGCATCGGATCAGCCTGACCCTCGTTGATCGCTTGAATTATCTGATTCAACACAGGAACGTGAACCTCAAGGTGTGTCCCGTGCATCTCGTTTGGAATAACAGGGACATTCTGACCTTCTTGAAGTTGCTGGTTCTCAAAGAACGCAATCTTCACATCCACAGTAGGACGCTTCTCAACATCCGAAGGAACATACCTATCAGCCAAGTCGTGACCCACACGGGTAGCTACAATATCTCTAGTGAGATTTCTACGGCCCACCTCATCAAACTGACCCTGTAATCCCTGCAACTCCCGAAGAGAAGTCACTCGGTCGGCTCGCGAACCACTACCAATAGAACGAACAGCTCTTGTTCTCTCAAGATCCAAGGTCTTGATAAACTGCTCAGGAACCCCACGCTTCGCACAACGAGCATAAAAATCTGTAATCGCTTTGTCTTTCTTCTTAGTTGTCACAATCCTACGGACAACTTCTTTAAGTAGACGGGTCCACGACCCATAGAACAGGTTCAAGGATGCACCAGATATACGACTAGTGACATCAATGTCCGAGGCCACTTGCATCTGATTCCGGTAAGGTGAACTTTGATTCGGACCATAGGTGCTGATAGTGTCAGTGTTCAACTGCAACTGCTGCGTCAAATCTTGCAACGCTGGCTGGACCGCAGTCCCAAGATTCGGGATCGCCTTCTCAACAATCCTCACATTCGGAGACATAACCGCATAAGCGCCGTAATAAGTAAACTGCAGCTCGTCCAAAGAACGCTGGTTCTCAGGCTGAATCATAACCGCCGAAGCCAACATAGCCCCATCAATCTGCTGACAACGTAAACGATTGCTAGTTTGAATATGGGAGAAAATACGCTGCCCCAACCCTCGGATAGAATGGTATGTCCCATTAGAACCCACACCATAGGTGAACATCACATAAGCTTGCTCCGCACTCTCATAACGAGAAACTTTCTTATACATGAAATCCTTCGGCATATTCTCACAAGAGATATAATGACTAACCGTCCCATCCATCTCCTTAACCCAATAGTGCAGGACAGAGACAGTAGGATTCTGGATTCCCGAATAAATGTCGTTGTTCTTAAACTCGGCTTGAAGCGACTCAAACTCAGTAAGACCATTACTAGATGTTCCACGACCTGTCGTAGTAGCATTCTTCTTAATCACACGCTTGACCTCATCAACATTCCAACCAACTTTAGACGCTGCTTCCTCATTCTTGATAAATGCATGAAGCTCATGCAACAAGTATTCCCTCCGACCAATCGCGATGTCGATACACTCTTCAGATGCAGGAGTCTGGCGCGGAATCAGGATGTCGGTAAAACCACCAACCCGAAACTTCCAATCGTCAGGGGAATCAAAGTAAGAAATAGATACCCCATGCTTAATAAACGTAGTGCATAGTCTAAGGTAAGAACTATGAAACTCAGGCCATGAGCGCATCAAGTGAGTCAATTCATCCGCGACAATATCTTCAAGTGGCGAAACTTCGCCTTTTTCCCCCAGAGTCCCCTTAACTTCAACCAGTCTTTCAAGACTACTATACAAGTCCACGTAAGCTGACAAAGAAATATCAAGCAATCTCTGAGCTTCCCCAAAGTTGAGGTTTGTTTTAAGCCCTTGTCCACTCGTCGTGAGACTTCCCTGATTATAAGGGGCCGCGCCGTCGAACATCGCATCGACCCGCGCTCTGTTGACTGCTGATTTTTCATCTGCTTTAAATAAAGTTCTGAATATAGATATGGCGCTTTTTACGTCTTTAAGACGAGTTTCCACGGGCTTACCCTTCTCATTGAGAGCATCTAATTCTAACCCATCAATTTCTAAAGGGTGATCACGGTTCATTATTGAAATACAATACTTGTCAATTTGATTTTAGTCAATGGTTTAGAAGTTGACATTGACTATCGGCTCTTTAGGCTGATTAAGTTATGAAAAATATTGCCATTATTGTAGCAGCGGTATCTTGCATCCTGTTTAGTGCATCATGCAGCTCGACTGGTTTGTCAGGAAAACTTCCTATCCCATTCACAGATCCGGCTATGGATGCACAAGGCGTGATTCAAGTTACACCTTTGCCGCCAAAACTTTGCATTGGGGTAGACGTTTCGCCCCGCGAAGAACCAAAAGATTAGTCTGCTGACTAGCTTTCCTTATCCCAGAGTTGTGAGAGTAATTTATTTATTCCCACTACTCTGGGTTTTTTGGTATATGGGTCGATTAATTTAACGTAATAGCTACCATGCTGGTAGATTTCACTAATCATGTGGACTTCCCCAGCTCTCGGCCCTTTTTTGCGGGGGTTTATAATATAAACCGCACCATAGGATGAAATAGCGTAGTCGGGGTAATCGGGGATAATTTTCGCTCCATCCTGTTCTAGAACCCATTCCTTAGTTAAAGGAGTGTAATTCTGACGGTGCATCTTATCGTAGCAAAACCCGAACTGCTTGCCCTCCTTATCCTTAATAATCGTGTAGTGGTTGTAGCCGTCCCACGATTGTTTTAAAGCTCTGCCCGTCTTTAGATTGAACACTACCCCTCTTGAAGACACGGCATAGTTATCGGCGGCACGGGGGATTGGTTTGAATCCTTTTGGAATCTCCATAACAATATTGTTGTATAGTCTTAAATTAAGACTGTGCAACAACAAAATTGTTAAAGTTTTTTATTTCTTTTTCTTCTTTTTCCTCGCTCTCCGCCTGTTCGTCGCAGCTAAGAAAGCTTTTCTCTCTGCTTCCGTGTAGCTTGCTCGCTTTTTACCTGCTGCCGTAGCCTTTCTTTTTTTACGGTCGCCAGCAGCTTTTTGAGCGGGAGTTAGTCTCTTACGCGCTTCCTTGGGTAAGTAGCGACCACCCTTAGAATCGGAATCCCAGTCTTCTTTAGTCCACTTATCTAAGTCTTTTTGTGATTTCTTCTTCGGCATTAGTTATTCTCCTCAATAGCGTCAATAGTTTCTACTACCTCATTGTGGTGCGCGATGACTTCTACTTTCTTTTCAATTTCATCCCCGATGTCGGCGTGTTCCCCTATCGCTACTTGATTAGTAAGATAAGTTTCCAAATCGGCCCTAGCGATGTCCCGCAAGGCTTGGTGCTTTTTCTTTATTGCTTTTAAATGAGCGTTCATTTGTCTTTTTTTAGCGGTCAGTTTCTATATCCCCCACCTTTAGCTTTGTATTCCCGCGCAAGCATCTGAGCTTTTCTCGCAGACCACACACCAGCGGGACCGCCTTTAGTTCCAGCTTTAATGCGCTCAAACAATCTCTTACGCATTGTAGGCTTGGTGTAGTTACCCGCACTATTTACCGTGGACTTTTTCTTTTTTCTCATTACCACTTTACTTTGTTTGCCCAATAAGCAGCGGAGCACGGGCCTTTTGCGATGTTTTTACGGTGTCTACTTTTGAAAGCTTTTCGTTGCTTTGCGTTTTGATTGGTCTTTGCACCCTGTTGCCCGAATCTAATTAACTTAGGTTTACCATTGCAGTTCGCGACTACAACGTGGGACTTTGTTTTATGGCTAGGAGTTCGCTTTGCTTTTCCGATACCGGAAACCCCAGCTTTCTTTAGCAATCTTTTTCGTAAGCTAGCGTTATCTGCCATAGCAACGACATTATCATAAACAGGGGTCGAGTCAATATCAGCGGTTTTAGCAGAAAGTGGTTTGGAAAGTTTCTTGTAATTCATGTTATATAGTCTTAATTTAAGACTATACAACACTAATTCTAGAATACTTTAAGATTGAGTTTTGGCATCGTCAACGCTCTGACTAATTTTGATTCGCTTTTTTTCTGCATACGCTTCCGCTCTTTTCTTTAGAATCTTCTCCTTGTTCTTTTGGTAGTATGCTTGATTGTAACTCTTCCGATGCTCAAACTTCTTGGGGTCTTCGATTTCCTCTAGCCTCCTTTTCCTCTGGATTCGGCCTTTATTCTTTTCGTAATATAAACGCTGATACTCTTTTCGCGCTTGTTTGTTACGGGCGTAATAGTCTAGTTCTGGTTCCATATGAGCAATTCTTGAATAATAATGTATTTTAGTCAAGTTTTTTCCCGTGCATGTATACATATACATGTACACTACACACAAAAACTGCGACCCCACCCGTGGCGTGTCACACGCGCCGCCCATCGCGAGCCACGAGCTACCGAGAACCATGAGCCATGAGCCACGATCCATGACTCGTGAGCCATGAACCAAGATCGGGAATCACGTTGCACGATTCAAAATAATTTTGCGCGGTCCCGCCATCAAAAAAACGCGGTCCAGTTTTGGGTTGAGTGACTCCCATTATGATCCCCTTCCCTGTCTCTCACTTCCTGAATCTTGAACCGTTGCCCCTGATTCCCTCCCCTTGTTCCCCGTGGAACGATAGAAAACCGCCTCATTCCCTTTCCCTCCTAAGTCATTGATTTTCAATTATTTAAACAAGCCCACAGAATGCACGGTGTTGCGCTTTTAGAAAATTATTGAATACCCACAAGCGAAAGACTTTGACCGCATCAAAACCGATTCTCTCGCGATTATGGGCAAATTAAAAAAAATGCGTTTTTCCGAAAAAAAGACTTGAAGAATTAGCCATCCTCCCTGATACTAATTGCAGTTGAGAGAGAAACCCTTTCACGCAAACAAAACCAAACAAAATCAGAAAATGAATACAAAAGAAAACAAAAGTCTCCCCCATGAAGAAGTGATGAACATCATCACGTCAAAGATGGAAGACAAACAGCTCTTGCCGTGGTCAAAAAAATGGATTGGCGATTCAAAAAATATCGGCTCGGTTTTCGCGATTCCGACAAACTTTGACACGGGGAAAAATTACGAGGGCGGAAATATTTTCATTCTTTTGATGCAAGGCTACGCTTCCCGCTATTGGTTGCCGTGGGGGGGAATCAAAAAGCTTGGGGGAAGAGTCAAAAAGAATGAGACAGGGACAAGGTGCTTGCGTTGGAATATCACTTGGAAAGATGAAAACGGGAAGACTGTTCCTAAGCACAAAGTTGATCCTTCAAAACATAAAAAGCAAATCTTCCCGACTAAGTTCATAGTATGGAACGCAGAACAAATTGAGGGAATCGATTTTCCAGAAGAACCCACAGCCCCCGTCTTGCCAGAAGAGGAGCGAAAAAACAAAGCAATCGCAAGAGCGGAACAAGTTTGGAACAACTTTGAAAATCCCCCCGCTCTCGAAATGAAACTGAAAAAAGACGGGGATTGCCCTTGCTACAGCCCTTCACTTGACCGCGTAGAAATGCCATTGATGAACCAATGGGAAAATTCAGAGTCATTTTACAAAACCCTCTTTCACGAATTAGTCCATTCAACAGGACACCAAAAGAGATTGGCCCGTAAAGAGATTACAGAATTAAAAGGGTTTGGCACGCAAAGCTATTCAAGAGAAGAACTTGTTGCAGAACTAGGTGCGGCAATGCTGGCACTAGTGACCGGCTGTTGGGGGGAAGAGGAACAAAACAATAGTGCGGCCTATGTAAAAGGTTGGATTGCTAGACTGAAAGACGATCCAAAATTGCTTTTGATTGCAGGAGGAAGAGCGCAAAAAGCTTGCGAGCACATTCTAGGGTGTAAATTGCAAGAATGGGTTCCTGAATCCTAAATCTTGAATCTTGACTCTGCCTCTCACAATAGGGGGAGGCAGGACTCAGGACTCACTCTGAGACTGAACCAAAACCAAACCAAACCAAAAAAATGAATATCCAAAACTTCAAAGATCAAAACGCGACAGGAAAAGCAATCTTGATTCTCACTTATCCGATTCTCTTCCCTCATCACATTGGGGAGTTGATGCGGGAGAGAAAACTAAAGAGAATCATCCGCAAGGGAATTTCGGAAGCGTGCAAAGATCCGAAAAGCGTGACTGCGGAAATAGTGAATGAAGCTTCCTGCGAACTTAGAATGATTTACGGCAAATAATATTTAACAAAACTTAACATCTAGAACAAATGAACTTTGAAAAACTGAGAAA
>TARA_R100000654_G_scaffold25286_6_pt1 | contig 12781 bp, 4 predicted proteins | sample TARA_R100000654 | Tara Oceans TARA_R100000654 (sample SAMEA2622473) | marine metagenome | biome: marine biome (ENVO:00000447); feature: surface water layer (ENVO:00002042); material: "saline water (ENVO:00002010), including plankton (ENVO:xxxxxxxx)" | depth 5 m
ATATGCGGTCGGAAGCTATCTGCACATAACAGACGAATCAGCCGTCATGAACGGAACAGGGGCGGCTAACACGAACTATACGCAGACCTCCGTCTTTGCGGGATCAAACCTGTACTACAAGGCAAGAATAGGTTTCTATAACGGTACGGCCTACGTAACGTCTTCGTCATCGAACAGGTATGCGATACAGATAGACAACGACGGCAAGATAATATCCAGCGCATTGTGTTCTTAATAATAAATAAATTAGCGTAATAATAAAACTATGAGTGTAACGTTAGAAGTGAAATACTACAATACCTTTGTCATAAAGAGCTCGGAGGTAACTCATCAGATCGTTGGAACCGGAGATGGAAGCGACACTACGTTTACCATTGCTGAAAGCAGCGGAAATACCGTATATGCGGTTCCTAACTCTGAGTCTGAGTTTCAGGTGTATTTCGATGACGTTCTACAGGCTGCAACCGGATACGTTTACGCAAACAAAACCAGAATAATCACGTTTACGTCTGCGCCTAGCAACGGCGTCTCCATATTGGTTGTAGTAAAAAACTGGCATGTTGAGGAATCAAGAATAAGAGGAGCTTTTAACGGAAAAACAGTAGACTTTGGTGTAAGAGCGGCAATAACTGATAATGAGTATGCCCCCGAAACAAGAGAAGCTTCGCTTATATATTCTGGAATATACAACGGAAGAACGAGAACGAACGAGATAAATCAGTTCAATCCTGCTATTCCAAACACAAAATCAATAGACTCTGCTTTTGGGTCTATACAAAAACTATTTGCTGAGGACAACAACCTAAATGTATTTCAGGAAAACAAGGTGCATAACATATTGATAGACAAAGATATAATATTTACAGCTGAGGGTGATCCGCAGGTTACCTCATCTGATCAAGTATTAGGTCAGGTTGTTGCCTATGCAGGAAACTATGGAATTAGTAAAAATCCTGAAAGCTTCGCGTTTAACGCAGGAAGAAAATACTTTGTAGATAAAAACAACGGTGTTGTATTAAGATTATCAAGAGATGGTATAACTGAAATATCAGGATTTGGTATGCGTGATTATTTTAAAACAAATCTTAAATTAGCCGACTCTATAATAGGTATATGGGACAATAACAGAAAAAAATACGTATTGTCTTTGCAAGAAGACTTGGTTAAGAACACCTTTATAGGGGACGGAAGTGATACAACTTTTTCTTTAGCGTTTAGTATAATTGATAAAGACTTTGCTACAGTAAACTTACCCGATCCGACAAATATATCTCAAATAGAAGTTTTTCAAACGAGTAGGGGTTCAACAGCTTTAGTTGCAGGAACTGATTATACTTATAATACATCAACAGGAATAGTAACTATGACGTCTGCTCCTCCGGTAGGGGATACTGTAACTGTTCATTTAAGAGATTTTACAAGCGGGTTTCAAACTGTTACATTTGATGAAGATATAAACGGGTGGTCATCATTTTATGGATATAAACCAGCGTTTGGCGGAAGCATAGACGCAGATTATTATACATACGGGGTGAACGATCTGTATAAACACTATGATCTAGATGCCAATAGAGGTTCATTCTACGGAGCATCTACTATAGCCTCTACAGTCGATGTAATATTTAACAGGCCTCCTTCAATACTGAAATACTTCAAAACAATAAATTATGAAGGAAACACCGGATGGTCGGTTGAGTCAATACAAACAGACAGCGATACAGGTTCGCCAATACCAGCTTACGTATCGACAAGCGCTTCAGCGGAAAGCACATGGCAAGATTTGGTAGTTTCAGGATTCAAGAAGAAAGATAACAAATATTACTCGTATATTGTAAATGAAACCTTACCGCAAAGAAACGAGGTGCTGTTTGGCGGTGATATATCGGGAGTTAAAGGTTTCTTTAATAAAGTACAATTAAGTGTTTCTGACACTTCACAAAAAGAATTATTTGCGGTATCAGGTGAATACGAGTTATTAACAAATTAAATGGAATTAAATATACAAAAGCTAAAAGAAGATGATTACGAAAAGCTTTTAGTTAACTGGTGGAAAGATTGGGAGTGGCAAGCCCCTCCTAAAGATTTTTTACCTGACAATGGAACCGGCGGATTTATGGTATACAATAAGGATATTCCAATATGTGCTGGGTACATATATAAATCAAATTCTAAAGTTGCTTGGGTTGATTGGATTATATCCGATAAAAACTACAAGGATAAAGAATCAAGAAAAGAAGGAATAATATATCTTATTCAAGCTTTAACAGAAATATGCAAACAATTAGGGTATGCTTATTGTTATGCATTAGTAAAACATGACGGATTAATAAAAACATACGAAGATTTAGGTTATATAAAAGCAGATAACTACAATCAAGAATTAATAAAACATTTATAATATGGCAGTAGTAACAGGCGCAGTAGCAGCAGTAGGGTCAGCGGCTTATGGAATAGCGTCCGCTGAAAAAGCTAAGAAAAAAGCAAAAGGTCAAGAAAAGGACGCAAAAGCAGCAGCGCAACAAGCAATAGCAAATCAAAGAGCAGCATCCGCGGCATTAGCAGCAATGGAAGCAGAAAGTATGGTCCCTGGATTTGGGGATAGTAATTATATTCCCGGATACAAAGGAAGCTCATCGTCTTTTAGCAATCAAGGTAGCTCTATATTTTCTTTAGGCAACCCTACTATATATAGCCCCGATGGTATTGCTATGGGAAGTATGTTTCCTACTTCAAGCAGTAATTTAGACAGAAGAGACAGAGCTTTAGGAAGACCAATACCTCAACAACTAGGAAGCGGCCGAGATAGACCTGTTTTTGAACCGTTTGGAGATGATGACGTGGGAGATAGAGCATCGAGAACTGTTATTGATAATCAGGGTAACCCAATGGAACGTAGGGACGGCGTTGAAGATGAAATAAGAAAGCTAATAAGGTACGACAACGGTAGAGTTTCCGGTGTTAGTGTTACAAGTCGAAACAGACAACGAGCTTTAGGCGAGGAATTATTAAGAAGAAGGTTTAATGAGGTGACAAGAGGATTGCCAAAAACAGCCGAAGGAAAGCCTATATTCCCAGACCCAGAAACATCAGAGGGTCAAAGATTTTACGCGTCATTACCTAAATCTATTTCAAATATGGCTAATGACCCGAGAATGGCTCAAATGTATAAAGGCAGTAATATAGTAAACCCTTATGCAAATATTTCAGATTTAAGCGGTATTGCTGAAGATGTAAGCGATTTAGTTAGAGACAGAAGCGATTTGATTGCAGATAGAACAGATTTATTAGCGGACAGAACTAGTTTATTTGAATCAGCTGCCGATTTAGGTGAAGATTTATCTGTAGGCCTAGAAGACTTAGCAGATAGAGTTACAGATCTAAGACCGGGCGCACAAGATTTTTCAGGTTTAGCTTCAGACACAAGTATATTGGCATCAAATCCTTTTGCAAACCTACAGGTAGCCACACAGGCCGCAGACTTAAAAGCGCAACAGTCGGATCAAGCTTTAGCAAATACATTGTCAACAATAAGAGCAACAGGAGCTGGAGCAGGGGGAGCAACAGCAATTGCACAAGCAGCACTTCAAAGTAAACTAGGTATTGCTGCTACAATAGAGCAACAAGAGGCTCGAAACGTAGAGCTAAGAGCGCAAGGACAACAGCAAATAGAGCAAATAAGAATGTCTGAAAGTAAAAGGATTCAGGATATTTCTTTAAGTGAAAGACTAAGATTAGAAGGATTAAGACAAAGTGAGGGATTAAGAATTGATGATACAAGATTAGCTGAAGGAAGAAGGCTGCAGGGTATTGGAGTAGATGAAGGAAGAAGATTGCAACAGCTTTCGATTGCAGAAAGAATGAGAGAGCAAGGGCTAACGTTTGAAGAAGCATTAAGACTTCAAACTGCAGATTTTGAAACTGCTAGAGAAAGAGATAGAATAAGATTTGATGAAGCAGGAAGAATACAATCGGCTCAGGTTTCAGAAGCGTTAAGGCTTCAACAAATCAGGCTTGCCGAGCAGCAAAGACTGCAAAACGCAGACGCTCTAGCAAGAGAATACCAATTCTCTACAGCAGAGAGAAGAGAGCAAAATAGACTTAATAGACAAGCAGGTCTTGAAACGCAGGCTATGCAAACTTCAGCCGACCTACAAGCAAACGCAATGGCAGCGGAAGCAAACGCGGCGGCGGCAAAAGCAGCTAGTACGGCAGCTATAGTACAAGGGGGATTAGGGCTTGCGGCAACTGCTGCTAATATAGTAGGCTCAGTACCTACTAAATCACAGAAAGCTTTTCAGTCTTCTTTTGATTCTACAGCAAGCATAGGAGCATCACAACAAAGAACAGGCACCTTAACAGTTCCTCCAACCCCAAGACAAGGTTTTGGTCGAGCGGATAGTTTTAATCCTAATATTTATGGCCAACAAAGCATTCCGCAAAACCCAATAAATTACGGAGGAGGAAACATGCCTTTATTAACAGCACAAGGCGGATAAAATAAATTTAACAATGGCAAAACAATTACCACAATTTAAAGCAGCAACTCCCGCGTATCAGCAGCAAAGAATAGTTAGACAGCCTAATTATGCAGATATATACGCAAGAAGCTATGCTAATACAGTAAACGCTTACTCACGTTTATATCAACCGGTATTACAGGCTATCGATAAAATAAACATCGATATAGAAAAAGAAAAAAAGGAAAAGGAGTTAAGAGTAAAAAAAGCAGGTGAAGCGGGGCTAACATATCAAAATGCAATATATACAGGGATAGATGAAAAGCTTGCTGGAAAATTTGAAGATAAGTTTGAAGCTCATTTATCTAAAAACGCGGATGCATTTACACAAAATGAACTAGATCATGCAAATGGTAAAATTACATACGACATGTATGCCGCTACTAAGAAAAAATTATTTGCTGAATTAAATGATACAGAAAAGGCTGCACAAACAATGCGAAAAGGATTAGAGTTTTTTAGTGCTAATAAAGACAACATGTCCTTATACCAAAATAGTAAACTATTTGGTTTGTTTGAAGCTTTTGAAAGTGGAGGAAGAAATATTGAAATAGGTAGAAATGAATTAGGAAACACTATATATAGTTACATAGACAATGCTGGTGTAGAGCAATCTTTTACGCTAGACGAGGTTAATGAGCTTATGTTCGGAGAAACTGAAAATGCTTTAAATCTAAAGATTGATTACAATACCGACGGCGGAGAGGGAAAAACTTTACTTGACGCTCTTGAAAATAGTATTAGAAACTCAGAAGGATTCGAAGGGGTACAAACAAAGGTGTTTAGCGTTATAAACGCAAGGGGTAATCAGCAAGTAGACACTACTTCTACCGCTTATAAAGACACCCAGTATATAATACGTACTGCACAAAATTCCGATATACTTGAAGCTTTAGGAGAGAGCTATAGAGCAAGGCACTATCAAGACGAAATGTTAAATCCAACTAAAGGCTCGTTTTTACACAATCTTAATGTTCAAGCTAACGATATTATTAGTTACTTGAAAGTTGCAGAAGGCGAAGACTATTCAGACAAAAAAGACGCAATCATGCGAATTATAACTTCATACAATGAGGATGATGACTTTGCAAAAGAAGATAGCTTTATAGGGTCTATTAGATCGGCTCAAAAAGAAATGGTTAAAAAGGATATTGCTAACAAGCTATTCAATGAAAGGTTCGCGCAAGACGAAAAGCCTACGCAAACGATAGTTAAAACTATAACAGATAATCAAAAGCGTGCGGCTAAACTAGTTAATGACAAAAACTTCGTTGATCAGGTAGAAAGCAAGTTTGGCGTAATTAACAGTATTAATAATGCTAATTTTGATGTTGATGAGAGCGGGTTGCCTACGGATGAAGGAAGAACAGCTATGCGAAACATATATGCATTGTTCGGTGCGGCGGTAACAAACATAGAAAATAAAGCGGACATAGTAGACGAGGGTACAGCTAACGAAACAGAGGGGCCTGGATATATAGAGTTTACTCTTGGCAAAGACGCTATAGGAAGAAGTAAAGACCTGAAAATAAAGATTGATAATAATACCCCCTCAAGTTATTTAGCAGAGCTTTTATGGGCTGTTAACGACTTTGACGGAAATGCAGCAGATATTTACAATTTCTGGACAAATAGAGGAAGCTCAGCTTGGACCGGCAAAGAAAACCCGTTCTATACGTGGGTCGAAGAGCAATCTACGAAATACCAAACAGAGCTCAAAAGAATAGGCTATAGGCCAGGAGACGAAGACTTTAATTAAACAGCATGGAAACATATATATTTAATAATAAACTTTACACAAGAGAAGATTTAGAAGGTGTAGCCGAAAGAAAAGGCTATACTTTTGAAGAGCTTTTACAAAAAAATCCCAGTATAAAGCCGTCAGACCTGGGAAATCAACCGGGTGTTGCAAACGAGACTGCAAGTGCGACACCGCTACAAAGAGCAGTCGCTGGGGGATACAGGCCGGAAGGTATTTCATTGGGATTACAAGACCTGGAACCACAACCTGCCCCAAAAACAAGAGCTGAGTTAGAAGAAGAAGAAGAACAACGTCAACAAGAAATTGACGCGAAATTATTTGCAGCAAGAAAGGTTGGCGGTATAACTTCGCCTGCAATAGGCGTAATAGATAAACTTCTTCCAGATTGGTACGAAAACTATAAAACAAAAAAATTAGCAGGACTTGTTGGGGGAGCTTCAGAATTAGCTAGAGGTATACCTGAATACATTGATGCTTCAATTCAAGCTGGTGTAGGAAGCACTAATCCTGCGGGGCTTGCATATTATCAAGCTATGCAAATAGCCCGTTCAAATATGCGTGGAGACTCATTAGAAGAAGCCGCTAACGAAGGTGTTATTGATACTTCTGGTTGGCGAGACTTTAATTCAAAACTTACTTCACTAAATAAAAAATACTTTAACGATGATGGCACTGAAGCGGACTTCCAAGAATTAGTTTCGCAAGGTAGAACAAGTGAGGCTTCAGATAAATTAGTTTCAGATGCTTTTATAGCAGTACCGTCTTTAGCTGTGTCTATAGCAGGTGGGCCTTTAGGAATTGCTGCATTAGGTGTTTCAGCAGCAGGTAGTTCATTTGAAAGAACTATGAATGAAAACCCTGATGAAAGTATTCAGAAAGCTTTTTTTATATCTAATATTCAAGGAGGTGTAGAAGCTACAAGTGAATATTTTGGAGGTAAGTTTTTAAAAAGCATAGGTAAATTAACTAAAGTTGGAAAAGGAGCCAACAGAAAAGCGGTTGATGAATTTATTGAAAAAACATCTGATAAGTTTTTAGAAAGAGCCTTTGGATATACAAAGAAAACGGGAGCGGGTATGCTTTTTGAAGGAGGGACGGAAGCCGGCGCGAATATAATAAATGAATCGTTACAAGAGTTAGCATATAGTGATGATGGATTAACGCTTCAAGAAGCCGGTCGTATATTTACAAAATCTTTAAATGAATTTGCAGTAGGAGCTGTATTAGGGGGAGGAACAAGTATTATAACTCAAAATTTAAATAAAGACGGAGCAACTGAGCAAAATGTTGCAATGCATATAGCTCCAAATTATCTTAAAAACCAAGTATATAAATTAGAACAAGAAAGCATTTTATTAGATAGTCAAATAGAAAAAGCTAAAAGAAAAAAAGATAAAGCAAAATTTCAAACGCAGCAGGAAGAAACAAAGAAACAAATAGAAGAAAAGAAAGCCCAGGTTGTAGAGGCGTTTAACGGCCTTACAAGAGAAGAAAAAAGATCATATGCAGATGCTCTTGATAATATTCAAAACAATTTAGATTTATATTATGAAAAAGGAACTGATCTAACAAGAGAACAATTAGACGAAGTTTCAGATGTTATTAAAGAAGATTTTAGAAAACTTGACGACATACTTGCCTATGAAAAATTAGGAATAGACGCAAACATGGAAGCCGCGTTTACACAGGTTCTTCAAAGATCAAAAAAAATTGAATCAACGATAAGAAACAATAAGATAGCTGGACTTGAAGTAGAAATGCTTGATACTCAAGAAAAGATAGACGCTGCTGCTGAAAAATATAAAGGGTTTGATCCAGATGCTGACGGAATATTTATACCCAAAGCAACAAAAACAGAGCCTGCAAAAATACTTATCAACAAAGATGTAGCCGCGCTTAAAGGAGCAACTAATGTATTAGGGCATGAAAAACTTCATTTTTTATTGTCAAAGTATTTTAAAACTGACAACGCCTCTTTAGCCCCTTTAGTAGATTCATTTAAAGAATACTTAGTAGAGTCTGGAAATAGCAATATTGTTAAAAGAATTGACCAAAGGCTAAAAGAAAATGACTACATAGATGAAAACGGAAAGTATAAAAAAGGAGCATTAGAAGAATACTTTAACATGTTTTCTGATATTGTTGCTACGGAAAAAATAAATGTTGTAGAAACGAAGGGTGTTGCAAATAAGCTAGCCAAAGCTTATACAAATACTATGCAGGGATTAGGTTTTGCAAGTGTAAAGCTTAATAACGGTAAAGACGTATTCGACTTTATAAGAAACTACACGAAAAACATTCAAAAATCCGATGCTATCCTCGGCGTTAAATTAGAAAGTGATTTAGTGCCAAAAGGAAAAACAACAGAAACAAAGCTTTCAAAAACCGATTCAAACAAAATTGATAAAGCATATGCAGAAAATAAGAGCCCTTTTGAAATAGCAATGATGTTTGAAGGCATAGTGAGTAAGCGCGCACAAAAATATCAAAACGTTCCCGATTTCAACACTTTTAAGGAAGACTTTATACAAAGTGCTCTTTTAGAAAAAGGAGGCGTTATAGATCTTGTAAACAGCTATAAGGAAGGCACAGGAACTCTTTCTGGTTATGTAAATAGTTTATTAGAAAAAAGAATGGATGGATTTGCATCAAAAATATTTGGTGTTAAATTTACAGAAGATATTACAGAAAAAGTTGATATAGCGCAACCTGAAGCAGAGCCTATAGAAGTTACGCCTGTTGAAACACCTCAAACAAGAAATGTTATAGATAGATTAAACCTTTCACCTTCATTAGCTGATGCTGGTAAAACCGCTGTAACTAAAGGATTAGCAACTGTAGGGGCTATTGTACCATTGAATAAAGGATTCACGTTTAGAGAAAATCTAAAAAAGAATGTAAGAAACGCTATGTTTGATTCTGTTAAAAAAGAATTAGGGGGTAGCAGCTTGCCAGAATATTTTGATTATATAAAAGCAAATGCAGAAGAAATTTATAATATAATAACTCTTGGTGATTTAGTTAAAAACAAACCTCTTGCAGAAAAATTTACAACCAGACCAGTTGATAAACAAGGAAGACAACTTAGAAAATCTGAAACATTTAGCGGAAGAAAAACATATGCAGGTAATTTAGTATTTGAAAAGAAGCCATGGTCCCCTGCTGTAGAAAAAGATTTTATTGCAGAATTTACTGAAGGAAGAAACGCTAGAGAAACAAGAAGATTATTTTTAATAAATACTATTGCAAAAGAAATAGCGTTTGATGAAGCATTAAACGTAATAAAAGACTCAGCTGTACTTGAAAAAATAGCAGCTACACAGCCACAAGATATAATGGATAACTTTACAGAAGAGTTATCTAGACAAGTTGAAAGAGGTCAATTTATAAAATACTCTAAATCAAAAGCATTAGATAACTGGATCGTTGATTCTACAAAAGCAGGTGATACTTCTTTGATAGGAAAAATAAGTAACGAAATATATGACGTATTACAAACCATGCAGCCTACAGGAAAATATAAATATAATGAAGACATGGACTTTGGTACCGCTTTTGTAAAATATTTTAATCCTCCAAAAAAATATGCAAATGATATTGAAAACGATTTAAATAAATTATGGAGACAAAAAATAGTAGATGCTAAAGGAACTTTTAGTTTGAAAGGAACGCTAAGAGGCGAGGGGCCTAAAGATTTAAAACTTGGATTGTTTACTATTGAAAACGCAAATGACAAAGCTTATGAATATGTGGCGTTTAGATTAACGGGAGAATACGGGCCTTCTAAATCGTGGGTTACACCGTCTGCAAAAAAATCAAAATTAAGAAATGACGAGTATGAAAATATTTTATTTGAATTTGCAAACGCGTATTTAACAGACGCTGATTTGCGTACGGGCCCATTGAGACAAAATGTGTTCAAGCAAATGGTAGGCGAAGAGCTTGCTTCAGATTTTGATAATAACTTAAACACTAAATTGAATATAAATTCAGATCTTGGACAAATTGATGGTGTTGAAAGAACAAGAAAATTGTTATCAACCTTTGCTGGCACGGAACAAATTAAAAGAAAAGGTATAGACAAAATTGCAGCAAAAGCAACTGACGGCGATCTTACTGAAATAAATGCTCATAATAATGAAGTAACATCTATAGTAAGACCCCAGTATAAAAGAATTATGCTATCGCTTTATGACTTTGTAGAAAGCTATAGAGGGACAGGTAATGAACAAATGGCTATGAAATTTGCAAACAGGTTTCAATCTATGATGTTTAAGGGGGGCACAACTTACACTCCTATGAGAGAATCTGCAGCTATAACACATGTAGAAAAAAATATTACGGAGCCTTATGCTGAGCATGCAAAACAAATAGAAAAGCTTGCTAATGATTTTATGTTAGAGCAGGATGGCGATAACTTTTTAGCAGCATATATAACGGGAGGCAGAAAAGGAAGAAGAATTTTAGAAAGAGCCATAGACAAAATGTTTGCTACGAATGGAGTTTTTATAGTAGATAAAATTCATGGAGATATAAAAAGTTCTACGAGTATGGACGCTATAAATGGAAAATTTGGTTTGCCAAATCAAAATTACGTTACTTCTAGGTTTCAAAATGTATTAGACGAGGGTGATATTATTCCTATTGAAAGCGGAATAGCTTTAACTGAGGGTGATACTTATGATTTAAATAAGGGTCTTAATGCGCAGGTGTTTGATGCAAGCGCAATAGACGAAGCTAATAATAAATTATATATTAAGTTTTCAAAAACAAGAAGTAAACCAGCAGAGCTGGCAGACATGATTGATAGAAAGAATGTCAAAGCAAAAGAAATAAAGAGCGCAAAAGATTTAGCTTTAGCAAGAAGGCTAGGAAAAGAAACAGAAAGAAAGTTTTTTTATGGCAATGACTGGAATATATTTTTACCGTACAGCGCAGAAGATTTTTATGGTTTGATACAAAAAATAGCAGGCAAAGGAGAGCAGGGAAACAAAGACTTAAAGTTTCTTAAAGAAAACCTACTTGACACATATTCACAAGGTATATCCGATTTAGAAACGGATAGAAGATCTATGTTTAATGCTTACAGACAAATCAAAGCTAGAATTAAAAAAGCACCTTTTAAATTAAGGGAAAACCTTACGGAAGAAGGAGTGAAAAACTTTACAATAGAAGATGCTGTTCGTGTTTTTGTTTGGCAACAGTCAAATTACGACATTCCCGGTATAACAAAAAAGAGAGCAGATAAGTTATCAAAAATTGTAGCAGACAACAAAGAGCTTAGAAGTTTTGCTTTTGGTTTGATGGCTGCTAACAAAACAGATGGTTATCCTAAACCTGAAGAAAACTGGGAAGCGGGAAAAATAGGAAGTGATTTTGCACAAACTTTAAATCAAAACAAAAGACCAAAGTATTTAAAAAAATGGCAACACAATATTGATCTTATTTTTAATGATAAAAACAAAGCAAAACTTACTGCCGCTTTTGGGCCAAGTTATGTTAAAAATTTAGAAATGGTTATTGGTAGAATGAAGTCAGGAGTAAATAGAAAGCCTACTAATAGCGACGCGGCTAATATAACACAAGACTTTATAAATGGTTCGGTTGGTACTATAATGTCTTTTAACATGCGTTCCGCAACGCTTCAATCTATTTCTGCTATAAACTATTTAAATTGGAGTGACAACAACCCTTTAATGGTAGCAAAAGCATTAGCCAACCCAAAACAGTTTGCAAAAGACTTTATGTTTTTAATGAATTCGGATTACTTGACTAATAGAAGACAAGGATTAAAAATCAATGTACAAGAAGCGGAAATAGCTGAGGCCGCAAAAAGCAAAAATCCTGTAAAAGCTGTGATTGCGCACATGTTAAAAATTGGGTTTTTACCTACGCAAATTATGGATAGCGTTGCTATTGCTTCTGGAGGTTCTGCGTTTTATAGAAACAGAATTAATAGTTATGTTAAAAAAGGATTTACTCAAGAACAAGCAGAAAAAAAATCTTATGAAGACTGGAGACAAATTTCAAATGAGTCTCAACAATCATCAGATCCCGCGCGTATTTCAAACGTACAAGCGAATAATTTTGGCCGTGTAGTATTTGCGTTCGCTAATACACCTTTCCAATATACAAGATTAACTAAACGAGCAATAAGTGATTTAGTTAATGGCAGGGGAGATGTAAAAACAAATGTGTCTAAGATAACGTATTATATGGCTGTACAGAATATAATATTTAATACTTTACAAAGCGCGTATTTTGCATTAGACTTTAGCGAGGAAGATGAATACCAAGGCAGAAAACTTACTAGAAGAGCAAAAGAAATAAGACAGAGTAAAATTGACAAGAAAGAAGAACGTATAGTTAACGGTATGGCTGACTCTGTATTAAGAGGGCTTGGATATTCGGGAGCTCTTATTTCAATGCTAAAAAATGCTGGTATTGCATACTATAAAGAACAGCAAAAAGAAAATGAATTTTTCAAAGACTGGTCAAACGT
>TARA_R100000654_G_scaffold6113_3_pt1 | contig 12753 bp, 11 predicted proteins | sample TARA_R100000654 | Tara Oceans TARA_R100000654 (sample SAMEA2622473) | marine metagenome | biome: marine biome (ENVO:00000447); feature: surface water layer (ENVO:00002042); material: "saline water (ENVO:00002010), including plankton (ENVO:xxxxxxxx)" | depth 5 m
CTGTATGGCTGTTTCTCCTAATGCTGTGTTCCAAATTGCAACCTCGTCTACAAATCCTGTATTATAAGTACTTCCATTAGATAATCCTATGTGAAAATTGCTTGCAAGATTACCACTTGTTGAAGATGGTTGACCTGTTTCAGTATCTACTAATGAACCATTTATATACAATTTTATAGTATTTGTAGCACCATCAAAAGTCCCTGCAATATGATTCCAATCAAAATTAGTTAAAGCAGATGAAGCGGCAGAAGAGGAACTGCCATTTCTAACGCTCCAATAAACATTGTTATCACTCCACCAATATAAAATTACCCTATCAGTTGAACCAGCAAAACTTTCAAACCCAATAACGTTACCACTTGTTTTTTTAACCCATCCTGAAAATGTTAATGCAGTTGCATTATTTAATTCACCAATTTCTGCTATAACATACTGTGAACTTGCAGCATCAAACTGCATACTAAAATTATTAGCAACAAATGGAGAAGCAGTTACAGCTAAATTAAAATTAGCACTAACACCACTAACAGTATAAGTTATTGTGTAAGATTGAATAGTTGAATTATCAAGATCAATAGTACCTGTAGAAGTGTTAATACTCAAACCGCTAGGAGTAGCTGAAAATGTGCCTCCTGTCGTTCCTGTGATCGTAGGAGTAGGATCAGCTTCACCTTGATGAAAACTACTAGCAGAATATGAGAATGCAGCACTTGTTCCTAATAATGTGGTTTCACCAGAATATGAATCTGCATATATTATACCAGCATTAATAATGTTTTGATACTTACCAAAGCCATTTGTGTTGTTCTGTGTTGCCTTTCCCCAATCTATTGTGTTCGCCATATCTTTTTATTATAGTACTAATCCAGTAAAATAAGCAACATCATCAGGATACATATCCTCATTACTATTGGTAAAATATTCTGGAAATAAATTATTATTGCTTTTAATATAATCTATAAATCTATCAGTGTAAAACTGTGCAGTGCTTGAAACTTTTTCAACAAGATAATCTACGTGTTCTTTTGTTATTGCGGTGCTGTTTTCTGGATTCTTTTGAAATATACCACCATTCCCAATACTAACAGAACCAAAAGGTAAATACTCTACTAATGACCAATGTAACAACATTGGCTGTATATAATCTGTTAGTAATGATAAATAATTACCTGCTAATGTTCCACCTACTATATCGCTTTTAATTTTGTTGTATAGATCACTGCCAAGATAATTTTGTATGTATTTATCTTGTGCGGTTTTAATAAACGGTAATAGCTTGTCATTGTCAATATTACCATTAGCAGCAGTAAATACTGATATATCGTGTCTCGTTACAAATAGTGCTTGGCTCATTTTTGATAGTTTGGATGATGACCATTATTAGGCATATTTACAGGTGCTTTTACAGATTGCTTACTTCCTACTGGGCTTTTCTTATAGCTTTTTGGAAAGTCTGCCTTTCTTATTGTCTTGTAATCACCTAAATCTTTGCTTCCTTTGTCATCTAAATTTCTAACTTTATATAATATCTCTTGCCACTTGTGCCTACAATATACCCCACCCTTAAAGCGGAATAGATCATACTTTTTACCTTTATGCATTGGTAATTCAGCAGCTTTAAAATTCATATTTCTACTTGCTTTATCAATATCTTCAATTCTATATACAACACCGTTTCTAGTTCTAGCCATCATTTCTTGACAAAACTTCCTACTTTTATTGCCTTCTTTATTTGCCTTTCTGCTACCTCTTACATACTTGTATCTTACTTTATAGAAACTTGCATCTAAATATGAAAATCCATCTTCTTTGCTATCAATGCTTAATTTGATCATATCATTTGCCCAATCTTCAACGCTTTCATTTTCATCATCTACATCCCTAATATCTACCATTTCCCATTCTTCAGTATCTATTACCTCACCCTCTAAGCCTTGTAAAACACCATCATATATTTCATCAGGTAAATCACTTAAACATTGCTTATGCGTTGACATTTCTAACTCTGCTTGTTCTTGCTCATCTTGTTTGATACCAGTTTCTTCTTCTATTGTTTCAGTATCTTGTACTTCTTTATCAATATCTGTAAATTCTAATGGTTGTAATGTTTTGAAATATAGATTTAAAGAAATATCATTTACAGCTAGTATTTCATTTAAGCAGTCAATTATTAATTCTTGATAAGGTTTTATAACAACGTTATCAAATAATAGTGCAGCAGTTTTAATCTCATCTGCATTGTTGCCTAATCCGTTTTTACCATCACGTAACCCGATTAACAATGGTGATGTTACACGATGCGTTACCATAATTTTTGTAGCACATTCTGTAGCTAGGTATTCATAGTGCTGTGGAGCATCTGCTAAGGGTATGTCATCAATAGTACATTTTTGTTCTAAATTATTATTAAAACTAACAATGACCTTCTCCCCGTAGGAACCAGTCAGTTTACCCATTACTTGGTCTTTAATTTCTAACTGTTTGGTTCTGTCTGGAATACCTCCATTGAAGTTGATTACCTTAGTGCCGCTAAAAGAATTGCAAGCATCATTGATTAAAAAGTCAGCTATCTCTTTTTCCAAACAGGCATAAGAAATCTGATAATCTGCTGGTGAGTAATAATAGTATCCACTCACGAATCTTTTTATAATGTAAATCTCATTTTTTGCACCACTACCAAATACAGGAAATTTGGTTAGTTTTGTGTTTCTTGTAACTTTAGTCCAATCAGGCGCATAAAAATAATTTTTAATATCACCGTTTGCATCCATCTTTTCAGCTCGTAACGTCTCACGTGGGAAGTGTGTTAATGAACCTATTTTATTGCCCTTGTATGAAACCTGAATAGCTGCTTCACCTAATAACTTTAAATCATTACAAACCTTTCGCATACACGTTGGTGTAAGCAATTGCTTCATCTGTGCATATTCTTCAGGCTTTTCATTGCTATCTGTAGCATCTAAACCTTTACCGTATATTAAATTTACAATCCCATTTATCACAGCTTGGTTTGTTGTGCTTTCCATATACGCATCAATTAAACCCTGATAGTATTGATTATCCTCACCAATGCCTACCCATTCCCTATTGCGTTCTTCTGTTATTGCAGGTCTTTCATATTGGTTTAACTGTATTAAATGTAAATTATCCATAATATACAAATTCGTTGTTTCCTGTACTTTGTTCTATATAAACACCATTTGAAATTTCATAATCACTTAGTGTTTGATCTGTACAATACATTTTATCTTTAAATATAACAATTCCATCACTAGTATTAGTAATCGTAATTGTATAATAATTGTTTTCATCTAATGCCTGTGAGGTGCTATATTGAAAATAGTAATCTAATTCTGTAAATGTTGCAGCTGTGTCTTCCAATATTACTTTATTTTGTGCTTCTGATTTTATTACTAACTTATAAACCTTTGCACCACTTATATCTTCACGTGGTATGAAATTAATAGTTCCGCCTGTTTTAGTTAGTATTTGCATATTTTTTTTAAAAAAGAAGGTGAGTCGTTAAACTCACCCTCCACAATCAACTATATATTATGAATCACACCCGTGATGAAGTGTATCTTTTAGCTATTCGTACCTACAGTAACTGTTACCGTTGCACTACCCATTCCCGCATAAGGGTCAGCAGCAGTACCACCATTAATAAAGTTAGCAGGTTTAGCTTCTTGTGCTGTAAAGGTTAATGTGTATCCAGATAAGTCACCAAATGCAGAACCACTAACTATTGTTCCACCAGTTACTTCACATCCGTGTACTAACCCAAACTGCATAAAATTCCCGTTTCTATCTTCAAGGCAAAGATGAGGTCTGTTAAAGGCCATTAGCTTCAATTCTGCATTATCTTCTTTAGATAATTTTGAAAATTGTAAACTAATACTTTGTTCGAAGAATGTTGTTCCGTTCTCTCTAGAACTTGTAATACTCTGTTCAAAAGAATTTGCACCGTGTAAGTCATATTGAAAAGCTGTGAAAGTTCCTGTCATATCTGTAATTTCATCAGATGTTTCTGTAACTGTTCCTAGATCACCAAAATCCACGAACCAAGCACGAACCAAGCCTCCTATCACGTCTTTACAGGGTACCTTTCTTCCTTTTGTTAAATCGCAAGCCATAATTTTAAAATTTTAAGTTAAGGGGGAATTACACCCCCTTGTTATTAATTAATTAAGCGTGATATAATACGATATCTGAACCTATTCCATAATTTACTCCAGCGGTGTAACGCATTACAACTCTAACATTCTGCGAACCGTCAAGGTCTGCCATATCTAGAACTTTAACTTCGTTCATATCTGATAATAAACCAGTTCCAAAGTATAAATTAGATTTCTGTGCTGCCATTGCTGTGTCATCAGCTAATCCATTACACACAAATAATTTAACACCATCAAAAGACAGTTGGCCTCCTGCGTTGTACCATTGTGTTCCTTGTGCGTTTGTACCATTTGAACCAATGCCTGAAGCAAACCCACCTAAGGCTCTTACATAAGCTCTGGCAATGTTTTGTGATACGTAAATGTGTAAATCTTCTTTGTTATATAAAGCAGAAGGAACAGCGTCTACAATGCTTCCTAATTTGTCAATTACGTTAGATGCTGTAACAGCTGCGTGAGATGCTACATCAATTACATCACTATCAGCTAGTGCCAATGTTACTAAACCATCATATTCACCTGTGTTTGAATTAACACCTTCCCAAATGTTCTGCTCATTTTTTTCTGCTACTAATCCTGCAACGTGTGCAATGATAAAATCTGAAAATTTAGGTGGTAAATTATCATATACAGATATTCCCATTTGAGCTGCTTCCCAGTCACTTCTAAAATCTTTCTTACATAATTCAAGGTTTACTTGAAACTCCTCAGGCTGCAATAATCTTTCAGTAAGTGTAATCTCACCTGTTGCTCCAAAATCACAGGTAGCATCTTTGATTATATTTGCATCTGTTGCTACTTTTTTCATAGTAGATTTAAACTTGATGTTAGGCATCACTTCTAATCCGCCCTTATCAATTGTGTTAGCACTCAATAAAGCTGCAGCAATGTATTTACCTGCAAACTCTCCAGCATAGGTGCTTGTTATACTTGTTGTAGTTGCCATTTTTTTTTATTTAGTTATTATTAAAAATTTTACTGTAAACTCTGTCTCTTGTTGTAGCAATTCTGCCACCACCGATTTTAAAGTTTACTTTGTTGTTTTGATCTGCTTCTGGATTGTGTTTAATTGGTTCAACCGTTTCAGCAGATAATTCTTCTTTAGTTTCTTCTGTAACCTCTGACATTTTTTCTTCTTTAGTTTTGTCAGCCATTTTTTCAATCATAGATTTTAATTCATCCATAGCGACTGCAAACTCTTCCCGTGTCACATATTTCATTTCTTCTTTTTCTTCTTCGTCCTCAAGTTCAGTTTCAACAGTTTCTTCTGTTGCTGATTCTTCAGAAAGTTCTTCTTCTGCTTCTTCAGCAGCTTTTGTGATATTGTCTATGACACCTTCTTCAGTAACAAAAAGTGTTCTACCGTCTTCAAGTTCATATTCACCAATTGGTAATGCCATTTCTCCATCTTCCGATTTAATAAATACTGCATTGCCTTTAGCGAATTCTTCTGATACTAATAATGTACCATTTTTCAAACTGATTTCAGCTAGTTCTACTTTTTCTTCAGAAAGTTCTACACCAACAATATTCTTGATTTTGTTTAGTATATCATTTGCTTTCATAATAAGATTTATTAGTAATGCAGAAAAATATGCTAAGTGTTATGTGTTTTTGTAAAAAAAATTATTCTGGTGTTCCACTTATGTTACCAATACCCTGTGCTTGTAATGAACCATCACAACACTTTCTACTATATGTTTTACCATCTGGACATAAACAACCTCTTTTACTATACTTTGGTGAGGTTCTACTTGGTGTTTTAAATTTTCTACTTTTCATATTATTTGTTTTTTGGTGATTTAGGATGTTTAGCTGGCAATAGATCATAATCAGTATTATATTTCGGATTCTGTGGTCTGCCGTTTCTAACAAGATATAAATACGCATTTACACGTGCGTGCGCCCATTGTTTTGCACTTGTAACATTTGGTGAATGTGAAACGTTAAAAGCACCTAATCCACGTTGAAACACAGATTTAAGTTGACCAACAGTTACACCATAACCTAACTTTTTTTTATATCTATCATTAAATTCATCTGCTTTCTTTTGTAAACTTGCTTCATCCTGTTTGCTAACTTTTGCGCCTCTGCTAGTAGAAGCATTTCCTTTAGCTGTTCCTTTTCCTTTTGGGTTTTTATTTGGTGTTTCTGAAGCTGGTGCTTTAGGGGATTTCTTTACCCCACCTCTAGGCCCTATTTCAGCATACTTACTTTTTTTTTTAACGCATTTACCTTTCTTTTTTACAAATCCTTCTGGACATTTATACTTTTGCATAATGTGCTTTTCACAAGGCATATACCAATCTTTACCCTCATATTCGTGAACGTGAAAACCTTCACAACCTATATTCTTAGCCATTTCTTCTGCCTTCTCCTGTGTGCTGTATGCAAGCCTGTCATCTATTATCGCAAAGTCATCATTAATTACCATAGAAGCTAGGTTAATCTCTCCTAGTTCTTTTAACTTACTTTCTGACCATCTTAATCCAGCTTTACCCCCCCATAGTAAATAAGATATAGTACCGCAAGCTGTGTTATCACTTTCATCATAATATTCACCTGCTCTGCTTAAATAGCTGTACATTCTTTTTATGGTTTCTAAACTAATGTTTTCTTTGTTTGCTAATTGTTGCGCCCTGATCTTACCAACCTGTGTTGCGCATTTATTGTTAACTTTTTCATTTAGATCAATACCACGTTTAGCATTATTTGTAACTCCTGAAGGATAATCTTTGTATGTTTCAAAAGTTATCTTCTTACCTGATTTAGTTCTTTTGTCTTTTCTTACTAATGCTTTTATATTACTTAATATATATTCAGCTTCATTTTCTTCTATCGCCTCCATCTCAGCTTTTAAGTTTGGCTTCTGTATATCTGCCTTATCTGCAAACCAACCTTCTATGCTAAATCCCTTTACTTTTCCTGTTTTTACATAGTCATTCCAAACCTCATCATTTTCTACCTTCATTGAGATCATCCAAGTTCCTTCTGGAACATCAAAACCATACATTTTGCTTTTATCCATTTCAGGATCATCAACTATCCAACTTTCTACAACTGATAAACCATTAATATCCATTTTGTGTTCTAGTGTTGCATTGTTTTGATTACCATTCATAAAAAACAATTCACTTGCACGCTTTACAGTATCTTTACTAAAATACACGTAAAACATTGTATCGTTACGCTTTCTAAATATTGGCTTCATTGGTACTAATGCAGCACCCATCAATATTTTTTTTTCTTCGTCTACTTTTGCAAACTTTATTTCTTGTTTGCTTAATGTAATCCATTCTTCTTCTATTGCAGGATTTTCAACCAAACTTACTGCTTCAATGCCTGTAAATTCGTCTTCTTCGTCTAGTAATAATTCTATTATATCCATTTTTATTTGTTTTTACCCACCTACTGTTGCAGATGATATTATGTTATTATTTAATTGTTGTGCTGTAGTTACATCTTGTGCTACTACAAATGCTTGTACGGGTTGCTGTTGGCCTAGTGCAGAAGCTATCTGATTAAAACCAGATTGACCTACTATATTAAACTGTGGTGCTTGTGATTCTGTAACACCACCCGAACCGCCTTCTGCTCCTCCTACTGATGGTGTTTGCTTTGATGGTGATTGAAAACGTTGCGCTGCTATTGCTGCTACATTAGCTAAACCAGCTGCTGTTGCTATTCCTGCTGCAATACCTGCTCTAATAGGTGCATCTGGTGTTGGTATTGATAACTGTGATAAATAAGCACCCTGTGCGGATTGAAATGTTTGCACTAATGTTTGAGCTATACCTACAGCTTTATTTATTTCAAAAGCCTTCTTTTGTGATTTTTCACTTTCACCTGCAAAAGCATCTGTTAGCGTACTTATTGCATTAAGTGTAGTAAATACTGCTTGAAACTTTAAATTCTGCATTTGTTCTTCTGCCTCATATTCTGCATCTATGTTTCTAACTCTTTTTGCTGTTTGCTTTTCTAAGTTAGCTGTAACTGTATTTTCTGTTTGAATTGTTTGAGCTCCCCTTATTTGCATTCTTGGAATTCTTTCCTGTGCAGTTCTTTCTTCATTATCTTTTAATAATGTTAATTCTTTTAATCTTTTTATTTCCTCATTAATTGTTTTGATTCTGTCATTACGCGCAGCAATTTCCCTTTCAGTTGTTCCAGGCATTTTTTCAGCCTGTTCTAATTCTTTTTTCTTTATCTCAATTAAATCTGTTAGAACCTCAACCTCATCCCCGCTTGCATCGTTTCCGTCTTCTGTGCTTTCTGTTGCCTTTTCAGTAGTAATATTTAAATCTTTTAAAATCTGTTCTTTAGCTGTAATTAACTCGCTAGTTTTTGCTTGCTCTTCATTATATTCTGCTTCTAACTTTGCTATCTCTTTAATACTTGTTTTTAATCTTGTTTGTTCACTCCTTAGCTCATTAAAGTTTTTAATAACATTGTTGCCACCCTCTAATCTTAATTTGTTTTGCTCGTCAATGATTTTATCAATCTCTTTAACTAATTCTTCTGCATTTTTTGCTTGTACTTTTATTCCCTTATCTTGTAACTTTTGTATTATGTCAGCCCGTCTTAATCTTAAATTTGTTTCTTCATCTATTCTTTTAGCTAAAACATCAGCGGCTTCTGTGGCTTGTTCCTGAATTTCCTCTTCTTTTTGTTGTATTAATATTTTATTTATTAATGATTCATTAATTTTTTCTATTGCTTTGTTTAAATCTTCATTGCTTGCTGTTTCAGCGTCAATATTTTCTAAAAACTTAGGATATTGTTTTTGTAATTCTGTTATTATTTTTACTCTATCCTGTTGTGATGTGTTAACATCATTCAATTGTACTTGAACTCTAAATAATTCAGTTCTTTCTTTTTCAAGTGATTCAGATAATTTTTCTGTTGGTGTAATAAAATTTAACAATGCTGTTGTTGCTTGTACAATACCACGTGCAATAGTGTTAAATATTCCTGTGCCGTCTTCAATAGAAAGTAAAAAACCCTCCCAAGCAGAACTTAATTTAGTGGTGTCTCCTGCTAAATTGTCTAATCTTGTTTCCGCTAATTCATTTGCTGCACCTGCTGAATTATTAAATGATTCTGTTAATGTGTCTATTTTAGGTGCATTGTTTGCCAATGTTAAAAGTGATTTCGAACCAACCACACCAACAAGATCAATAGCTGTATTTAATGAATTAGAACTGTTAGCGACTTGTTTTAATGCTTCGTTTAGTGGTATACCTTTCTTATTTAATTCAATAAATGTTTTTGATAATCCTGTACCAGCAATAGAACCTTTTAAACCGTTATCTGCAAGGACACCAAGCATTGCTGTAGTTTCTTCTATGCTGACATTCATTGCACGTGATGTAGGTGCAACTAATTTCAATGATTCACGTAATGCATCAAAATCTAGTGCTGTTGATGAGGTTGAAGAAGCCATAACATCAACAACTCGCTGCGTTTCTGCTGTTTCCAATCCAAATGCACGCAATGTAGAACCTGCAATTGATGCAGCCTCACCTAATCCAATATCTAAAGAAGCTGCTAAATCTAACGTTGATTTAGTTGCATTTAATATTTCTTTTGTTGTAAAACCTAACTTTGCAAATTCTGTTTGTAATCCTACAACTTGCTTTGATGTAAATTGTGTTGTTGCCCCTAGTTCTTTAGCTGAATTTGAAAGTTGATTCATTTCAGCATCTGTTGCGCCTGTAACCGCTTCAAGGCCTGATAATGCTTTAGCAAATTCTGCACCCCGTTTAGTAGCAGATACAAACAAAGAAGTAATCCCAGCAATAGCACCAACACCAACACCTACAGCAATTCCTTTAAATGATGTGCCTAATGATTTAACTTGATTTATCAAACCACCAAGAGGACCGCCCATTCTGCTAAATTGATCATTAATTACATCACTTGTCTTAACTGCTTGTTGTTGCGTGTCTTTTAAACCTTTTTCAACGCCTTTTAAATTAGTTTTAGCGTTTTTAGTTTTAACATTTACAACTACATTTACTTCCCTTTGTTCCATTTTTCAATTCTTTTATTATGTATTTTAATTTGATATAATCCCTCTCTTATGCTCATAGGTACTTTATTGATACCTAATGCTATATTGATGTGTCTGTCATATAGCTTGTTGTCTTTACAAAATTCTAATGCTTCTAATATTATTTTCATACGTCATTTAATAATTCAAATTCTGTTTCTCCGCTTTGTAGTTTAGTAGTCATACTATTTATTTTATATAATCTTGTGCCTATTATTATTTTATCATCTAATGTTAATTGTAATAATATCTTCAATGGTAATACTGCGCTAAATTTATACAATCTTGCTTTTTTGCTGAATACATCTGTAATGTAATCTTCATAATTTAATTGAAATAAGCTATTATTATTACCACCATAATCAGTCAAGTTGTATGTGTCTATTTCACTACCAAAGTTTAAATTGATGCTTGGTGCTGTTGCTCTTGAACCTAATTCATTTGCGTGGTGTGGCATATAGTAATTTGTTAATGAAAATATGTCGCTACCTGAAGCAGCACTATCAGCAAGAGCTCCATATGTTTCAGGTCTTGTATTATATATAAAATTAATTGCTGTACCTATACCACTTCTCTGTATGCCGTAAAACAATAACGGTTGCCCAATACTAGGATTAAGTTCTTCATCTAGAAAGCATCCTGTCTGTATATCTGTTAAAGTGTTAGCTGTCAAATCACTTAATCTACTAAATAACATATGCTCAAAAGGTGCTGTAACTTTATAAACTTTTTTATCACTTGCATTTGTTTTGTATTCTACCTCACCATATTTTCTGTTATTAGTATTTAGAAATGTTTGCGCTAATATGCTTTTTGGTTCACTATATTCAAAATCTACTTCACTAAATGGTATTGTATTATTTACTGAATGTTCATCTGTTTTAATGTATTCTGTAATATCTAATGTATCGCCACCATTATAAAAGTCATCTAACTTTTGCACAACTATTTCACCTTCAAAATTTACAAATGAAGTTAAGTTGAACATTTTGAATAAACCATTTAAAAAATCAAGAACCTTAATATCTGGTATTTCTCTTGATATAATCATATCACTAACTAATGCTATAGTAGAAGAATCAGCATCAAATGTGGCAGATTTAATTTGGCTACCAAGTGAAGCATCTTCAAACCTATGATCTATTTGTATAGCAACATCAAATGTCATTGTAAAATTTGATTTAATTCTTGCTGCAATTTCATAAGTTTGATTTGTATTTATTTGTACAGTTGTAAATGCATTATTTCCAAATGATGTATTTATAGAATCATTGCCTGTTAAATTTTCTGCTGTTGCATAAACAGTGTCAGTTAAAACATCCACAATTTCAATCGTATATGGATTATTCAAATTTGACGGTGTTACATCTATTGCAAAATCAAATTCCTCTGGTATTCCCAAACCAGCTGATAATGTGTCAAAAAATGTGTATGTTCCTTTTGATGTATTAAAAAAAGCATTATATGTAGAATCGCTAAAATGATTACAATTTGCTGTAGAACTTACACAAGTAAAAGATTGATTATCAATTAATACATTTCCTTGTGAAACAAATCTACCCTTTTCACGGTGTAACCACATATAAAAATTATTCATTGTAGAACTATCAAAAAATTCACCTGTTTTAAATGTTAGTGAATATTGTTCTTCAATAGCTTTTATTATGTGTTTAACTAATAATGCAGGTTTTAAATCTTCAGGGAATACTCCTCTTTTATTGTTTTGTGTTGCGTTGGTGCTAATATTTAGTCCGCTATCTGTGTTGTTAGTTGCGTCATAAATGTACTGCTGGCTGTGTGCTATTAACGGGTATATAATAGCATCAGGATATGAAACAGAATCAACAGTAAAATTTAAACCAAGTGATAAACCGTTTTTAACATTTGAATTAGAAAATTCGTGGTTAAAATTATTTAACCAATTTAAGTTCTCTATTTTATCTTCACCTATTAAATCATTTAGCTTTACTGTATTTCCAAAGAATGTAACTTTGTACAATGATGGTACATTATTACGCATTGTAACACTTTCTAATCTTATCTTACCTTCCTTAAATGCAAAGTGATTTAGCTCTATTCTAGCGTTTGCCATTATTTGATTGTCAAATCCTTGTACATCTGGATTATACCAATACTTGAATAGCTTGTTATTTGTTTTGCTTGCAGGTAAATTAAATGTTTGACTAAAATCAGTAAACACTTTATCTATGCTTTTTACGTCTTGAATAACTTGAGTCAATGAAATTAAATCCTCCTCCATCAAGTCAACACGTTCAAAATCTTGTGCAGTTGTTGTAAATCGTAATTGTGGTTGTATATATAATATTATCTTTTGCATTATCTAATATTGTTTACAAAATCAAATGCCTTTTCAAAGTTCATTGTATAATTAATCATACGATCATTTAAACCTGTTTTACGTGTGAAGTTACTATCTGTAATGCATACGGGATATATTACACTTTCATCATCTGTTAGCCACATATGTTCACTAACCATCAATTCTTCAAAATATACATTCAT
>TARA_R100000654_G_scaffold7673_3_pt1 | contig 12752 bp, 17 predicted proteins | sample TARA_R100000654 | Tara Oceans TARA_R100000654 (sample SAMEA2622473) | marine metagenome | biome: marine biome (ENVO:00000447); feature: surface water layer (ENVO:00002042); material: "saline water (ENVO:00002010), including plankton (ENVO:xxxxxxxx)" | depth 5 m
GGGCGTCAGTTGTCACCGAGCGGTAAACGCAACTACAGGTCTGAGTACAATAACTACCAGTCCACTACGACTCAGAAGAAGAGCAGGGCTGGCAGAAATACAGCAAGACGAAAGATGACTGCTGCTGGGAAGGTAAAGAAGGGTGATGGTAAGGATGTTGCCCATAGGAATGGAAACCCTAGAGACAACAGAAAATCTAATTTGAAAGTTGTTTCTGCGTCGAAGAACAGGTCTTTCAAGAGAACTAGAACTGCGGGAAAAGCAAACAGGAGAGCATAGGAGGTTCTGATGAGGGCGGCAAAGATGCTCTGCAAGAACAAGAAGAAGCCAGTGGCGATGTCTGGTGGCGGCAGTGTTAAGAACCCTATGGCCAAGCAGCTTGGTCAATCTAAATTCAAGCCCAAGGTTGTTAAACCTAAAAAGGGCAAGGGTTCGTACACAAGGAAGGGTGGCAAGGTCGTGGCCATGAAAGATGGCGGCAAGACAAAGTCTCGTGTAAACGAGTCTGGAAACTACACAAAGCCGGGTCTCAGAAAGAGAATATTCAACAGAATTAAAGCTGGAGGAAAGGGAGGCGCTCCCGGTCAGTGGAGTGCGAGAAAAGCTCAGATGATGGCTTCTGCCTATAAAAAAGCCGGAGGAGGTTATAAAAGCTGATGGCACTTACAACGCAAAATAAAAAACGTGTTCAAAAAGTCGCAAAGGGTCTTAAAAAGGCCGTTAAGGCTCATACAAAACAACACAAAGCTCTTAGTAAGGTCTTGGGGAAATCTAAGCCTACCCACCGGAGGGCCAAAAAAACCAAACGATGAAACATGCGTTTCTTCTATTCGTGTTTTTGGGGGTGGGTGATGACAAGCGTCTTGTTAGCAACGACATGTATTTTGAGAACTTGAACGAGTGTGTTTATTTTGCTCAAAAGCTACACAAACAGGGAGAAAAGGTAACGTCATATTGTCTGCCGAAGATGGTTGACAGCAAAACGAAGGTGTATTGATGGACCCCGCAAGTGCAATGGCGCTGGCTTCTGCCAGCTTCGCGACCATCAAAAAAGGCTTTGCCATCGGTCGCGATGTCGAATCTATGATGTCGGATATCGGAAGGTGGATGGGCGCTCTGAGCGACTTAGATCAAGCCGAGAAAGAGGCGAAGAATCCTCCCATCTTCAAAAAACTGTTCGGCGGGAAGAGTGTCGAGCAAGAGGCAATGGAGGTTTTTGCCGCCAAGCGCAAAGCTCAGGCGCAACGTGAGGAGCTAAAACAGTTTATAAGTCTTACCTTGGGCATGTCAGCATGGGAGGATCTTCTTAGAACAGAGGCAAAAATAAGAAAGCAGCGGCAGGAAACGCTTTATGCACAGCGTGAAAAGCGCCGTAAGTTTGTCGAGATAGTTGCTTGGGTGATAATGATTGCTTTTGGTGCGGCTGCTTTGTTTGGATTTGTTCTGTTGTTGAAGGCTCATACGGCCATAGCAAAGGAAATGATCACATGCAGGCTTGCTGCCTATGAAAAAATAGAAGGTGATTGGGTGTGTCTTTACAGGGGAGCGAACAATACACAGGAGGTAGTGCATCTTGGTGGTTCTACAAGTTGCCCCAGAGACATAACGTGTGAGTATAAACCTAATAGCAAACCTGTTAGCATTAGAGACGTTTTAAATGCAATAAAAGAGGCGATGAACTGATGGGCCTTAAAGCACCACAAAGGAGTCTGAAGGCTTGGACCAAGCAGAAGTGGAGGACGAAAAGTGGCAAACCGTCCACGCAGGGTTCAAAAGCTACCGGGGAGAGATATTTACCGTCTAGTGCTATCAAGTCGTTGTCGTCCAAGGAGTATGCAGCAACGACTAGGGCAAAGCGGAAGGCTAAGAAGGCTGGCAAACAATTCTCGAAACAGCCCAAAAAGATTGCCGCTAAGACCAGAGCGCACAGGAGAACTAAGTAATGTCGGTAGTGACGCCTGATCTTCCTGAGATATTTGAAGAAGCCTTTGAAAGGGCTGGCCTTCAGATGACTACAGGATATGACCTCAAGACAGCCCGCAGAAGCCTCAATTTAATAACACTGGAGTGGCAAAACCGTGGACTTAATCTCTGGACTATTGAGTCTGGTACGCAGGCTCTCACAGCAGGGACAGCAACTTATACGCTCCCTACAGACACGATTGATCTCATTGAGCATCAAATTAGAACCGGCAGCGGAACATCTCAAGTCGATACCAATGTCAGCCGCATCAGCGTTTCAACGTATGCTAAACAAAGCTCAAAGAACACTCAGGGACGCCCTAATCAGATTTTTGTAGATCGTCAGGCGACATCAGTCGCGGTGACGCTGTGGCCTGTCCCTGATCTCAGCACCTACACACTCTTCTATTACAGACTCAAGGGAATATCTGGAGTTTCGTCCGGCATTGGAACTACGGCTGATATGCCGCCAAGGTTTGTTCCATGCTTGGCGTCTGGGCTTGCTTACTACATAGCTATGAAAAGGCCCGAAGTGTCGGATCGTGTGGCACCCCTCAAGCAGGAGTACGAGTTTCAGTTTGAGCTTGCGGCAAGTGAGGATGCTGATTCATCATCAATCAAGTTCGTGCCATACAACACGTTTTTCACAGGAGGTTAAAATGGCAATGAAGAAAAAGGGTATGAAAAAGGGCGGCCCTATGAAAAAGAAGGGTATGCGTCGTGGCGGGGCCATGAAGAAAAAAGGTATGCGCCGTGGTGGCGCTATGAAGTCAAAGGGAATGTCCAAAGGCGGCAAGCTCAAAATGGTCACCAATGCCAAGGGCCAAAAGGTTCCGTTTTTTGCTGCTGACGGCAAGGGTAAAATGGCTGGTGGTGGCCGCATGAAGAAGAAGGGTATGGCCGGTGGCGGTGCCATGAAGAAGAAGGGGATGAAGAAGGGCGGCATGATGAAGAAGGGATATGCCAAGGGCGGATCTGTAAAGGTCAAGTCTGGCGATACCCTGTCTCAGATTGCAAAGTCTCATGGTGTAACTTTGAAAACCCTACTTGATTCTAACCCCGGCATTAAAAACGCCAATATGATCCGTGTTGGGCAAAGCATTAAAATTCCGGGTGTCGGCACTGGAAAGGAAAAGGCGGGCGCTGGGGGCAGGGGAAAGAACCCATATGCCGGTCTGTCCAAGACACAGATGAATATGCTGCGCTCTAAGGACAAAGGCACCCAGAGGGCTGCTACGAGGGGCATGAGGGCGCAGACGAGGACCACAGCGTCTCCCACTAGGGCGGCCACGGTAAAGGCCTCTAAGGACGGCTCTAAGGCGGCAATGGAGAAGGCTCGTAGGAGTCGCTCTGCTAAGAAGGCACCGGCTAAGAAGGCGATGACTACGCCGAAAAAGAAGCCGAACATGCTTCAGAGGCTGATGTCCGCCGTAAAGCCAAATCGTCCCGGCTCGGCCAAAATGGCCGGTGGCGGAATGATGAAGAAGAAAGGCATGAAAAAAGGCGGAGCCATGAAGTCAAAGGCAATGTCTAAAGGCGGGGCCATGAAAAAGAAGGGGATGAAAAAAGGCGGGTCCATGAAGAGGTCAAAGGGCGGAACCGTTCGCGGTGCAGGCGCGGCTACTAGGGGTAAGCGTTTTGGCAGGGCTGGCTAAAGTTACAGGTAACTTTGTTTGGTTATGACTACGGCTAGAGGAAAGTACGCATTTGGTTTTTGCGACAGGACAGGATTCAGATATCCTCTGGATCAGCTTGTTGACGAATATCAGAATGGCGTGAAGACCGGCCTCAAGGTTGGCTTTGATGTTGTTGACCCTGATCATCCTCAGAACTTTCTGGGAAGGGTCAGGGTTGATGACCCCCAGTCACTGAGGGAGTCAAGACCAGACAGAGAAGAGCCAGATTCAATATCATTGTTGGGTAGCGATCCCTTTACAACAGGATCATCGGGATCTAGCGTCATAACCGTGAAAGAGGTGAATCACGGAAGAAGCACATCTGATACCGTAAGATTTAGGGGTGTTGATAATTTCGATGGTATAACCAAGGCCGTTGTAGAGGCGTCGTCTGGTTATTCGATAACGAAGGTGGATTCTGATACCTATACGTTCACTGTTAGTGATACGGCAAACATTGGCAACAAGAGCGGGGGCGGCGGTGTAGCAAGCGCCGGTCCTGTTACGCCGTTAGCATAAGAGGGGCAAATGTCGTTTACTTTCGCAGAACTCAAAACGGCTATTCAGGATTTCACTGAAAACACAGAGACGACGTTTGTAAACAACATCTCTAGGTTTATCCGCACGGCAGAAGATCGCATCTTTTACATGGTCGATCTTGAGTATTTTCGTAAGAATGCTACGAGTGCGCTAACTCAAAATGATCCGTTTTTATCTCTTCCAACAGATTTTCTGGCGTCGTTTTCTTTATCGATAACAAATGGAAGCTCTAAGCAGTTCTTGCTGCCAAAGGACATCAACTTCATACAAGAGGCGCACACCAACTCCACATCAACTGGAACTCCCCTGTATTACGCTAGATTTGATGTGGACAATCTTTTGTTAGGCCCTACACCGGACAGTAATTATGTTTGTGAGTTTCATTATTTCTACAGGCCAGCATCATTGACTGCCGGGGCAGATAGCGGCACAACATGGCTAAGCACCAACGCCCCGAAGGCCCTTCTTTACGGATCTCTATATGAGGCGTATATTTACATGAAGGGAGAGCCTGATATGTTGGAGCTATACGATAGACAGTTCTCAGAGGCTCTTGGCAGGTTGAAAGATCTCGCAGAGGCAAGGGAGAACACAGACGCTTACCGTAGGGGCTTGCCAGACCGCCCCCGTACATAAGGAGTAGAAACGATGGCAACAGCAAATGCAGCAACCAGTTTTTTAGAAAATAGGCTTCTTAGCTATATTTTCAAAAATGACGCCGCATCTTTTAGTTCACCGGGCGATAACATTTTCGTTGGGCTGGCGACAGCGGTGTCTAACTTTAACGATTCCACGGGTGAGTCTGGGGAGCCAACGATTACCGAGGCGGACTATACCAGCTACGGAAGGAAACAAGTTGCGGCTTCCGGCTGGACGTTGACTGCTGACACAGCTAATCAACAGACCTGCACAAATGCTGCCGATATAGACTTTACGGCGTCTGGTGGCGGCGGAACTGATGTGATCACGCATGTCTTCATAGCCACGCATGAAACTGCCAGTCTTGACACGCTGGGGTCTGGCGGTAACGTCTTGTTTATCGGCGCTCTGGATGCAAGTAAGTCAATCGCCACCGGAGACATCTTCCGCATCAATGCAGGAAATCTAACTATCGAGTTGAAGTAAGATGGCTATCACGACGGCTATGTGTAACAGCTTCAAGAAAGAACTCTTGGAGGAAGGTCACAATCTTGCCAGCGATACTATAAAGGTCGCGTTGATAAAGACCAGTGAGTCTGGGACTTATAACGCGACCACAACGAACTATCAAAACATAACGGACAACAGTGACGAAGCGTCTGGCACAAACTATTCCACTGGGGGAGAAACTTTAGGAACGGCCACTGTTACTTTAGATCAAACTGGCAATCGTGCGTATGTGGATTTCCCAGATCGAACATTTTCAAATGTGACTACATCGGCACAGGGCTGTCTTATCTACAACTCAACAAACGGTAATAAAGCTATAGCTGTTATAGCTTTTGGTGGGTCTGGCGTTTCAGCTTCGGCTGGCGATCTTACAATTCAGTTTCCGGCAGTAGGGACAAATGGTGCTAACGCTATAATCCGTATCGAATAGATGGAGATATTAAATGGCACTTGTTCTGAAGGACAGAGTTAAAGAAACGACTACGACTACAGGGACAGGCACCTATACCCTTGCGGGTGCAGTAACTGGTTTTGAATCGTTCTCTGAGATAGGTAACTCTAATACAACTTACTATTGCTGCACCGATGGCACCGATTTTGAGGTAGGCATCGGTACGTATACTGCCTCGGGTACGACACTAGCCCGTACAACGATTCTCCAATCTAGCAACAGTGACAGTGCCGTAAACTGGACATCCGGCACACGCGATATCTTTTGTACGCAGCCTGCCGAAAAGGCTGTGTTCCTAAACAGCAGTGATCACCTAGAAACTGAAGGCGGTGTGATTGCCTTAAAGAACGGCGGCTCACGTTCAGAACTACGCCTCTATTGCGAAAGTAATAACGCACATTACTCCGCCCTACAAGCTGCAACCCATGCGGATTTATTAGGTGTGGGAAATGTAACATTAACGCTACCCAACGCAACAGGCACTCTGCTTGGAACTAACAACGCAGACGATCCTGCAACTGTGTCTAGTAGCGCAGAGGTCGATCATGTTTTAGTTGCTGACGGTAATGTTCTTAAAAAGGCAACCGTTGGCAATCTTGGTATAAGTGGCGGTGGTGGTGGCAACGCAGACACTGTGGACAACTACCACGTTTCTGTTGTGACATCCCTTCCCGGCAGTCCAGATTCCAACACCATTTATTTTGTGACGGGGTAATCAGCAATGTATCCGAAACCACAAGGGTATGAATATTCGACGGAACCTCTCCCCGCCGTGGTAATAGTTTGTAAAGGTGAAAACGGTGAAGAAGAAGAAATTGTAGTCATAGAAAATTGTTTTGACTCCAGCGGACCTACTTGGGATATGGGCGCTATTTGTGCGGCTTGCGAAGACGCGTATAAAGAATGGCTAAGTAAAAGATAATGGCGACTTATTGGTTAGACCCGTTTCTTGAAGCGACTACACAGGGTAATGGTACTACAGATACCAGCACTCAAGATGGCTCATACGCTGCACCTTTTTCACTCTTAAACTTCCGCGAGACTGGTTCAAGTACTTTGACGACTACAATCAACGGCACCACTCTTTCTGACGGTGACGAGGTTAGATTCAAGGGTCTGCCATTTGCTACTTTATTTGAAAGTAAGGGGAATGTTTATCATAGCGGAGGTGCCTATAATGATATTGATGGACACCTACAGCCTATAACAGGAAACAGTAGCTTTGATGCTACTATTTCCACTACTAAATCCAGTCTTTTTGCTTTTCAAAATAGTGATATATCGACTTACCTTCCCGGTTGGGCACATCCTTTGTGGATCGCCGCTTATTACACAAGCGATAGCTCGAACTTGTATACCCTTCTCTCCCCGTTCTTATGGCCTGTTCTAGATGAAACATTAGGTTACAACACGGCAAGCAGCACGGGTATGGAGCTATTTAGACTAAAGGATACCTACGCTAATCCTATAGATTTAGGTAGCGATTATTACTACTGGTTTGCTACTACTAACAAAGTCAAGTTAACCGCAGGGTGGACAAGCACAACTGCTCAAGATGGCTACAGTATTTTTGAAGCGCATAACAGTTCCAACTATAGATATCTTAATATAGCTAGGACGAATAATTGTAAAACTCAATTTGACCTAGAGCGTTGTGTTATATGTCACGCATCAAGGCAAAATGCTGGGAATTACAATGAAATATATTTTGACGGTTATCGGATTCTCAGAGGAGAACAGACAGATCATGTGTTCTTTTCTTGCGCCAGTTCTAATGATCGCGGGTTTTTAGTATACTCAGCCGACGATTATACCACCGTTGGCGCGGGTAACAACACAACTACGTATCCTTGCTTTTTTGGTTCTGGAAGGCAGAGATATAATCATGCTACGTTTCATCATCAGACTACGTCTAAAACGTATGTAGAAACTGTCAAAAACCTAATTATTCAACCAAAGCTCCAAACCACTGCTCTTCGTGATACAGTTACACTGAATATTGGAAATTTTTACGGTACGTCCTCCGACGATAATGATGGCAAAAACAGAGTCCTGTATTCAAATTTAGTAGAAGCTGGAGCAACCATAACTTATCTCCAAGATAGCATTTACTTTTTGACACGGGATGCAAGCTCGGGTGGACCTATAGCACTGCAAACAGACCCACTAGAGCTTCAAAACGAGGTGTATCAGTCTGGTTTAATAAAACCCGGAATTGCACCTCTAGCCAGTCTTACTGCTACAACTAGTGCTACCTCGGAATATGGACCGAATGATGCTGGCTCTATTGTTGATGCCGCTTATCTTGGTTTAACGAGAGAAGTAAGTACCAACAACACTTGGTTTACGCCCACTCTTGCTAGAGAGGGGTTGCTACCCATTAGATACGGGTCACTAGAAAAACTAACCTGCAATTCAAATAATTATAAAACTACGGCCCATAATATCGCATTAAACACAGCGACCGCTTTAGGTGCGACTGATGCTCCTCAGTACATGATCTGGAGCGCAGAGCACAATGATTACGATGGCAATCCTTTATCACTCATAGGTGATCCTTACACGGCTGGGAACAGCTATGGTGTTCTTCTGTATAACGACGTAGCTAACAGTCAGAGTGCCCTTGTGGCACAGTGGTCAGGAACTACCGGCGGCGCGTCTAGCAATGCGTACATACCACTAGACCTTCCCGTCCCAAGTTATAATGCTGGAAGTGACAATTTAAGAGTTACAGTGTCTGCTGCTTATTCTAATGGTGGCAGTGGCGGTCAAGAAAAAATTAGGCTACAAGCACATCATAGAGATTCTACTCAAACTAATAAATTTCGTTTTTACGATTCGAGCGCGGATACGACGATATCTTCAAGCGATGCGTCGTCCCCTACCACCGCTACGCTCAACTTGACTAACGTGCCGACAAGTGGGCAAGACAACATAACAAATGTTATCGTTGGCATTAAGTTACAATTTGCATCCAACACTAACATTCAAAAGTTTTATATAACCAATGCTGCGATAGAGACGTACTAAAATGCCGGTATCAAGGGTAAGCGGATTAGGGTTTTACGATACCCGCACGGTTACTGGATTCGGTTTTGTCGATGACACTTATACTGACACTACGATTCGTGTTGATCTTACCGCAGTTTCTGCCACTGTTAATCTAGGAACAGTAGCGGCTACCACCGACTCTCCTTTATTACCTTCTCTCTCCGCCACAGTTAGTCTGGGAACTGTCGTTGCCACAGGCGGGGAGACTATCGTCGCAGTAACAGGTGTAAGTGCAACTGCGGCCATAGGAGTTGCTGAACTTGTAACCCCTATGACGAATATAAAAATAGGTTCTGTTACCCCGACAGAAATTCACGTAGGGGGGGAGAGAGTCTATAGAGCATATGCTGGCCCTAACTTGGTGTGGTTCCAATCACAAGGACAGCCGGTTGGTTTTTCAAGTAGTCTTCTAAGTATTACTGGACAAAACTCATCATGGAATCAACAAACGATTAACATAAGCGCGTATGCAGGAAATACGGTTTATTTTGTTGTGAAATACGTGTCAGGATCTAGTTACACAGGCGATTTCCAGATCGACGATGTAACCATAGACGGAACAACTTACAATTTCGACAGTAATGCCACCGGCTGGAGTACGAGTAACGCGAATAGTTCCGGCGAAACATTTACTTACAGCAGTATCAGTTGGGGAGATGTCGGCACTTCCGCAAGCGCCTATGGGGAGTGGGTAAGGGATAGCGGCGGAACGGGTTCGTACGGCACGGGATTATCGGTAGATCACACGCTTGGAACCTCATCCGGTTTTTATCTGTATACCGAAACCAGTTCACACGGTCACTCCAACACTGAGTTTTGGCTACGGAGTCCTTCAATAACTTTAAGCGCTAGTCCCGGTAATTTGACGTTCTGGGAAGCGCGATTAGGCGGTACTATCGGTACAAGCAATTATTTCTTAGACGTAACGGCGTGATGTAAGGCTAGGATTTAAAATTGTTTTCAACTTCTGCATTTTCAGAACTACCTTTTGCAGCGGCACCCGTCGCAGCCACTGGTACTGTTAAGACAGGAGTTGCTAGTCTTTCTGCAAACTTTACTCAAACAAGCGCGTCAATAAATGTCGCGTCCGCTGTTGCAGAAATATCTGGCACATCTTCTGCGGTAAATGTGGGCGTTGGCATCCTTGTCGGCGCATCAACGGTTTCTTCCAACTTCACAGAATCTGTGTCTGCTGTTGGCATCCTTGTCGGCGTTTCGGAGCAGTCAGCCAACTTCACAGAGACAGCATCAGCTATTGGTGTGTTGTCTGGAGCCTCTTCTCAATCGGCGAACTTCACCAAAACCTCCGCTGCTGTTGGCGTCCTCTCTGGCATCTCTAGTCAAGACTTCAGCTTCACTGAAACGGTATCTGGAGCTAGAGTACGGGTCGCTTCATCATCTCAATCCGCTAACTTCACTGAAACATCGTCGGCGGCAGCTATTCGAGCAGATTCGGCCACGCTATCGTCTTCTTTTGAGCAAACTGGTGTTGGATCTGGAATACTTGTTACAGGCGCAGATTTAACTGGAACATCTTCTGCCTTGTCTGTAGGCGTAGGCGTTCTTGTTGGAGATGTTACGCTAACGTCCAGCTTTACTAAAACGACTAATGCTGTTGGCGTCCTTTCAGGAATTTCATCGCAAGATATAAACTTTACAAAAACAACATCCGCCGTAGGGGTGTTGTCCGGTGCCTCTAGTCAAGACTTCAGTTTCACTGAAACTGCGGCGGGAACGCGGTTACGTACAGCAACCTCGGCTCAATCAACTAATTTCACGAAGACATCATCAGCAGTTGCTATTCTGTCGGGGACTTCCTCGCAAGATTTCAACTTTACTGAAACTTCTATAGGGGTCCGCCTACGCACTGCTGCATCAACACAGTCGGCGAACTTTACCGAAACTTCTATAGGGGTCCGCCTACGCACTGGTGCATCAACACAATCGTCCGCGTTTACTAAATCTTCAGTCGCTACTCGCTTACGCACTGGTGCATCAACACAGTCGGCGAACTTTATTCAGACAACTACGCCAGCGGCTATCTTAGTAGACTCCGCTACAGTGTCTGCCCTGTTTGAACAGACCAGCACAGGTTTTGGGATATTTGCAGGTAACGCAGATTTAACCGGAACGTCTTCTGCTCTGTCCGTTGGGGTTGGAATTTTAGTTGGAGCTTCTTCGATTTCGTCTTCGTTTGAAAAGACAGCATTAGGGTTCCGCATTTTATCGGGGGCCTCTGAGCAACAATCAAACTTCATAAAAACTTCTACAGGAACTCGTTTACGCACGGCGGCATCTTCACAATCGGCGAACTTTACCCAGACATCTATAGGATCAGCCATTCTTGTAGATTCAGCCACGATGTCTGCCCTGTTCAATCAGACCAGCGTAGGGGTGAGCATATTAGTAGATTCAGCCACACTGTCCGGTTTGTTTGAGCAGGCCAGTGCAGGGGTTGGGATATTCAGCGGAATTGGTGATCTTAGCGGCACTTCTTCTGCTGTGTCTGTTGGCGTCGGTATTCTTGTTGGCGCATCGGCTGTGTCGTCTAACTTTACACAGACAGGTGCTGGCACAAAAATAGTGGCCGGTGTATCAACGCAGGATTTCAATTTTACCAAAACGGCACAAGGAACAAGACTTAGGACTGCGGACGCCGATCTTTCTGCGTTGTTCGATCAAACAAGTGTAGGAACCCGCATACGGACTGCGACCTCAGAGCAAGAAGCACGGTTTATACAACAGGCTGTTGGAAACCTGACGGCAAGTGGGGCTTCAGATATTAAGATCTTAGTGGTACAATCCACGTTAGGGGAGTTAAAGTTTGTTCCCGTTGACACTGGTCAATCTACTGAAACATGGTCCGACCTTACACACACGGGTGATACTTGGACGGATCTTAATGCTACAGGTGGAGACGTTTGGTCAGGAATAACGCACAGCGGCGGCACTTGGACGGACGTTGATCTCAGCAGTAATTCAGACTCTTGGACAGAGGTGGTGAACTAGATGGCTTCTACATATACGGACAATCTTGGCATAGAGAAGCCCGGATCTGGCGAACAAGCAGGTACTTGGGGTACAACAACCAATACCAACTTTGACATCATCGACCGCGCTATTAACGGCGTTTTAGCCCTGTCATTGACTGGAACCACAACGACTTTAACCACAACTGACGGGGCGCTTTCGAATGGTGGCTTTAAGGTTCTTGTGCTTGGTGGATCTCCCAGCGGCACAAATACGATCACCATTGACCCAAATGACCAAGACAAAGTCTATTTAGTTAAAAACTCATCTGGGCAAACCGCGACTTTCACACAAGGTTCTGGCGGCGACGCATCAATTATAGATGGTGAAACGGCATGGATTTTTGCTGATGGCGCAGGTAGTGGCGCAGCGGTGCAAAAAGCCAGCTTCATACCGGATATTGTAGGTGACCAAACTCCCCAGCTTGGCGGAAATTTGGACACAAATAGTCACAATATTCTTGTAGATGACGCTCATTTTATTGGCGATGAAAATGGTAATGAGCAAATTATTTTTCAAACTACATCATCTGCTGTCAATCAAATTGATGTCACTAATGCCGCGACAGGAAATTCTCCGCAAGTATCGGCTACTGGGGATGACTCCAATATTAATCTAAAGCTGGCTGCAAAAGGAACGGGCAAGTTGGAACTTGCTTCTGACCTTCAGGTCAACGGCACCACGAACAACTGGACTATTGAAGTGGATTCAGACGATCATCTGTTGTTTAAATACAACGGCACTGCTGTTTTTGCACTTCAGGATAATGGTGCGGTTATTGCCAAAGACGACATCACGGCGTTTGGCACGCCGACTTAGGGGGCATAGATGGGTGTTAATGGCGGCGCAGGAAACGAGATTTCTTTCTCGGATTTACAAACTTTTTACGGCGG
>TARA_R100000654_G_scaffold991_3_pt1 | contig 12633 bp, 27 predicted proteins | sample TARA_R100000654 | Tara Oceans TARA_R100000654 (sample SAMEA2622473) | marine metagenome | biome: marine biome (ENVO:00000447); feature: surface water layer (ENVO:00002042); material: "saline water (ENVO:00002010), including plankton (ENVO:xxxxxxxx)" | depth 5 m
GTCTTAGTCTATATGTTATTCTTTACTATGTATAGTATTAGTTTATGCTTATTCGGCTCGATTTTTAGGGTTTTACTTGCTTTATTCATATAGTATTTGTAAGGCTTAAAGTATTGCTTTAGGTATAGTTAAAGTATTAGTTGATTTGGCTTCCGATTTTAGAATTTACTTGCATATTAAATTAAATAAATGTATGGGTTAAAGTGTTACTTCATATTGCTTAAAGTATTAGTTTAATTGGCTCAAATATTTAAAAAAAGACTTGTTTTATTTATTTAGGTCTATTTGGCTCAAAATTGCCCTTTTAAAGCCATATGTACCATTTAACGACTGATAACACCTAAAAGTTGAGAAACCTTCTGAATCGCATTTTCACGAGAAGAACTTAAATAAATTGTTGCATATGTTGTAAATATATCGTATTACGCACACGCACACTTTAATTATATACCTTTTATTAAATGTTTTGTTGTTATTATGTAAATACGGATTAAATACTTGCGTAATAATTAAAATATGCTTAAAATAGAGCAACGCCCAAATTGAGCGTCAACAAAATAAAAAGGAAACAACATGCGACAAGATATTTTAAATGCAATTAAGACTTTTGATAACGACACGCTACTTGATGTTGCTTTAACTATGGGCTTTATTAATGTTAAGCAATTATTAGAGGCACGAAAAAATAATGAGCTACCAAAAAAAGCAACAAAAGAATATATTAGAAAAATGGCTTTAGCTGATGAGAATGTAGCTGAGTGCGTTCTTTTTAACGCTTAAATAAATAACTAAATAAAATAAAAGGAGTTAAAATATGAAAAAAGAAAGAGTTATAATAGATGTTTGGAACACAGAAGACGGCTACGAGATATTTAGGGTATATTTAGCAGGAAAATCGGCAGGAGTTCACGAGCCACCTAACAACACTCATAGCGGAGGGTTTTTCTACTATGATATAGATGATAGCTATTTTGAGGGTTGGGAGGTCGTAGAAGACTATAGAGTATAATTCATACTGAAGAGCTTTTAAAAAGCGAAACGGCTTTAATTAGCCGTCTATGAATAAAATAAAAGGAGTTAAGAACATGGAAAAAATGAACAGATACAAAGAGAACTTAAGGGTTACAGATTCTAATGTATATAGCTATAATACAAAGGTTGCCGATATAGACCATATTAAAAAAGAAGTGAGGGCTTTGGGTTGGTGGTCGGTTACTACATCAAAGCATATTAATTACGTGGCTTCTGAATATGGCTATAAATCGATAAAATCTTAACTGAAGAAGCTCAAAGCAGAAACGGCTATTTTTTAGCCGTCTTAAGATAATAAAAGGAGATTATAAAATGAATAAAAACGAAAAGTATTACATAGATAAAGACGGCAAAATTGATGTATTAAATATTAAATATAAATGCTATGATTATTTGGGTTCAAAAATGGGTTACAAAATATATATAAACGGCTCAAAGTTTCCTAAAAAACACGGCTTTTATTATACATCAATGTATAAAGATAATTGCATAAAATATGCTATAAAAGATTTTTATAATAATAAATAAGGAGTTAATAAATATGAATAATAAATGGACTAAAGAAGATTATATTTCAATGTTTTATTTTACATTAATTATAATAATCTGGTATTTTATATTTTTCGGCTAAATAATAATAAATAAGAAGATTATAAAAGTTTACATAATATATGTTATCAGTAATAAATGCTAAGAATAAATATAAATCTATACTTATAAATATTATGAAAAAAATAAAAAAAGATATATTAAATATTATATTTTCAAGTATAATTTCAGAGGCTTATAATTATATTATTTATATTTATTTACCATATAAAACAAAATAAAGCTTGGATTATAACTTTAAAGATTATAAATTAGATTATAAATAAAGGAGTTAAGAGATGAGTAAATTAAAAAGTTATATATACGATTGGTTAGAAGATTACGGATATTCGCTTGGATATGATGTTCCAAGTAGATTACCCGAAATAAAAGATATGGACTTTATATCTAAGCATAATATTTCATACAATAACTATAAAGGAGAAGAGTAATGAGTTACGATGTAGAACTATGTAAATGTCAGCATGAGTTAGAACAAGAAAAAAAGAAGACTAAAGCAATAGATGAGATTATAAATTATATCTTACAAAATAATGATTACAATTTAAAAGGCATTGAAAATATATTAGTAAGGTATAAAATGATTGATAAAAAAGAAAAGAAAATAAATGTGCAAGACCTTGCATCTAAACTATTTGGAGGTATAAAATGAAAATAAAAGATTACAGAGAAAAATACAGACGGATACATATTCCAATTAGTGAGCATGACATTGATTCATTTGAAAAGTTAATAATGGGAATAAAAAGCCATATTGATTGGACATTTGAAACTGATGATGGAGAGCCAATTAACTTAAAGTTTGTTAAAGATTATGAGGGGGAAGAATGAAGAAAACTAAATGGACTTACGGAATACATAAATTTAAGAACAAAAAAGAGGCAGTTAATTTTCTTAAAGGTAATGGGCATAGTCAAAATTGGATAAATGGATATTTAATGATAAAGGAGCAAAAATGTTAAATGATTTAATGTTTGATTTAATCTATCTTACAGACACAACCATCACAATTATAATGAAGCTATCTATAATTATATTGATATATAAAATTATAATCGGCTTGAGAAAAAAATGTAACCTATTAAATAAAGGAGAGTTAAAATGAAATTACAAAAACTAAAAAAACGAATAGAAGCAACTTTAGAAGAAGAACGAAAAAATATATTTGAAGGACATCAAGACCAAAGAAATTTAGAAGGTTGGATTGAGGCTCTTGAACATTGTTTAGAGGAAATAGAGTTAGTTGAAAACCAGTAAATGTTGTGGTCAGAAAGCCAAATATGGCGTAGATAAGAAAGGTTTTGGTGTGTGTTCATGGTGCAATAAGCCAAGCAAATTTATTAACAAGGAGAAAACATGAAGAAAATTAATATAGAAAAAAAACTTAAAGATGAAATGAGATATAAAGTAATTTTTAAACTTACTTATTCATGCGTTTATACAATAAAAAAACTTACAAAAAATAAAACTATTAAAAATTTATGTATTAAATGTATGGATAACATAAAAAGTGTTGTTCCTAAAACAGAAATAAAAGAAATTGAACTTAATAACTTATAATATTACAACCTTAGTGAGCAAAAGCATAGAGGATTCCCTACCCCTATCAAAAAGAGCAGGAAACCTATGCCTTTAGAAATTACAACCTCAGAGTCGCTTTCGTGCATACACATTATAAATTTAGCTTATAATATGCGATATTCTTTTTATTCGTCGCTAATGATATATCTCACAGTCAAAATATTTCGTCTTCTGTTAGCCTTTGAGATTCCCCTTTTGGTAGGCTATTTAAATCCATTATCGCCAAAAGTATCGAACCAAACCAATAATGGACTATTAATATATAATACTTCAAATTATAAATACAACAATTATTTTTTCTTGCATTATTTCTATAAATATAATAATATATGCAATATACAAACAAAGGAGAGTTAAAATGAGTTTATTTGAAAAGTTAAATAAGGTAGATGTTAATAACCATAAAAAGAAAAAAGGTCAGTTTGATTACTTGAGTTGGGCTTTAGCAGTACAAGAGTTGTTAAAGGTCTGCCCAGATGCAGAATGGGAAGTACATGAATATCAAAGCGAAAATGGATTAACTGCACCTTATATGACAACCAGTTCTGGTTGCTTTGTAAAGGTCAGCTTAACTTGTGAAGGTGTAACAAGAAGCCAAGTTCACCCTGTTACTGACCATAGACACCAAACTATAAAAGACCCAAATGCACAACAAATTAACACATCAATACAAAGATGTTTAGCTAAAGTGATTGCATTGCATGGACTTGGCTTGTATATCTTTGCTGGTGAAGATTTGCCAAACTTTGATAATTCTACAAGTCAACCACAAAAAAGTTACAAGCCTTATAAAGCTTCTGATTATATGAAGAATAATATGAGGCAGATATTTTCAGCTAAAGGTGTTTATAAAAAAGACAAAGCCGAAGCTATATTTAGAGAATTAACTAAAGAAGATGGTCAAAGAATTAAAGACTTAATGGAAGGCGGAAAGATAGAACAAGCAGTAGAGGAGTTCTATAAACTATAACAAATTTGCGACAGTATAAAAACTTCTTAAATCGTAGAACTTTATTAGTAAAGTGCATATAAATACATTGCGTGGCTGAAAGTTGCACGAGTCGCAAAAAAATAAGGAGAAGGAATGGTTAAGGTTATAATTATAATATGCAGTTTTATTTTTAGTCTTAGCATTGATGCTATAACTCAAGTAAAAGGCGATACATCAAAGGTGGTTACATACCACAAGAACGGTACGCTTAAATCAGAAGGAACAAAGATTAAAAAGTTTCGTCATGGAAGCTGGTATTATTACGATGAAGAAGGATATTTAATTAAAATGGTTAAATACAAAAACGGCAGAATGGTTAAGGAGTTTAGCAATGAAAGACATCCTAAAACAATTACAAGATAGATACAAAGAATATGAGCAAGAAATTTTAAAGAAGAAGCAAGAAATTCTTCAGTATCAAGGGGCTATGGCTTCTAACAAAGAAACACAAAATTTTATAAAAGAAAAAATAAAAAAGGAGAAAGAAAATGTCAGCAATGAAGTTTAATGTAGGTGAACCAAAGAAAGTAACATTATCATTTGACCAGCCAAAAATAGGAACTAATGATTATGGTAAGTGGTATATGTATGGTATAAAAACAGATATAAATGGTGGCGATGATTCATTCTTTGCTACTTATACACTACATACTATGATTCAGAACTTAGGTGCAAAGGAAGGCGATGAAATTACTGTAGAAAAATGTCAAGATGGAGATGCTTTTTTCTTTAAAGTAAATGGTCTGTCAATGCACGATATGAATAATGCAGGTTCAGCAGAAAAGATAGAAGAAGCAAAGCCAAAGCAAGAGATTGGAGAAATTGATAATTCAACTGCGGTCTTGCAACTTGCAAAAGCAAAACAAGAAATCAAGTCTTTAAAAAGCGAGTTAGAAAAGTTTAAAGCTAACCCAATAAGTGAAAATGACATACCTTTTTAATATGCCTAATTTTAAAGATATAACTTTTGAGCAGTTTTATAAATTATATCCAAGAAAAGTTGGTAGGTATCTTGCTGAAAAGAATTTTAAGAAACTATCTGCAAAAGAAAAGCTAATGGCTTTCAATGGTCTTAGTAGATATAAAAAGTTCTGGAAGGCAAGTGATACAGATAAGCAGTTCATTCCTCATCCTTCTACCTTTATAAATCAAAAGAGGTGGGAGGATGAAATTGAGTTGCCTAAATCAAAAGCATTGTTTAAACACGATGTAACTGGTAAGTTCTTTATTGGTTATTGTGGCAAATGTAAAGATTCTGATTTTTACAACGACTATGAACTAAAAGGCGATAGCAGATGTTGTAAGTCTGATATATTGCCTGAGAGAGAATAAAATGGAAGAAACACTTAACATAGAAGATTTTAAAGAGTTTGTACAGCATATAAAAGAAACATATGAAGATGAGCAGTTAGATATGATTTTAAAAATATCTATTAATGCACTTTGGATTATGTTTGAGCAAGGACACGATATGCCAAGAAAAACTTTAATAGAATTACAAAAACAATTATAGGAGAGGCTATGAATATTTACATTGTTCGGTATGAGGATGCCGATATAGAATACTGTTCTTTTTACTGCAACCAAAGGGATGCCCATAAAGGAAGAGCAAAGCTAAGAAGGAAGTTTAAAAAGTTTAAATCAGGGAGCATTGAGAAAGTAAATGTAGGAAGAAAGAAGGAAGGCTTTATAAATTTGTTTCATAAATACGCTATAAAATCAAAAGAAAGAAAATAATAACTCGGGGCGAGGGGTCTCTTAACTCTTCTTGGCTAACGCCAATTCCTTCCTTCGCCCCACCTAATTATGGAGATATAATGAAAATATTTAAAGAATTAGATAATGTGTGGTTTTGCAATGGTAAAAAGTTTCTTACAGAAGAAGAAGCTAAAAAGTATAAAGAAAAGCTACTAAAGGAGAAAAAATGAATTGTTGGCATTGTCAGTCTGATTTAATTTGGGGCGGAGACCACACCTATGAAGACTATGGAATGGAAGGAGAAGGTATTGTAAGTAATCTTTCTTGCTCTAAATGCAATTCTTATGTACTTGTTTATTCAGGAGATGAATATGCCGAATAAAAAAGCCAAACAAAGAAAGCACGAAAAGAAACAAAGAATTAAAGCTATAAAAGAATGGAAGCGAAAACAAAAACTATTAAAAAAGGAGAGAAATGATATACTTAATAAAAGCAGAAGAAACTAACTTATATAAAATTGGGTATACAGCGGGGAAGTCTAAAAACAGAATTAAAGCAATGCAAACTGGCTGTCCTCATAAATTGTTAGTTGTAGAAGAGGTCGCAGGGGCTGTTGAAAAAGAAAAATGGTTACATAAATCTTTTTCAGAGTATAGGAAACAAGGAGAGTGGTTTGAATTTGATGAACAAATAATAGATAGCGTTTTGGATAAAATGAAACAAAAACATACTATAGAAGATGATACTACTTTAGAGGATTGGAGAGCTTTTCACGAAAAACATATACGAGACTCTAAAAGCGTAGACTATCGTATGGACTATTTTATAGCGCTTGCAATTTTAGAGATTATGAGCGGAAATAATGACACAGCCATACAAAGGTTGACGGAATTTAAAACAATTTTATTTGGAGGGGGCGGTCTCTCAATATTTCCATCACTAACTGAAAGAATATTAAATATCGATTAAAGAAGGAGAGAAATGACTCATCCAAGTAAAGTTAAAGGAAATAAATTTGAAAGAGATGTTGTCAATAAGGCAAAAGATTTTGGTCTCGACGCCAAAAGAGCCTACGCATCCAACGGTGAAAGCTTGGGGATGCACGCCGAAGTTGACCTTGTTATAGAGGACTACAAAGTTCAAGCCAAAATAAGAAAGAGTATAGCATCCTACCTTATACCCAATGACAATGTAGATGCTCAAGTAATAAGACAAAACAGAGGCGAGGCTTATATTGTGTTCAGGTTAGAGGATTGGCTAAAACATATTAGCGGTAAGGCTAACAATAATGTGGGAAGTTAATGGAGATAATATCAGAAAGCGACGGAAACATTGATGAGTCTTACTGCTAACCAAGATTCTTTAAAATATGTTGATTATATTCGAGGATGTACTTGCTTGGTCTGTTTTGCCTCCTCCCCTGACCCTGACCACCTTGAAGCTATTGGTATGGGGGGTAACCGCAAAAACCCTACACTCAAACACTTCTCTTGCGTACCCCTCTGCCGAGAACATCATACTGAAAGACATATGATTGGCATACCAAGCTTTGAAGATAAATATAAAATTAATTTATGGAAAGAAGCATTTAAACTACTAAGAAGTTATTATGCCAAGAAATAAAGACAAGTCTAATTTTGATTTAGATATTAATTTTGGAATTAAGGGAGAAAAGCACATAATTAATTTGTTTGAGGGAGATGGAAAGGTTGAGGTAAAAACAGAAAGAGATATATGGATGACCACAGGTAATTTAGCTTTTGAAATTAAAGGATTTGAAGATAGGCTTTCTGGAATATCAACCACAAAGGCAACATGGTGGATTCATATTTTAAGCTACAATAATAAACCTATAATGCACTTTTGCTTTAATGTTGCATCTTTAAAGAAAGCATTAAAAAGATTGGTGAAAAACAAAAACGCTAAAATAAAGAAAGGTGGCGATAAAAATTATTCTACCATAATATTAGCACCTATAAATAAACTATTAGAAGAATACTATGAAGTTCACAGCTAAAATAAAAAACGGAAACTTAATATTCCATGATACAGCAGGTTTAAAAAGATATTTAAACGGGATTGAGGGCGAAGTATCGGTCAACATAAAAGAAGCCCCTAAAGCCCGTTCTACGCAACAAAACAACTATTATAGGCTTATCATTAGACAGATTGGAAATCACTTAGGTTATGACGAAGATGAGATGCACGATGTCATTAAGCAAAGATTTTGTATTCAATCTACTAAAGATTTAGATACTGAAGAATTTAGTGAACTATTAGATAGAATTATTAGATTTTCGGCAGGATTAGGCTTTATAGTAAAAGACCCTCGCCGAACCTAATTACCAAACTTCCATTATATTCATAGACACACTCCAAGTACGATGTGCTACCTGTGTATAGGTAAGTGAATCTTGGTCAATTACACATAAAGCAAACTCTTTATTATCGGCATCTTTATCAGGGCAGAAGATAAATCTTAAATTTCCGCTATGGGTGAGGTTAAAAAAACTTGCCATAGATGAATCAAAAGTATATCCTGATTCGCCAAGCTCTTCATCCCATGTAAAAAACTTGTTCTCATTAGTAGATGTGCTAAACACATCGCTATCAGACATATAGCTTAAAGTAACTTGCCAAGTTCTTCTGCCTCTTTCTGCACCAATCTTATAATCATGACCTTCTTGTTTTTCTAATGTCCATGCAGGTAAGTCGCCCCAATGTGGCTGACCTAAATGATTAAAGTTAGTTATAGTGCTACCACCTACAGTTGTTTGTATATTTGCACCTTCATAAGACTTTATTAGTTTTACATTTAAGTCTGGCGAATGACTTGGCTCAAAAAACCTACCAAAAGTTAAAGCACCAATGTTAGCAGTAAAATCCTTATCTTCTTGCTTGCGGACTATCATTTGTATTCTACTAAAAGCATGAGGACTGTTTGAGTTGCTCATGTCTCCTATTTCCCATAAAGAATACCCATTATATTCAGGGATACCTTCATTGTCTCCTAAATAATTTAAATTAACTATCTCAGTAAAATTTTTTGCTCTTCCAGAATCAATTTTTTCTTCTCCTGAATCGTTTAAATACTTTCCTGAATAAAATAAATAAACTGAGTCTGCTACACCGCTATCTGAGCTTTCTAATGTTCCTAAGTTGTGGTTTAATATTCCTGCATAATTAACTTCAGACAATAATTTAGATAATTGTTTGTTACCTTCTGTTATAGGTAATCCTTCATTAGGGTCTCCTGCTGTATAAAATCTAAAAGCAAAGCTTGATGGATTTGGGTTTATCCTAAAATTATTAGTTTGAACTGGGTTCATGTTCCAAACATTTTCAGCATTTTCTTGACCTTCTAACAAGCCATTTGAGTTTGCACCAGTATAATATCCAAGCGATTTCAAATATGATGGTATATCTGCATAAAATCTTGGTTTTCCTATAGTTCTTTTCGCCATAATAAACTCCTAAATAATTGATTTCCTAACTTTTCTTCCTATAATTTTTCTTGTTTCTATTTCTTCTGGTTTTCTTGCATCAGAACCAAATGTTCCAAAATTAATATTCCATTTATCTTGATTTTGGTTTAACACTTTAGCTTTCATAACCTTCCCATCCCAATCAGAATAACTACATCCTGTTATCTCTAACTCTCCAATGTAAGTAAATAATAACTTAGTAAGCTCTGTAGATGCAAAACTAAATATAATAATTTTGTTATCACTTGTTTTAATAGTCCAACCATCACCTAATTTTTTAACAGCTTGTATTCTTCCTATGTAATCTATTTCAAACGCTGCTATCTCTCCATTAGTTTCAACAGAAACAGAACCGTTTCCGTACAATATTTTTACATCACTTGCTCTTGGTTTTTGTCTAAGTTCACTCATTGTCAACACCTAATATTTGATTAACCACCAACACAACATCGCCTATATTTATTTCTCCGTCGCCATTCATATCTCCATTAGTCAATGCTTGTCCTGTTAAGATGTTTGTTCCTAAAATATGGCTTACCATGAGGACAATATCTGATACAGAAACATCACTACTTAAAGTAACATCTCCAGCAACAGGCTCTATAAAATCTGCAAGGTTAATTGAATATGTTTGACCTTTGTAAGAAAAACTTTCATTTTGCATATGATGTAACTGTGTTGCTTTTATTTTTACTTTATCTAAACCTTTTTGGGTTTCTGTAATCATAAATAAAGGTAAAATAAATTGACCGCATCTTATTGGCATATCATCAGGATTTTTAACCACATAGTCTTCATTGTAAACCTTTTTACCTAAAATCATTTCATCAAATTCAATTAAATCACCTATTTGTAAACCATAGTATTTTAAAGGCAAACTTAACTCAACAATGTTATGTTGATTGCAATTCCATAATAATAAAAACTTTGCCAGCTCATTAGCTGTTTGTGCATCTCTAATGTATTTGTTTTCTAAAGTTAGAAAGCTATCTATATAGTCTAAAGACTTATCAATAATATTTGCAAAATTTTGGGATTGTGTTTGAGTTATTTTAAGTCCATAATAATTTTTAGTATTAGCACCAAGATTAAACTTTCCTTCCACAAGTTCTTTGTATGTACCATTAATAAAATATGCGTTCCTTAAATAATCTTCGTTTATTTTAATTAATCCTGTGCTTTGAGAAAAATTATCTAAACCGTAATCATAATTATACTTTATTTCTATTTGAGTAATAACATCTTCTAATGGCGTTCTTGTAAAGTTGTACCCTAAGACTTCATCATGTTTAACAGTTTGGATATTTTCATTACCTGTGTAATTATTTTTAATGTTGATAAACTTTAACATATCGTTAGAAAGGGTAGCAACAGATTGTGAAGATTGCATTATTTCTTCTATAAGCTTTTTGCTTTTTATTTTTTTATTTACACTAAAAGCCATTCTGTATTGTTGATTTATTATTCTTGATTCCTCTAATGAAAGTTGGTCTATTCTTTCAAGGTTGCCTGCATCGTAACCTAATTCATTTTCTAATATATGATATACAATATCAGCTGGCTTTTCAATTAAGTTGTCTGAAGGGTTATAATCAACCTCACTTTCATCAAAAATATTTATAATTTTTATAGTGTTTGTGTTACTAAAAGACCATTTACCAGAATCTTCTAAAGCTTCCCAAGAATTTTCAATATCTTCAACTGAATCTTGATATTCAAATGTAAAACCAAAAAAATCATAGCTTGCAAAAGTAGCTTCAGACATTGCTTGAAAATTAGGGTTTGTTGTTTTTACAAATATATTAAAAGAATCAACTTGACCACCTTGAGGATTAGTGAAAGAATCTGCAAAAAATTTAACTGGAATTTCTTTTGTTTCTCCTGCTTCTATGTTAAATGTGTAAATACCGCTATCATCAGAATATTGACCCCCTACCTCAACTCTTCCATAATTAACAATATTATCATCTGTTAGCTCTCCGTTAAAATTTAAAAACCCCTCATCTACATTTAATTGAGATATTAGGTTTTCTTGATTTTTATCAACAATATATACATTAAAATCACCTGCATAGTAACTTGAGCTTATTCTTAAAGTTCCTTCAATATCTTGTCCTTCAATAACAACAGGTGTTAAATCTAATTCAGCTATTCCTAAATCAAAATTCTTAACAAATTCTGTAAATTTTATAGGTGCATAAAGAATTGGGCTTTCATGTGGAGGTTTCACATCATTAGTATTTACAACATTAGTCATTGGAGATTCGCCAGATGTTAAAGGCGATGTGTCGGCACATTGAATTTTTTTGTTTAAAGTTGGTATATATTCGTTTGAATAACTTCCTTGACCGCCACCACTTACAAGCGGCGGAGTGTAAATTACATTTATGTTGTAAATTTCAAAAGAAAATGTCATTAAGATAGTATGCCCAAAAAGCGTTTTCCTTTGATAAGAAAAGGAATCTTCTCCTCCATTTTCACTAAAATTTTCAGAAGTATCGTCTGCTTTCCCCCAAAATTCATCATACCCATCTGGCTTAATGTTTAAATATGGGAAATTCTCTAATTGTTGATTTTTTTGTGCTTGATTTAAAGCATTAGGATGTATAGGCGGTTCAAAATGAACAAATTGGTCACTTTTAAATTTGTAAACTAAATCATTGTTTAAAGTTACAATTATTGAATAGTTGTAATCTTCCCATTCTATGCTATCTACCATATTAGGTTCGTCTTGAACATTAGGCTCTCTGCGATAAGGTAAATTCCATAATGTTGCCCCTATTCCATTTCCTAAAGCTCTAAATTGATTTGGGTTGTACTCTTCGGCGGCTTGGAAAAATTTATCATAAAAATTAGTACCACCTGCTCTATACCCAAACCCAAAAGAAGCTCCAAAAATATTTTTTACACCTAAAGTTCCTACTCCATTTTCACAGGCATTAAATAATTTATCTCCATCAACATCAATACCTGATATTTGACTATTATCATCTCTTCTTATTCTTAATTTAAGAGGCTGATAAAAGTTGGTTGAGTCGCTTTTAAATTCCCATATTAATGCAGACATTAGTAACCACCCCCTGTGCTTGTTTTTCTAACCACAGATTTTCTTTTTATTTGTGTTTTTGGTTTTGTAGGAGTTGTAGATACAAGTTGTCTTACAGGTTTTTTAACTGGCTGTCTAACTGGCTGTCTAACAGGAGAAACTCGCATAGGCTGTCCACTTTCATCAAGCTG
>TARA_R100000654_G_scaffold2671_4_pt1 | contig 12599 bp, 6 predicted proteins | sample TARA_R100000654 | Tara Oceans TARA_R100000654 (sample SAMEA2622473) | marine metagenome | biome: marine biome (ENVO:00000447); feature: surface water layer (ENVO:00002042); material: "saline water (ENVO:00002010), including plankton (ENVO:xxxxxxxx)" | depth 5 m
CCATTTTCATCAGGCTTCAAAGAGTCCATGTGTCTTTGAAAGTTCTCTTGGTATTTTTTAGAAAGATTAAAAAGTTTTTTTGTGGAAGAGCCCGCAGTGTTAGTTCTGGCGGTATATTCTTTTAAGGTTATACCTCCTGATTTTAAAAGTTTTTGATTAGCCAAAGCAACAGCTGAGGCTTGTTCGGCATAGTTGGCAATAATTTGATTCTGTCCAGCGTCTTGACCTTGAGGTTTGTCTGCTAAAGTTTCTAGATTAGTGAGGACTTCATTGTCTATTTTTTCTTTCTTATCCGCACGCTCTTTAGCGATCCGATTCATATCATCAGTAATCCCTTGAGTAATACCTCTCCAGTCTATCTGATCTTCACCTTCTCTCGATTTATACTTGTAGTACGTTGCCATTATTTATTTTTTAATTACCTCCTTTAAATAAACCTGTGACTCCTTGAAATATGTTTTGGAATACCCCTCCTCCTTTAGATAAAGCGTCACCAGAACCATCAATTCCACCACCTCTTAGCATATCTTGTAAAGCGCCCTGGTTAACTTTGACCCCGCTGTTAGGAAGTATTTTGCCCGCATCAACTTGCCGAGCGGTTCTAGCTGCTTGTCTAGCTCCTTTTGAACCATATAGCTCGGAAGAAGCTGAAAGACCTGTGGCAGCTGCTCCTAGCCCTTGTATCCCCGCGCTGATGTTTGCTGCTTGATTTTTAGCAGCTTCCGCCGCCGCCTCTTGAGCTCCTTCGACTTCAGCTAAATCTAAACGGGCTCTAGACGTAGCTAATCTTGACTCTTCCTGCGCTACTGTTTGCTCTAATTTTTCTAAACTATCTATTTGTCGGTCAGTAATGTTTTGTTCTCCTTGCTGAGTTCCTAACATTACTCTTCCCGCTACTGCTGCTGCACCTCTATCTGATTCTTGACCAGCTTGAAGTATCTGTTGGCCTTGTCGGGCCAATGAATCTCGTTCCCTATCAAATGATTTAAGATTAATATCTAATCCCTTGTAAAAGTTTTTTTCTAATTCACTACGAGCAGCCGCCATAGCTTTATCGGCTTCTTGTTCTGCTTGTCGCTGAAGCTTTCCTTGTTTTGCTGCTTGAGCAAAATTCATTGCTGCTCCACCTACAGCTAATGTGGTTCCTATGATTGCTGTTGCTGCTGCCATATTATAATAATTTTATCATTTCTTGTGAGTAATTATCTGCTGCGGTGTATCCCAAGTTCTCATACGTTTTTATTAAACTTTTATTTTTTAAAAGAGCATAGCTGAATTTTTTGCCGCTATCCTTGCAGATGTTTGTTAATGTTTTAATGAGTAATGTCAAAGCCTCTTTTCGGTGTGGTTTTTTCTTATACTCTTTATTAGATATAATCCAGTCTACCCAAGCTACTTTTGAATTAGTCATATATATAAATCCTGCACATACAGGTATGTTTTTATCTAAAACCATTACGCCACCTTTACCGTTATCGGGTAAAAATGCAGGAACTGGAGCCGTCCATTTCCAATCTCGCCACCAGCCTACAAGAACTTCTTCATAGTCAGTGTCGTTCAATGGTCTTATGTTAAATTCCATTTGTTAACAAAGATACTAATTTTTAAGGATTGCTTTTCATCACCTGAGACTCTACAGCAAAGAGCTCTGTTGGCACTGTTGCTGTATTCTGTAAAACGAATTTCATATAGTGTCCAAGTATACCATGCGACTCAGCTTCTTGATTTTTTATGTAAAGGATAAAAGAGTCTTGAAGGGTAGGAGCAGCGCCTCCAACTACTGTAGCGTCAGTAGTAATTCTATTGATGCTATTAACTAAATCTATTTCTATATCGGTAACCGTGCCAATAAGTGTAGGGCCTGTATAAGGTGGGTTGGCAGAATATAGATTATCTCCAATACTTATAATATTTCCTATGTTTATGGAGGTTGCAAAATTTATAATAGGATTGTTGGTAGTTCCAGTTACTGAAAGACTTTGTGCAATACCATTCATAGATCTCAAAGCATATTCTGTTAAAGCGGCAGGGTCTCCTCCTGCAGTTCTAATATACGCAAACCAATCTCCTTCTTTTTGGACAAACCAGCTGTAGTCAATAAGACCCGTGTTAGGAAGGTCAGTTTCTAATGAAGCCGACCATGCAGTGTCGGACTCTAAGTTTAATGTTTTAAATATTTTATTAGTTAAAGGATCTTCATTAAAAACGCTCGTTATCTCTGATATACCCTGGATGCCATAATAATTATTTCTAACTGTATTGGTGTTGTGTTGGTAAATATTTCCCCCTGAAAATGAATATAAATAATTATTCATACCCACCATATACTCTGGATAATAAGAATAAAAAGAAGGCCATCCGTTAGATGTTTCGCTATAAGTTAAAGTATAGTCTGGCATAATAAAAAATTTAGATATACAAATTTACTAAAAATAACTAACCACTTTATCTCCCCATCCATGCGATTGGCTGTAAGGCCATATCAAATATCTCAAAGGCTTAACCCCTATCACACTTCTAGATATATTCATATAAACCATATTAGACGATTTAAGGGCGTTTATTTCGTCTTTTGTTATTGTATCGTGGTGAACTACTATCCCGTTATTATCTTCCATTACAAGCGCTGCAAATGCAGTATCTTCATATAAGAAGTCATACTTGTTTAATTTTATATGATATTCTTTTGACTCATGGTAGATAGAGTCTCCTTCCATTCCAGGGGGAGGCAGGTTTTGTTTACACCTATGTGTTATAGTCTGATCAGCAAATTTTACCCCAGCATACAACTCATACTCTTCTAATGTTCTCACCTCGCCAAGGCCATATTCTTTAAAAGTGTTTTTATTGCACGGTGAACAAACTTCTCCATTGACACCTAAAAGTTGACGAGTCCGTGCTTTTGAAGCGGCGTCTCTATCAAACCATCTACTATGATCGTCCCAATGCTTTGACCTTCCCTCTCTAGTGTATTCATGCCATACCACAGGTTTGTGGGGTGCAAATAAATCATAGCCATGAGTAAAAGCTCTTACTGAGATAGATATTTCTTCTCCATAAAAATACATAAGAGGATCATGAGGAACCTCCTTACAAAACTGTCCTAATGTAAATGCAAAATGCCCTGAGTAAAATCTTGAAGGAACCGGAGCCGTAGTTTTTCCCATTGCATAAGGATGAAATAAAGCTACACCATCATTCCAAACATTAATTTGCATACCATAAGCTGTGGTGTCTCTAGGCTTAGTGGTATTTAATTCATAAGCTGGACAATAAGAGGTCAGTAATGGCTTTTTAAAACCCTGCTTTTGTAGCTTTGTTAATGTGTTTATACATTCCGTGTCCCACCCAGCTTCAAAACGATGATGAGAGTCTAAATGAAGAGTATAATCTTCACCATTATAATGTCTTTGGATTTCACTTCTCGCCCAACAAGTTCCTTGAGATTCTTGATAAGGAATTTGTATGACGGTAAATCGTCCGTCATCAGCAAACTGATCTAAGCGGTCCCACTCATCTTCCTCTGCATATTGATGAGCAATGCATATTTTTAAATTCTCAGGTTTATGAGCCGTTTCAATTAGATCCTTTATAGTGGGAATAAGTTCGGGGTCGCGATAGCTAGCTATCTGCACAAATATAGATTTCATTAAATTTAATTTTATATACTAAGATACTAAATTAAATTTTAGAACATAGGATTGAAACTCCCTTGCGTACACAAACTGTTGTTACAACCTTGAGAAGTAATTATTTGAATCAAGTCAGCGTTCTTAGCCCCTAAATCTGTGCCTTGTACTGTTCCACACAACACTTGACCAGCGGTAGATCTAAAGTAAATTACTGTTCCGTTTGATAAAGCAGAAGGGGACTCAACTCTATAGTATAGTAAATTACCACATGATAACACAAAATAAACATTGGTAGGCGCATCTTCCGTTATTGTCCCTTCTAGTCTTACTGTAACACTTGAATTTTGGGTTATGCTTGTAGGATTGTAAATAACGTCGGCGCCTGTTATACTAAAGCCTGGATTTACTGATATAGCAGTGTTAAAAGGTGAATTTCCGCCAGATGGTATAGACAAAGGCGAAGCTCCAGTAGTTGAGGAATTTATTCCCGACCCTGTTACTGTGTAACCCACGCCTTCAGTGCTTCCTTTAATTTTATTATCAAATGATGTTATAGTAGCTGTTACATTTTGCGGTGTACTGCTGCATACAGTAGCGTTTCCAAGTGTAACACCATCCCAATATCTAGATATTTTACTAGTCGAAGTAGTAACAGTATAAGTTCCATCAAGCGCAGGTGCCGAGTTTACACATCCATTCGATGAATATAATTTAGTAGCTGCGGAAAAATCACTATTATCAGCAAAAGTAACCCCAAATGTACCAGCGGTACACACAGTAAAGCTATTCACATAATCTACTTGATGAAGAAAACAATTGGCAGGAGGGTTACATTCATTACAATTATCTGTTAGATCAGTTATATCATTGATTGCTGTCTCGATTCCTGAAGTTCCTTTAATTTCATAACAAGTAGTTCCACCGTCTACTTTAACTGCCTGACCCTCTTCGGGAAGTGTCCCATCGGTTTTCACAATTATTTCTGCGCCTCCATCACATGGTACGGCCCTAAAATAATCAAAACCTGTGGGCTCAAAAGGAATGTCAGTAATACAAGTTCCAATTTGTGTTGCACCCCCTGAAAAATTCGCAGTTTCTAATCGTGCACACACTTCTCCTGAAGGGTCTGAGCTATAATCTCTAAAAACACTCTGACCGTCTGAACACCTATTAAATGTACCACTGCCAATAACTCTATAGGTTGCACATGCAGATACATCAGGGCAATCATTTATTATAGTGTTAGTGGTAGGAGTAGTAGACTGGCTAACTAACTTATAACACCCAGCAATTTGTACACCCCCGCTTGTTTGTATTTCTACATTATCATTCACTTTAAAACCTGATTTCATTAGAACATGATACTCAGCAAGAGTTGTATTCTCTCTAGCTAAGAAAGAAGTGTTTGGTGGTACAGCAGCAATACAAGGCGTAGCTCCAGTGGTACAACCTGTGTAAACAGCTCCTCCTGCTAAATATTGTATATCAAAAGTAGTAGCTGATCCTACCCTTTGACTTGTTATTTCATAACACGTATTAGATATTTTAACTGACTGACCCACTACAAAACTAGTTCCATCGGGAGCTTGAATTATTTTAGTAATGTTAGGGTTATTACACTCTTGAGCGTTCCAATATGTATAAAGGGTTGGAACTGTAGGACAAGCACTAGCAGCAGTTAAAGAAATGCCTGTTTCAATTAATGGTATCCCAGGTACGGGAGTAGTTACAGGCTGAGCATTGTTGTATAGATAATAAGCGTTATTATAAATATTAACTACATATAATCTCTGTCCTGAAGTAGGCGTTAATGAACTGTAAATTTTAGTAGGGACGCCCGTATTAGCAGAAATAGGACACAAATCTAATTCATAATACTCAGCAGGCGGCGGTGGTACAACAGCACATTTACCTGTAATAACATTAGTCGTGCTATTTACTGCCTTTTCATTTATAAGCCAACAATTAGAAGAAATATCCGTAGTCACCTCTTCTCCCACGGTGAAATTGTTATCTAGAACAACGTGATCAATTACTGAGGTTACCTTATCTGTTACTTTAAAAGCATTGTTTGGAGTTGGAGTAGGATCCGGTGATGGTTTAGCGCAAGAAGGACAAGGTTCTGCGGGTAGTAATATACCGCCTACTTGTTGGCGAGCAGTTGCTCCACCCATTTGATAATAACCATCGGGAGCAAACGTCGTTAGGGCCGCATCTGTATATACTGCAGTAGCATCTGCAAAATTAAATGTGTCTATGTAGTATATTCCAGCTGTTGCCATTGTGTAAAATTAATTAATTTTTAACATGTAAAGAATGATATTACCCTTCCGTCACTACCTATCTGCACCCATCCTTCCATAAAATCTTGAGTTGCATACTTGCTTCCTGGTGGAGGAGCAACAAATCCATAATATTTATTATTCCCGTTGAAAGGTAAATTAAAATCTCTGTCTGAGAAAAATAAAGTATTATTAGCAAATAAATTTGCAGTAGTAGTAATAGAAGTAAATGCCGGTGCAGCGCAAAATACCGTGTTGTTACACGTTAAATTAGCAGGAGTATCAAACCCTCCATCTTGGTTTGTGTTAAACATCCATACAGGGTTATCCGTTAAATCACTTGGACAATTTGTAGCATCTTTACACGAAGACGCTTGACCCACTATTTCTCCACCATTTCCATTGCCCCAATTAATTTTTTCTATTGTAGCGCATTTTCTTATAGGTATATTTGAGCCGCTTAAATTTATCTCATCATAGTAGACAACATTACCTACGCTAAAGACTCCAAGAGAAGCACTTCCCGACAAGAAAACTCTTGTACCACTACTACCGCATTGTATTGCTGCGTAATATTTTTCTTCACATGCTGCTCCTGCCGTCACTGTTCCATTAGTACCTACTGACCTTACAGGTATATTTGAAGCACAAACCACACTTGAATCTCCCCCTCCTACTGTTTCCTCTAATTGTACTCCATTACATGCCAACCAAGTAAATGTATTGGCTGTACCACCGCAACTCACACCTGCTGTAACAGTACCTGTTCCAGGAGTAGTCGTAGGGACAGTAGTTGAACACACGTCTACAGCATCTCCAGCAGGAACATTTGCTACAAAATCAGCATCTCCATCACAATTAGTAAAATCAATACGAATGGTATCTGCGTTTGCTTTAACATCGTAACTCGTACAAGTAGATGGTGAAGCTAACGTATAGGATATACATCCTATAGGAGTAGGCGTAGGCTCCGGAGTAGGAACCGGCGTTGGTTCTACATTACACCCTACACAGCATACATCATTTAGATCTACTGTTGAATAACATAATTGTACCGCAGTTGAATCCCTGTAATCATATATTAAATATAAATTATCATTAGTAGCCCCGCTTGGCATAGTAAATGTAGCAGAAAATTCTGGCGCATTATTTTGAAGCGGTGTGACATTAGTAGATGCCGCTAATAAAGAAATTATATCGGAAGTTATATTACCATAAACTGTTGCTGATCTTAAAAATCTAAAGTTGTTAGTGTTAGGCTCAAAATCATAGTCATCAAAATTAATTTTATTACTTATGATTGTCACCTTGGCGTCGTCATCTGGGATAACCCCCGCTCCTTGGCTTCCAGTTAAACTTAAATATTGACTTACTAAGGGATTTTCTTTGCCACTTTTAAACTCCATTAATTCACTGTGTAAAGGAGAATTAAATAAACCATCTTGCCATCTATATTCATTATGAATAAATTTACCTTTATCGGCATTACTTCCAATACCTACTTGAATGATAGTTATATCATCGGGCGTAGGGCAATTTACTGTAATCTCAATAGTATCTTCAGTTATACTATTAGACGAAACTTCAACAGTTAAATTTTCTGCATATACAGAGTTTTTAGCTACAGTTAAAATACCATTTATAGACGTGGTTACGCTTGTAGTGGTTCCATTATATAAAGCTGTTATAGTATAAGTATTATTTGAAGTAGAGTCTTCTACGACTATCTCGTTCCCAGAAGATGCCGTTGAATTAGTTTCAGTTATAACATTAACCAATCCAGCACTAGGATTGGGTGTATTGGCTTCAGTAATAACATTGTTATTACCACCACTGGGAATAACATATTCAATCTCTACAGTGCCTACTTCTTGTGTTACATCCACACAATAAGATATTGTTTCGCCTACAGGTATAGCTATGTCTCTAGAACTTCCACATAAATCACAATTCCCAACAAATGGCAAAGTTATACTGTTGGCGGATAAAATATATTCGTTCATATACGGATCGAATCCACCTAACTTTTGAGCATCAAAATTATTATGAAACAAATCCCTAAACCAAGACCTCATACCGAGTTCAGAAATGACTGTTAAAGACTCTTGATTATAAGCGCCTCCTTTCAGTTGAATAACTGCTCCTCTTTGCTCGTCAGTAAAAAATTTATCTGCACCAAACACTGCAAAACTTTCAGGATTTCTACTAATCCCATATTCTTCTATACGAGAGATTTGCTGGCCTAATACTTCTGGAACAGAAGTAAGGTTCCCTGATCCCCCTGCATCAGTAAGCAAATCTTTGCCAGCTAATACGTAAGATATTTTATCTTCTTGCAAAGTAAGTATGTCTGTTTTTCTAGCATGAAGTTTTTGAATAGAACCAAAGGAGTCTTCAAGCGGTTTAAAATTGGCTAATCCTAAATTAAACTCATTAAGTTTATTTACATTACTTTCATCGTTAAACACCCCGCTATAGGTTAAATCAGCGAACCTATGGGCCTCTTTATAATCTTGACCTGATGTTGTTGTCACTCTATTTCCTAAAGCTAAAGCTTCGCCTTTTACAGAGTCTCTTACAGTATAACTTTCTACACCATTACCAAATGAATAACAATTAAAAAATCCAGTGTCTGATACCGCCGAAGTTTTTGTTTGAACATTTTGCCAACCGTAGCTACCTTGATGTTCTCCATTAGCATTGACTTCAAAATTAACATCATTTTCATACCATATATCAGGAGATGCGTCTGAAGGAATTGTTTCAAAAACAACTACCCCTCCTTGATCAGCTCTTTGAACTGTAATTTTCATGTATACACTAGACGCGCGCCCGCCTACATTCCCACCAAAGAGATTAGCAGCAGCTTTACAGCTTGATGTACCAGTCGCTAACAACCATTTAGACCCATCATTAGCGTTAAAAAATTGATACGTATTGGTTCCTAAAGCAACAGGAATAAATGGATTTTGATCAGTGCTGTTTATAGTTTCAGGTGGCTCACTGACATTTAATCCAGTACTAGTTCCATCTATTGGAGTTCCTGCAATATAAGTGTTGGTAGTTTGACTGCCGTCTCCGTTGTCTACTCTACTCATTTGTGTAATTAAATCTCCTATATTATCACCTTCAAACCATGCTTGAAAATTTGCATAATCTGTTGAAGCAATTAAATCTGGAGACTCATAAGTGTTATACCTATATTCACATCTTCCTGCAAATCCACCTCTAGCCCCTTCTCTTCGTTGCTCTATTGTAATGTTAATTTGACTATTAACTGGAATAGTATAATCTATATATTTTGCGGTAGGACTAGCATTTGGATCTAAGTTTGGAACATTTACCAACGCACGCCCCACAGGGAAACCTTTAGTTTTTACCCTGATTGGAAAAGTGGAGGTTACAGGTGTATTTGCTACTGCACTACCACCTACACTAGTTGTTTCAGTTATATTAAATCCACTAGGAACCATCTCCATGTAAGGCCCTGCTGGGAGATTAATGTAATATCCTACAGCAAATGGGTCTTCTGGTGGTTCCTCAGGGTAAGTTGTAGTGTCAAAAGGGTTTCGTATTTTTAAAAAATCAGAAGACTGTACTTGTTTGTCCGTTACCACAGCTTCAACACATTGCTCCACTGCTCCTCCGCTATCTCTTTTGACTATCAGTCTTTGACCCGCTTCAACTTTGGCTGCATTTTCTCCTTCTAATAAAAAGAAATAACTATTGCTTTGAGGGTCCTTAAAAAATATTTCACTATAAATTGTTTCATAAGTTGACTGATCTGGTTTAAGAACAAACTTATAATACTTAGCCCAGTAGGGTGCTCTTTGCGCCCAAGGGATACTTACTTGTATTTGGTTTTGAGATCTAGAGTTAGAGCACGGGATTTGTATAGTGTTATTAGGACTAACTAAAGCTGTAGAAGAGCGCAAAAACTCATCCATATAAACCACTCCTATTTCATACCCTCTATTACTATGTAAACTTTTTGGATTAGATACAGTAGTAAATTGAGCGGTTAGGGAAATATATTTGTAATACTCATACCATCCTCCGCTTGGACTTGCAGGGTCCGTTACATATCGCATTGCCGGTAATTGCAGCTTTATACTTGTAGTAGCTGGTGTATTGTCTACAATTTTTACAGGCTCTCCTGCAGCAGTAATACCACTAGAAAATTTAGTTACTGTTCCTGTAGAAGTGGTTTGAGTAGTAGGAATAAAACAATTTACAAAATCTGTTAAAGTATATCCCGAACATGAAGTAGGGTTTACCGCATCATAAACGGGTTTTATATTAGAGACCGTACCGATAGCTTCTTGAAAATCTGCAGCTGCAACCAAGTCATATATAGACGTATAGTCTTGAGGTAAGACATAAGCAAACTGAACATCTACATTTTCTGTAGTAGTGGTAGGCTGACTGGCTGTTGGGTCATATTTAGAATGTTCAAACGTAAAATATATAACAAAAGAAGTCCCTGCTTTGAGCTGTGTAAAAGTATCCACACTAGAAAAATCTACTTTAGCTATAGAATTAGGAATTGTCTGGACGCTTCCAAAAGTATAAGATCCAGCTTCTAGGCTTGTCGTTAAAGAAAAGTTTTGTATTTGGTTCTCTACTAAATTAGTAATAAATTCTAATTTAACGGGGTTGTTAAATATATCTTTTAAATCATAACCCTCAATATAATTACCATAAACTAACCGATTACCCATTAAAGTTTGACCCAATGCTTTTATAGGGACATTGTCGTAAAGACGAAGCAATTCAGTGGATGGAAGTACCGTAAATATTTTACTGTTGTCAAACGTAAAGCTATACTGGGTATTATCAGCAAAACCTTGAAGGTCTTTAGATAACTTATCCACTATTTTAACAGTACCATCGGTAATTTCTTTATATAAGATTTCGATGTTTTTAACTAACGCGCTTCCAGAATTAAATTGAACATCCACTCCGGTTACTGTATTAACCATCCCTTCATTTAAATTCGTAGCATAACTGTAGTTATAATTGTTTGGATCAAACGCAGGCTCTGACCATTGGGATGTAGCTGAATATTCACCGTTAGCGTATTGATAACGATATGCAAAACAAATAAATCTAGTTTCTAAAAAATCATCTAAATTATTTATTTGTTGTTTTAAAATTAAAACTGGCGCAGTTACTGGGGGTTTTTTAATAACCATAAACTCCTCAGCAGTAGTTTGATCTATGTCAAATAAAGGGTTAGGATAATTTTGAGTAACATTTATATATCTCGGAGGATTTATATTGTCTGTAAAAAATAATAAATCCTCTACTAAATCTACTCCTGTAATCAAATGTTTTGGATTAAAATTCAGGGTAGTATTCCCTCCATATCCATCGTCAATACTAATTATGTGGTAGGTTAAATTTTGTGTCGTGGGATTAAAAGAAACAATCATATCTATTTTTCCTGTATTTCCTACAGAAAAAGCAGGGTCGTGTACAAACCAATAAATTCTATTGTTTTGTCCATCTTCATAAGCCCCGATACACCTTGCTTGATTACTTAAGAGTACAGCTCCAGTAACACTATTTGTTTGCTCATACTGCAAACTTGTCATTTTAGTATTGCCTTTTGAGTTTTCTACTGACCCTATCTCGGAAGCTTCAGTAGAACCAAGCCTAACATTTAATGCGTCTATATACTCTCCATTCGGTACAAGCCTTTCGTCGAGAGACTTGTTCATCCTTCCCGCGATAAAATTTCTTTGTAGGTTTGCCATTTTATTTAATCCACTTATTCTCTCCTCGTAGATTCATTAATAGCCTACCAGGGTGAATATTACTTATTCTTATTTTTGCGTTTCTTAATAAAGAACTTTTATCTTTTCGCGCTCTATTGATTATATATTCCTGTACTCCAAATTTGTTATTTAATATTTCATATTTAATGTAAGCATATAAAAAATCTTCAAATAGTTTATTTACACTAACTAATGAATCATTTCCACCTTCCATGCCATCGGCTATATATTCTAATATACATTGCTCGTTAGCCATTGTAGAATCAAAGTTTATTACCCCAGATTTTTTGTCTATTCTAAACGTAGGATTAAAATTTGCTGTTTCAGTATTTAATCCATATCGTGCTCCAATATTATAATCTTTCCATGCGTCAGGATTTTCCGAGGCTATATCTGATGCATCATTAGAATTATTTTGATTTAAATATATACTTTGTTGTGACCCATCCACTCTTTGCGTATCTAAAGTAGAAGTTGTAGTTTGTATAGTACCATCGGCATTAAAACTTAAAGAACCCGAGGCGCTCTGTAAATAAGACGCCGCAGCATTAACTTGAATATTTTCTGTGAGAGGCCTTAAATAGCCATCTTTATACAAAGAGATACGCACCCAATTTACATAATCTGAAGGAAGAATAAATTTTAAATCATCAAACACTTTCATTTCTAAAGCTTTTATTTCTTTAAATGCATCGTAGTTTAATTCTTGTATTCCTCTTTTTGCATGAAATAATATTTTGTATCGCTCTTCGTTATTAACTAAAGAGTGGTTTCCAGAGTACATCAATAAAAAATTATTAACAACATCTGTTAAGGGAACATACTGGTAAGACCCCCAATTAGCATCTGTAGGCGATACACCTGCGTTTTCGTAATATTGATATTGAGATAAATATGCCATTAGT
>TARA_R100000654_G_scaffold63850_1_pt1 | contig 12590 bp, 11 predicted proteins | sample TARA_R100000654 | Tara Oceans TARA_R100000654 (sample SAMEA2622473) | marine metagenome | biome: marine biome (ENVO:00000447); feature: surface water layer (ENVO:00002042); material: "saline water (ENVO:00002010), including plankton (ENVO:xxxxxxxx)" | depth 5 m
ATTGTTCTCTACTGATAAGTAGAATCCAGCAAACGCAGGTGTTGATAGTGCCGATACAGCAGCTACAGCTAAAACTTTTTTAAGCATAATTTTTAAAAATTAAAGTTATATGATAAACGATTTTAAATTTATTTCAATTTGGAATAACTCTTGGTGGATTAGGTCTGTAATATCCTCTAGGGATACAAGGCATGATCCCACATCTTTTGGGTTTTTTGTGCCTTGGCATACGGCATACCATTACACCTCCACTACCTTTACATCTTGGCTTTCTTCTTCTACCTTCTGGAGAAAAACCAGCCTCAGCCACAACAGGTAGAAATAAACTTATTGCAAAAATTGTTGTGATAATTTTTTTTATCATGATGTCCAGCTTGTTGGTGCAGTGATGAGAGTTGCAGGTGTTCTTTTACCTATGCACTCTTGTTTTACCTGAGCTTCTAATTTTGCAACCTCATCAGAACCTAGTTTTGCTTTTATCCAACCAATAACTTGATCTTTTGTTAAGTCTTTTAGAGGTGTAACAGTATCACCCTTTTCAAAAGGCATTGCATCAAAATGATAGCCAGTAAAACCATCACTAGCTTTACAGGTCAAGTTCCAGTGGACAGTAGTAACAAGGCCATCATCACTTCCGCCATTAACAGCTTCTAATGGTGTTGTAGATTGAAACCCCCAAGTTGTTTCGTATGTAGGATCAGCCATAATTAATTTTTAGTAAAACCTGTTGGAACTGTTGTTACAGCTTCTTCTGGTAAATATTTTTTATGGGTTTCAATTTCTTTTTGTACTTGTATAATTCTTACTTCGCAGTTATTAGCAATTTGTATTGCTTGGTTTCTGTTCTCTTGAATAGTTTTTAACTCCTCTTCAAGTTTTGTAATTTCTTCTTGTGGATTAGGTGATGACATAAATAAATCTTTTTTTGTAAGTATATCTACAATCTATTTAAAAGTCTATGCGTGTTAGCTATAAGGTGAATCCCCAAGGATGCTACTATTCCACTGTGCCTTTAATTCAGTAGCATTTGAAGCAGCCTCTATTGCAGAATCAGCAGGAGCATCTCTCAATGCTTGTTTTTTTACTGTCACTTCAGTGGTACTAGAACCAGTTTCTAAAGCTTTTTGAAATTCAACATCAAGGGTCTGAAGTAAAGGTTTACGAGCTTCTCTTATAAAGTTTTTATGTATTTCTTTGGCTTTTGCCATGTCTACACCAAATCCCATTATTTACTCCGTATAAGTCCAAGCATTTCTAAAACTCCTGTCAGTAGGAATTGCAGATTTATCAACAGTATAAACTGTCTTACCACTTGGGCAAACTTTGGCTTTAATTTGTTCTAATGTTAATTTAGAGTTATCTGCTGGAACGACAATACAAACATTACCGTCATCATCTGTATAAACAAGTCTTGAATCTGATTTAAGTGCCATAAGTTTTTCTTTTAGTATATCAAAAAATTTTTAAACATCACCAAAAACAGCTCCTCCAAGTATGTTTCGATCAGCCAGACCACTGCCACTCCATGATCTAACTTCGATACTATCAGTAGCTAGATCTTCAGCGTCCATTGCCCCAAAACCATGTGTATTTGCTCTTATCATTGAACAAAAGCAATAATCATTATTTGCAAACGTAATACTAAAGTTTATTCTATAATATCCTGTACCCAAATCTGTAAGACTATCAACATTATAACTATCTCTTATTCCGACAGTACCCTCTCCATTGAAATTTATCCAAACTTTAGCAGTATTAATAGCTACAGCTTGTCCATTATTCATTACTGTTAAACCACTATTATTTATTCTTACTCTTTCTGTGGCTTGAGTTATAAATGACATTCTATTACCAGAACTTCTACTTATTCCTGTGTCTGTATCCGATTCAAAAGATAGAGTTGGAAATGTAGTAGTTCCTTGCCTAAATACAACTTGCTCTCTTACAGTCGTTCCAGAGCCTACACCTAAATCGGCCTCTGATCCTCTTTTGAGTTGTAATGTGGTAGTGGTTGCTCCTGCTGTTCCACTAGCAGAATCATGTTTAAGACCAAATTTCATTATTGCTACACCACCAGTGTTATCTGCATTTACGTCAATTCTTCCTGATTTACCGTTTTGTTCTGGTGTTTGATTAACATGGTTAAAGCAGAGATTTGAGTTACCTCCACCATCGTTGTGAGTTAAAGCAACACCGCCATTACCACGACCAGCTATTACAAAACTACTTGTACTAATTCGACCACCTGTCACTGATAATTTGTCATTTGTATGTAATGTTGTCGTCCCAATTACAACTCCTGTATTTGTGATAATACGCATATTTTCACTTGTGGCCGTTCCGTTATCGCTTTGAAATCTTATACTGCCATGATTAGCATTTCGTCTTGCTGTGAAACTTGTCAAACTATCGGTAACATCAATGGTGACATGGGTATTGCCATCCACAGGATCTTCAAATCTTGCACAGCCATTATTATCGGTTAATTGTTTTACATGTAGCGGTACAGTAGGAGAAGTTTTTATGATTCCAAAAAACCTATCGTGAGTCATTGTTAAATTTGTATTTAAATCACCACCGTCATCTCTTAACTGAAACTTAAGGTCAGTTGGCATTGCATTAGAACCAACAGTTCCATTAATATTTGCAACTATTTTTGCACCATTAGTAAAATTAGTACCATCAAAACCACTCATTGAAAAATCACAGAGTGAATCACCATCAGCAGCAACTAAAGGGGTGTCTGCTGTACCTCTTGAACTTTGAATATGTAATCTTCCGCTTGCTGTACTATTTGAATATCTGGTTATAGACATAGCACCCTGAGAATCGCCATGTATCTGTATCTCAGGTTGAAAATTAGCCGTACCCACTCTTGAATTTCTTTGTGCAGTATGCCCTATTAATAATCTTCCATCTTTATCAAACCTTGCAGCTTCAACAGGAGTTCCAGCTGTACCAGTAGCAAACCTTAAATCTGTTTGACCATTATTACCACTAGCAATCGCCTCCATATAAGCACCAATTCCAGAATTATTTGAATCACTACCAGAAAATTCGATCATGCCAATTCTTTCTGTATTCGAGATACTTCCATCACTTGAATGAAGTCTGATTATTGAAGTTTGATCTGCTGAAGCTAATTCCAGTAATCTTTGCGGATTTGTAGTACCTAGACCACACTCACTGGAGGATTTTATGTGCATCTTGACACTAGTATTTGTACCTAAAGAACCATCTGTAATCGTGTCGTTATTAAGCCTAAATTCAAAAAATCCTCTTGTTGTATTGCTGCTTTGCTTGCCGCAAATAATTTTCCCTAACCTAGAACCAGAGGCATAATTCCCACCACCTGTATCATTAGTCTCAAAAATTAAATTGTTTATTTCAGTCCCCCCACCAGTTCTTGATCCTCGCAATCTCAAAATTGCATCTTGGCTAGAAGCAGCAGATGATCTGATAATCACATCAGTCGTACCACTAGAAGCTACCTCAAATTGTTTTTGGGGGTTCGTACTTCCTACACTAATCTGCCCATTTTCATTTATAAACATTCTTGTACTGCCATTAGTTTTTAGTGCAATTTTTCCTGCATCTTGAGCAACAAGTTGTAATTGCCCAGTTCCTCTATGTATTAATTGACTTAGAGTATTTGGACCTTGATTTGTAGCTTGACCTCTAATAAGTCTGAGGCCAAAATCTGTATGAGTAGCATCTCCTATAAAGTCAATAAAAGCAAAATTATTTCCTGTTTGTCCTAATCCAACTTCAATACTATTACTGCCACTCGTATTTGATAGATTCAAATTACCGCCTTGTGTGTTTATAGCACCTGTAGTGGTTAATGCTCCTGTTATTGTCGCTCCAGCAGTTGTAGTTTCGATCCTTTTTTGATTATTTTCATATAGCTCAACACTTCCATTTTCAATGAATTTTGCCATGACCTCACTAAGGCCGTTACTTAATATTTCCAGTTGATTAGTTGTTATTTTTAAATTTCCAGTACCATTAAAATCTCTTATGTAGGAGTTCGACCCGTCGTGAAATATGCGAAGATCAAGCGTGTTTCCTAGTAAAATTGCATTTGAGCTACCTTGGGCATTATTTGAATCACCCATTTGAAGTAAAGTAGCTTCAATATTAGTAAAATTATATGTATCTGAAAGGTGATCATTAAAACTACCACTTACTTTTTTAACCCATTTGTTATTTTCATAATCCCATTTAATAGCACCATCAGGAATATTAGTATGACTTTGACCACTTGGTATTAATTCAGTTGATAACTGCTGTAAAGCCGCGTCAATATTTTCTATTATTTCAGTCGGAAATGCAGTATATGTTGTATCTACTGTGGGTTTATCGAAATTAGCAACCATTACCTTTTTTCTTTAATAATACTACGTTCCACGACATTGCCAAGTAAACTTACCTCCAACAGGGTTTCCATCTGTATCAAATAGAAAAACTTTGAAACCAGTTGGGTTAGGTGCGTCAGTAAAATCTACAACTGCAATTATTTTACGACCTGCATTTCCCCCGTTTGAAGTTACTCCATTTCCATTTGGAGTGACATTAATACCTTGAACATCTACAAAACTTACATTAAAATTTTGTTGTTTGCCAGTACCGTTACTATCGGCATAAGTAGCCTCATCTTTTCCAGTATCATTAAGGATTTTAGTATCTAATTTTAAATTTAATGATGTAATTTTTCTATATTTACCATTTGTAGAGTTAACAATAGTTCTGTATTTAATTCTTCTAAAGTTTGTCCCGAATCTAAAGAAAGAGTTTCCTGTTTGTGTTATGCCGTCTGTTGAAAATGCTCCACTTGTACCAGTTGCGATGTTGATTATTCCTTGTTTATTAAGAGATCCAGAACCTAATCCACTGCCAGCAGTCGTAGCTGTAATTTTTGTTGAAGCTAAATTAGTTCCAAAGTCATAAACTTCTTCATAAAAACCAGTTGAAGGTGCTGGTTCTAAATAATTTAAATTTGTAGGGTTAGCAGTTATCAAAGCTGTCATATTATTAAATTGTGGGCTAGAAACTGAACCTGTACCTATAAAATGTTCTGCCCATGTCTCTGTTGTATTAGCAGGGATATAAGCATCTCCTTCACTCACAAAACAATTACTTAAGGTATTGCTTAAAACTTTTGCTGGACTTGTTGTAAAGTTTGAAAAGAAATTATCATTTAATACAAAATCAGGTGGTTGAGCTACGTTTTGTGTAGTTGTAAATGATACCCCAATATTTCCAGCAGTATCTATAGCAGCAATATGATATGTATAAATATCGGCTATTTGCTCAAATACAACATTAAATACTCCATCAACTCTTCCTATAACAGTTGCAGATGCAAAATCATTTGGATCTGTGGCATCATCATTATGTTTTCTAATTTCAAAAGTTGCAATTTTAAGTTGCGTACTTGGATTTATAGCACCAGCCTTCCAACGCAATAAAACATTATTATCAATTACCTCTGTAGTACCTGTATCTGAAGGTAAAGGTGTAGAAGGTAGTGCGATAGTCGCAGTAATTTTTAAAGCAGTTATTGATAAATTGTCGTTTATGTCTCTAGTTTGCACATAGTAATGTCTTTGTCCTGATGATACAAGCCAACTAACTTCTTCTTTAAATGCCTGTGAGTTAGTAAAAACAACTAAATCTGTGTTCCCATCTGTAATACCATTAAAAGTAGTAGATGTTGACCTAGTGATTTTATAATCTTTTATTCCTAAATTAAATTTTCTGTCTTTAGTTGGTTTTTTATAGCTTATAGTGACAAATCCCTGTCCACCTTGATTGCCTAATTTATAAGCACCAGTATTGGGTGGATCTAATGGGGTGACTGTGACAGTTTTAGATGCAAAAGCACCTCTAAACCTATCCTTTACATTTTGATCAGTTTCATTAACATAAGCAGAATCAAAAGCAGCAATTTTAAAAGTTTTACTCATATTCAAATTATTTTCAGCAAAATCTAAATCCATAGTTATTGAAGTAGCATCCGTTTCAAAAAGTAAAGTATCTGTACCCTCTACCACATCAAAAATTCCATATTTAATAGTTTTAAACGTGCCATTTACTTCGTCCCACCTAAGTCTGACTTGATCCTGTGTAAAGATAAAAGCTGGATCTTTAAACGAAGGTGCTGCTGCCCTTGAGAATGTGATTGTTTTAGATAATTGTGAACTAGAGGTAATTCCTTCATCTGGAAAATCTGCCCTTTGATAAACAGGCTTAACAGTAAAAGTTCTATTTGCTGATGCAGCCGTTCCTGTTTTATTGAGATTTGCTGCGGTTATAGGAATTTTTATATTTGTATCTTTAACAATTACAGGGAAAATATTATCTTCTCCATCAACTTGATTATCTGCATAGCTTGTTGTTACCTTATACCCTAAAACTGTGGGGATCTGTGAAGTCTGCACATTTGTATTTTCATCAAAAAATGGAATATTGGTTTGAACTTTAGGCCACCTTAAAATTATGTTGTCTAATGTTATGACATGTTTAATAACCGCTCCATCTCCAAAAGTCGGTTCTGGAACAGTAAATGTATAAGTAAGTTCTGCTCCATCATCATTTGCAAGATTAACTGCTTTTATTTTAAAAGTTTTTGTTCCTATAAAATTTAAAGGTGCTTCATAACTATTTACATCACTTTCTATTTCAATATCATTATCAGATCCATCTGTAATTACATAATGTTTTATCGCATAAGATCCAATAGTTTGAGGTGGTCGCCATTTGATAGTAATTATTCCATTTTTTAACTTTGGGAAACCTGTACGACTTCTTGGTGCTGAAGGTGCTACATAAGTAAAAACTGCTGAGGTTGCATTTAAGCTATACCTTCCACCTCTATCTGCTGCCTTTATATAATATGTATGATTTTCATTTAAAAAATCTTCTGTAATAAAATCAGGTGATGTAGGTCTTCCAACAAAGGTAGAACCCTTTGTACCAAATAAAGCATTTATTTGTTCTGTAGATCCAGCACCTTGATTTATTTGTGTTGCACTTAATTTATGTATTTCATAAAAAGCAACATCTAAATCTTTAAATTGTACTTTAGGGCTGGTACTACCTGGACCATTACTAAAATTAGGATTAGGTACGTTTTCAACAAAACTTACTACGTTTCCAATTCTTGATTCATTCGGTAAGATTTTAAATGCTTGCGTACCATCATCTAAAGTACCCGAAGTAACATCATTCGGTGGTTCAGTTTGACCGACAGTTGTTATTCCAAAATTTCCATCACTATCTTTTGCAGTTCTAGCAAGTCCAGACAATTTTCCACTTGTAGACCCAATAGAAAAAATACGAACTTGAAATTCTTTTCCTGCCCTAACGTTTAAAATTTCAAAACTTAAACCTTGTACTTCTTCAGTGCTCTCTATACCATTTTTAGTAATTTTTAATAGATATTTACTTACATCTGCCACTTGTGACCACTGAACTATAAGTTTTGATCTTATCGTTACTCTATTAGAATTGTTATTTTCATTATGAATAGATTCTTTATAAAGTCTTTCAACAATGGTTGCTGCTTCTGGTCTTTTTGGTTTTGCATCAAGATTAGTGGAATCTCTAAAAGTAACATCAGACCCAGTTTCTACAGCAGCGTAAATACTATGGTTGTATAAAAGTGCAGTTACCTTATAGTTTGTTTTTTCTTCTTCCGTTACCGCTAGAACCCTGTAGAGCTGGTTCTGTAAATTTTCTGCTGCGTCACCTCCTGATGTCTCAAGAATCCAAGTAGACATAACATTTGGTCCAGCATTAGTACCATCTGCTAGTTGAAAATTACCATTAACTGTTATAACCGCACCAGTGATATCAGATACAGTTTTTTTGCTGACACTTCCATCTGGCATCAGTACATTAAGAGTTCTTGTATAGCTAACGGAGTTTGCAGGTAAATTTGATGCACTCGCATTATCAACTGTTATTTGGTTCGTTCCATTAACAGCAAATATTCTTCCTCCTCTTCTAGTTCCAGTTTTTACTTGGTCATTAATAGCAATAACTTGTCCTGGTCTTATAATTACTCCTGTCTCAATAGAAACAGTAAAGGTAACTGTTTCAGTAAGAAGCTGCTCACTAAACCTTGTCCACTTAGCAAGTCTGTGTGCTTGACCAGAACTTGTACAGCCGTATGCCTGTATCTGCCTTTTAAGTATTCCATACTTTGCAATTACAATATCGCCCCCTGCATTTGTTGTTGCAGTTACATCTCCTATTGTTGTATTACCTATTACCCCTTTAGAGGGAAACTGCTCGTAAGATATTTTTCTCTGATTATTGTCATAATATTTTGCTATCACTAATGTTGCTCTATTTTTAATATCACTTCCTTCGTATGTAAAATTACCTCCAACTACATTTGCCTGAGTAAAAATATAAGCTGGTAGAACATCCTGTGTTGCACTGTAAGCTCCACCATTCACCTGCGGTGCTGGTTTGTCTTGTGATAAAAATAAAGTTCCAGCAGACCAATATGGCATTACACGCATATTGCTACAGATAGCATTAATCAGATCGTATGCTTTAGATTCTCTGTTTATTAATTCATTAAATGAAAATCTAGCTTCTTGATTATCACTAAAAGTACAGTTACCATTCAAAGCTGTCGCATTTGTATTTACTTTTAATACTCGAAATACTCTTCTAGTTAATCTCTTTATCTTATAAATTGCAGTAGTATCCTGTGCTGCTGGAGATGTGCCTGATGTACCAGAAGTAAAGGTCACGCTTATTAAATCATTAGTTTGGTATTTATGATCTGTAGAACAAGTTATATGACAGAAATTTTTATTTGCAGCGAGAGTCCATGTACCACTTTTTGTTCCAGCAGAATCACGGGAATTATTGACTAATTCGTTATTGTATTTACTTATATTCCAAAAACTATATGGATCTAAAGCTGTTTCTGGTATTGATAGTCCGTAACGTTCATTAATAAGCAAATCATACAAACACCATGCTGGATCGTTTGTATAAAGTCTTTGCCATGTACTTCGTAGAGAGCCATTTGCTGTTAAAGATGTACCACCAGCCCAAGTTGCGGAAGAATTATAAACAAGTCTGCCAATTCTATCTGCATCAGTTGGATTGTTATTGTCAACATAAACTCCCTTTGGAACTGCTAATCTAGTTCCTCTTAATCTGTAATAACGTCTTGGGATTGATGAAAAGCTTTCACTAGATACCTGAAAACCTACTAATGCTGTATCAGGATAAGTATTAACATCATGAGTTATTATCTGATAAGAAAACCATTGAATATCTGACTGTTCTCTTGTTGAGGGGTCATCTGAAATTCGTGAAACTCTTAAATTAAGAGTTGTGGCATCAGAGTATCTATCTTTTGGAATATTAAAAAGATACTGCCTTTGAAATGGATCACCTGTTCTTCCACCAATATGTCTATTTCCAGTACCCCCAAATCCATCTGGAAAGGGAGTTACATAAACAGCATTGCCATTTTCGTCTACTGTCGGTGAACTGCCTCCAAGAATTTGATATTCAATTCTAAAAGTAACGCCTGTATTTACAATATCTCCATCATCTTCAAACTTTTGAAGTGCGGGTACATTTATTATTATTCCAATTTGATCTGCATTTGGATAAGAAGTTCTTGTTATAGATTTTACAACAGGAGTATCTTTTACTATATTTCCACTATTTACGGGAAATTCCTGCCTTAATGACTGAAAACCACCCATAACACCCTGATTATTAGTTCCTACTCTTGAGTCAATTACAATCCCATCAAAATTTTTATCATCGTCATCAAATTCACCTTGATCGTTCAAAACTGAACCCTCAGTTACTATTGGTGTATCGTCTAAATAAATATCTTGCTGTGCGAATTTATGATAATTTGTTGCTCCAAACTCTAAGTTTGCATCTTTGGCAGAAGGAAAACCTTCTATACGACCTTCACAAATAGCATCTAATATTTTTGCTGTAGCTAAACTATCTAAATTGTCATCAGCAGTTGAAGGCTTGTCACCGCCACCTTTACCGCCACCTCCGCCAGCACCACTAATAATATCTAAATCTTTTTCTTCCATTAGTTATCAACCACGTTAATACCTGCTGAGATGACCACAGATCCAACCATTCGCTCTCCATATAAAATCGGTACTGGTAATCCTGCAACTGTAGTATTTACAGGACTATTAAAAGCAAAACTATTATCTGGATCTTCAGTAGGCGTTGGTGGTACAGGTGCTAACATTTGAGCAACACCTCCTATTACCAAAGCAATACCAATATTTCCAACAGCAGATTGAAATCCACTAAATCCTGATGCTGCTGTAAAATTCAATCCCGTAAACTGAGCACCAGGGAACATAAAAGCTGCTCCAATTAAAATAGAACCTAATAGAATTTGTCCTAATCCTCTTCCTTGACCACTTATTACAGGTACGATTTTTATATCAGATTGACCAGTAGGAAAATGTAATTCTTCTAATATTTTTGGTTTTTCATTAACTAAAACTTTATAACTTTTATCCATCATATAATTTTCTGCTTGAGGATAATTCCCAATTAAACATTTAACAGCATCCGCTACTGTATGTACTTCAGTTTCTATTTCCTTAACACCTATAAACTCTGCTAAATCTCCATACAGTTTAATTTTACGAGGACAATCCAACATACCTAATAATCTTGCCTGTAATGCTTCTATAATACCTATTGTACTCTTCTTTGCACGACAATCTTCCCTGTGGATGATGCAATAACATATTATTTTCACATAAAACTGCAATGTGATTTAATTTATCACCAGAAAAATTCATTAAAGGACAATCATATAACTTGAGCGGTTCATCATCTTCTAAGGATCTAAATCCTCCTTTTTCATAACAATCCTCAAACATAGGATTAAAAGCAAAATATTCAGGGTCTTCAGGTTTTTCAAAATCAATAAGATTAATATTTAACTCTGCTTTATAAAATTCTCTAACGAGCTGCCAGCAGTTTGTGTATTCCCAAGTCCACGGTCTACCTAATAAGGATTGCTTATACTCTTTGGGAACAAAATCATACCACTCTTCAGTATGGGGATTAACAATATACCAATGTTTATTTGTTCTCGCTGCTGATACTCTGTCTGCTGGACTAGCATAAGCACTCGTTGTGGGATGAGAATGAACTATTCCTTCTATTGCTTCATTACCATATTGATCTTCAATAGCTGCGTAATCTGTTGGACTTAGAATAAATTGATCTGTTGGTATCTGTGCTAAATTTTTACATTTTTTATAAACTAATTTTCCTTTTATATTAACTAACAGCCCACAGATTTCTTTAGGACTTTCTTGTAACGCATCTTCTATGACCTTTTTCTTCCAATAGATCAACTGTAAAAATCTCCAACACCAGGAAACTCTCCTGGTAAAAACTGTCGTTTGGGTAGTTTTACATTAAAATTATCTATTGCAGCAGCTAATTCAAAAGAAACTACATCTCTTGTTTCAAGTGATTTTCTAGCTATTTGAAACTCTTCAATAGGAAATTCTTGTGTATTATCTGGCGTACCATAAGGATTATTACCAGTAAAATTACTATTTGGTAAAAATTCAGCAAGTGTTCTTCTTCTTTTAATAGTCGCTCCAACTAAATCGTTAGCAAAAGTACCAGTAGTAGGGTCATTATTTTCTATTGTATTAACTGCGTTTAAGACATTGGACATATTACCAATATTTAAAGCGATAATTGCAAGATTACTAATAGTTAACTTAGGTCTTGGTAATTGTTTTGGATCATATTTAAAACCAGTTGCTTCTATAGGCATCCTGTAGTATGTATTGCCGTTCCATGTAATACTATCTTGAGCCGTTGTATCAGTAGTATTATTATGAAATCTTATGGTTGTAATATTTGCACCCGATGGATCTTTAATAGACGTCGTTCCATGTAGTACAGGATCTAATGTAAGTTCAAATAATTCTATAATCGGGCTAGGGTTAACAGATTGTAAACTAGAAGTTGGTATAGGCATTAGGATTCTGGTTCAAATACTTGTCTAAATGTAACCTGCACTCTTGCTCTGTTTAAATAAGGCACAGTCTTGTTGTAACCACCTTCAACAACAAAAATCATACTGCTTTCTCCTGGAACTGTATAGCTGAAATTTGCTCCGCTAACAGCAATAGTGTCAAAAAAGTTAGTTAATGTATCAGCGTCAGCTTCACTTACCTCAAATGTAAGGTTAAAAGTTAGTGCGTTTTGATTTAAACCAAAAGTAGTCCGATGCTCGTAACCATCTCCAAATTTTACAACTCTAGTATTTGGTGCGTTTGACTTTTTAAAATTGTATTTTGGTACAAAGGCTGTGTTTGCTGCTGTTAGAGGAAGTGGATTAGCCATTAGTTGTATAATATACCTCCAGGTCTTTTTTGTTCAAGGAGTTCTGCTTGTATTGCTTGAGATATTGCTGCCCCTAACTGCTCTGCTTGGCTTGCATCTCCTTCTACGGAAGATCCAGAGGCATCCACGTTAACAGTAACATTTGTAGAACCACCAAGAGCATGATTTGGTGTAACTGTACCTGT
>TARA_R100000654_G_scaffold2744_6_pt1 | contig 12571 bp, 11 predicted proteins | sample TARA_R100000654 | Tara Oceans TARA_R100000654 (sample SAMEA2622473) | marine metagenome | biome: marine biome (ENVO:00000447); feature: surface water layer (ENVO:00002042); material: "saline water (ENVO:00002010), including plankton (ENVO:xxxxxxxx)" | depth 5 m
GAAGCATCGATTCAGCTGAACTGCCAACCGTCGCCAAAAGTATTTGTGATCGTTAGACGTGAGCAGCACAAAAGCTTCTTGCTCTGTACCAAAGCGCAACGTGTCATCCAAGCGCTTAAACTGCTTACGGTTTAGGCGCTTATGCTTTTTGCTAGCTACAAAAAATCCAGGCTCAAACCCTGGAGCGTACTCCAATCCGGCGTATAAACTAATCAGTCCGTTTTGGTGGGTCTCATGGCCGGTTAATATTTTCGGCCTGGGCATTACTTTACTTGAGCCACCTTCAACATGCGCGCAGTTTCGGAGTATTTGGGCGCCATATGAAGCTTATGTTTTAGCCTTTGCTGCAGCCTAGCTTTTCTAAACTGATTTAAAATAACTTTTTCCTTAGCTGTTAACTGGTCAGAAGTCATTACGGCCTCCTTACTTTTTAGCTGATCTAAGGGTCTTAATTAAAGCTACTTCTTCTGGCGTCAGGCTTAGTTCTTCTCCGTAGTCAGACCATGTACGTTCATAGTCTACATCTAGCATTTCTCCTAGATAGGCTAACTTTTCCTCATGTTCTGCTAGCAGCGTTGCGCGTTCTTCCCACTCGTTCAAAAATGTTACGATTCTGACCATAAATCTAAGTATGGCCGTGATTACCTCTGCTATATTCTTTGCGGCTTCAAATACTGTTTTTATCTTAGCCGTAGTCCATATTAAAACGGCCATAGCAACAGATAAACCTGCTCCTTCCCCCACGCCTAAGTGGGGCATTTCGCCATCGTCAAACATGACTATGTGCCTCATGCAGAGGTTATGTTGAAAGTTTACTCAGGGGCCAGCACTAAGGAGCCCGAAGCTACAAGCTCGTCTCTAAGGTCTAGCAGGAGCTTTACGATCTCGGCGATAAGCGCATCATCGTTTCTCTCTAACCACTTGGCAAAGCCGTTAGGAAGCCACGACACGTTACGCCACTTGATCAGGGCATCTACGTGCTGAGCGATTGCCTTATAGTCTGAAGACCCTTTGATCAATAAAAGGGCGAGTTGTCCTAAGACTTTTTTATTCATGGCCTAAACTTATCCTTTAATCTGCCGCATGTGAGAAAAGTGCCAGCCCTTCTGTAGTGCACGATTTGAACAGATCGAGTAGGGTCATCGCCATTTGTACTGCTGCCACCGCTTGCATGAAGGCAGAGACCACCGCCTAACGCTACCGTTACATGATGGATTTTAGACGCTCCGGAGTTTTTGTAGAAGTACAAATCCCCAGGAATCGCCGAATCAGCGTCACTAATTCCATCACAGGCATACGCCAACGCATCAGCAGAAAGATCATTCCAGGCATCTGGCTTAACCTGCCCGGTGATCCACAACGCCCACTGAGCTAAACCAGAGCAGTCGAGCCCTTTGCCGCCCTTACTTCCTGCAGGAAAAGAAGAAGGCACAGAAGGCTGAATCTCTTTGACGTTGTTTAAATCGCCCGCACCCCAACAGTAAGGAGTGCCGACAACAGCCAGAAGCTTATCCACTTCTGGCCATTGAATTAGAATCTCGGCAAGATTCATCGGAGCGGCTGCCAGAAGACGAGGATCTTATCGGTAGCGGTAGAGACACTAATCTGAATGTTGCCGTCAGAAGTAACCGACGCCTGAGCGGTGCGATCGGTCAGAATAGCAGAAGTGGTGTGCGATTCAAGAACGATGATCAGGTGATCGCCCTTCTTAATGCCTGCAACAGCAATATTGGTATCGGCTGCGGCACCAGTAGTAAGGACCGACTTGATAAGACCGGATGCGACTTCGATTGCTTTGATTGGTTTAGACATGATTTGACTCCGTTAGTCAAGGATTGAGTTAGTCTTGCTGGGCCCACTCTAACACAGCAGCGGTTAGTCCGAGTGCGTCTAAGTGACTTTTTAAAACTTTTGTGCCTGCGCCAGAGTTGGCTATACGAGCTTGAATGTCTGCTTTTTGCGCAGACGCTACTTCGGGTGTAGTTCTGGCAGCAATAACTTCAGATAAATCCGATAGAATATAATGGCAATCGGTATCATCCCCACGCCAGTAGGTGATGGCCTCATCGCACGGGATGTCCACCGCACCACCGTCAAGAACCCACGGCTGAATTTCAGTAGGTGCGTGACTCATCTAAACTCCCAACATCTTATATTTTCTAGTTTTCCTGCGCTACTGGAGTTTTGGTTAAAAAGGCCGACTAAAGCCGTAGCAGGAAAATAGTTTGCTGTGCCTAAAGCACTGTAAGCGTTAATGCCGACAACCCAAGTGAAAGCATCGGGTGTCATTAAATCTGCTAAGTCTGTAGGAACATCTGGAGTTTTGCTAATCCAGACATAATAGGTGCCTCTGACCATAGCGATATACGAATACCATGTCAGTACGGCACCATCCCCAGTGTGGTCGAAACTGCCGCCTGATGTGCTAAAACTGCCGCTTGTGCCAGAATATCGGTGCTGCCACTGGGCTTGCATCCGCATATTTCCACTATTAGGAAAATATCTAGTTTGCGCAGCAGGCCCAGAACCGGCAGTATCTGCGAAAAAACGTCCTCGCACTGCATGGCCTGTGGAACTACCACCCCAAGCAGCATTTACAATTTTTAACTCTACTAGTCTAGGAGACTCACTAGTAAAAGATGATGAAACATCAACGTAAGAAAATTTAGTTTGCGCTGCAGATAAACCCGCGCCACCGCCTACTGTTTCTCCCGCTGCCTCACAGTTAAAAGCGACACCCCCAACAGTCTGAGTTCCTGCGCTAAGAGTAGAAGAAGATAAAGCAGTTAAGTCTAAATCGAGCAGTTCAACCCAAGAAGCACCACTAGAACCCGATCCAGCAATTCTTTCTGTAAAAGACACGGAGGTTGATAGACCGCCTTTTGTCGCCGATACTTTGACTTGTACAGCTTCCCCCGCAGTGCCCCCTGCAGGGGCCGTCCATGAAGGGTTTGTAGCTGTGCTGTTCGTTACACTAACTGCGGCGCCGTCAGAAGCTTTCTCTACCGTAGTGGCTAAAGTAGCTCCGTCAGGGTTTGATATAGTAAGAGATCGGGCCCCCGCAGAAACATTGTAGGCTTCGCCATCTGCTCTGCCGCTAACTGTTAGCCCTGGCTCAGTACCGCCCCCACCACCGCCACCACCGATAGCAGGATTCCAGATAGTGTTAATAGTCAACGGCCCCATCTTTTTCATTAGAGTCTCACTCCAGTACAAAATACATCGAACGTAGCGGTGCCGGAACTCTGCTCAATCTTGAACTGTAAGAATAAGTTATTAGCTCTAACGTCATTACCTATTGAGCGAGCGATAGCTACAGAAGCAACTTTTACTGAGCCCGATTTACCCGACTGAATAGCCTGAGCAGTAACTACAGGAGTAATTGCGTATTCACCCGCTGAGTCAATAGATAAGTAATAAGAAAAAGAAGTAGCGCCAGAAGTAGCAGAAAATCTAAAATCAAGATTTTCTATATGAATATCGGGATCGGTACGCCCTAAATCATGCGTAGTAAAAGCGTCCGTACCCGAACGGCTTAATTTAGCATAAGTAAATCGTGCTTCTGCATAGTTACGCATCATATGCCTCCATGGTAGAAGCCGGCCCTAATGTTTGCGGTAGCTGTCGGACTTGTTCCGCCATTCAGCTTAATGCGCGCCCATACTTTGATAATTTTATCTGCCTTATCCGTGGTTGCGTTAGTGTACAACCCTTTAGGTGGATGCGCTAGATTGTAAGCATTGGGAATATTGATGACGGCTGTACCATCAGTAGCAGTCGTTTTACCCGTTTGAATGGTGCCGACTAAGGGGGCATCGGTGATAAAGTGATCACCCCCAGCATCCCAGGTAAGAGACACTTCGACTTCTGTAGGAGCGTTAGCGATAGAGCTTAAATCTACGGTAACGTAGGCAAGCTTAAAAACAGTTCGAGCAAACCCGCCCGCCCCGACGCTTCCGTTAGGCAAAAGTTCTGCTGTTGCCTCAGAACCACTTAAACTTACGGCAGAAGCGTAAGCAAATCCTGTATGTGACCAACCTTCGTACATGATTAATCCTGTTGTTTAGCCGCTTAGTTCTGAGGGCGGTAGGTTCTGATCGTATCAGACCGCTGTGCCTGACGCATAACAGCTTCTCGGTCTCCCCGCTCTATTTGCAGCCCAAATAAACGCATGGTGTTTAGGCTAAAGTCAAAGACAGGATCACCCGAAACTCCGACCCCTTCTTTGGTTAAATCGGTAACTTCTCTGGAAGCCTGAGCGATAACAGGAGCCATATTAAGCAAGCCTGCTGCGTAAGCGCTCATATAATATCTTTTTGGCTTTATTACCTTATCTCCTACCATTTGAGCGGGCGCCTCAAACACAAAGCCAGATCCAGACTGCTTTAAAAAGTTATAGGCGCTTTCGCTAATTCTAACCGGAGCCTGACCTTGCTTAGTTTCAGCTCCTAAGACTTTTAGTACTAAGTTTGTAATAGGGTTGAAATCAGGAGATAAGAAAGTTTCTGCTGATTCTACTGCGCCTTCTACAAATACATCGTAAGAAGCTAAATCGTGTATTCCTGCTGCTTCTGTTCCTGCTAAGGCTAACATTGATGCTGTGCCGCCCATAGCTAACACATGAGAAGCAAAAGCCGCCTGCCCCGATTCAGGTAAAGCCAAGTAGTTAAATACCGCAGAAGCCCCTATCTGTTTTCTAAAGTCCGTATCAGGATCATTTAAGTCCGTCGGGAAAAAGAAGACAGGCCGCCCTTGCTGATACCGTTTTACATAGCCTGCTACATAAGGGTTAACTTGCATAGCATCTGTAACACCAATAATATTGCGGATAGCGTCTAGCTCTATCTTATCTGCTCCGACCCCAAACACTTTGCCCTGATCTTGGTAGCCTGCTGATATACCAAGCAGAATAGAACGTAAAACAGACTTTTGTTCTTCTGTAAACTGATCTTGCCCTAACTGCTCTAACACAGTTTTCTTATACAATGTATAAGCTTCCTGCCGCTCGTCACTGAGCATGTTAGTCTGAATTCCTAACTCGTCAGTGTAATAATCATCGACACTTTCCTGCACAAGCTTCATGGCCGCTTGCGGCCCCTTACGCACAACACCTGCCCTATAGGCAGTAATAGGGTCGAACATACTGTCAAACTGAAGACGAGCGTTGTTCTTATGGAAAGTCCAATAAGGCATAAATAGCCTAATCAAAATGTTATAATCATACTTTGACAGGCTCTCCTGATAATCAAACAGCGCCCGACGAGTCATTTCTGCGGCTTCAATAGGCGTGTAGCCAGAAGAAACAAAAGCAGAGAACATACTAAGACGTTCGCGCTCACCCAAGCTCTCAGAAAAAGCCGTAATCATTTTATGCAAATCTACGGCTTCATCAAGGGGCATTTTTAGTATGTCAACGACACTGAGGACAGATTCTTCTTCATCCCCAAAACCTGTAAGCTTTTTTCTAATCTGTGTGGCAAAATAGTTAGCCTGCAACGAACCGCCAGGAACACCTTCCGCAACTAGCATGTCTCGTAAGGTTCTGTACGTGTACTGCGCTCCCTGAATCTCAACTATTTCATCCGATCCTGCCAGCATCTTATTTACGTCAAGGTTCCACTTGCCGGCACCAATAAATCCCGCAAGCTTGTTAGCGGCAGCGTCTCCCATGCTTTGTAGATACGCCTGCAGGTCTTCTCGGGTTGCCTTTTTTGCGACAACACGGGCAAAGTCTTTTACGATTTCGGGCGCACCGTCTAACGGCCCCGTAGGATCAAACAGCTTTGTGGCCCAGGATGCAAGCCTACCGGTAAAGTGCGTTATCTGCAGCGCGCCAGGGAACATAGCGGGCACTTGACTAAACTGCCGAACACCATGCAATACAGCAGGAGTCATACCGCCAATCTGCATGGCATTAGAAACGCCTTCGTACAAGGAGTCAATGCCAAAGCGAGAGCGGAATATCAAAGCACCGTAAACACGAACCGCCATCATTTTAGTGACTATTGACTGTAAGTACGATTTTGCTGCAGTAATAGAGCTTATGTCTGCCCCGGCCCGGCTTATCACGCCTTTATCTTCTGCGCGGGCCAAAGCCCGATTCATGGCAGTAAACGCTTCACGGGGAAGGTACCTGTCTTCGCCCATAACTTCAATTGCCCGGAACATTACAGAATCGCCCGTAAGATCGATAAGTTCCTGCAGCTTTGTCTGACGCCATTCCAGCGGTACTGGTAAGCCCTTTGTATAGTTTACCCAGTTTTCGTAGTCAGTCTTGTTAAGAGCAAGGCTGAAGTCTCCGATTTCGTGAATAACCGCGTAGGCTTTAGTGTGGGCAGCCATAATAGGCAAAGCCCGGTGCATAGCATTGAGCCCGCGTTCTACGGCTACGGCAGAGTCCCCACCGGTATAAGCGTTCTTAACGCCTGTTATGAGCGCCTTGACAGCATCTTCAGCACTCATATTCTTATTGCCTGCATTGTACAAAGCATGAATAAACGTAGCTGTTTCTGTAGTAATTTCTTGAGCGTTAAGGTAGTCCGGCTGCACAAACTCTAAAAGATCCGTGACAGCCCGAGGCATGGGGATTGTTTGCAGTTCTCCTGCCGTTAGTGACCTTTCAAAGTCGGTCATAGCTTCTGCAGTTTTTTTTGCTGTATCAGCCGTGTCTATGGCTTTAGACTTTGCGCCTGTAACAAACATCTGCTGTAGAGTTTTAGCGGCTCTTTCGTACTTTTCAGGCTCACGCGCTTTAAGCAGATTAATGTCTAGTCTGCCTGTGTTAGAGTTTAGATCCTGGCTGAGCAGCCACCGAACAGCGTTCGCATCTTCTGAGCTTTTCACGGACAGCTTTAGAATAACACGTTCTATCGTCTGGTTATACACGCTGGCAACAGAGGGCAAACCACTGGAAAGAATCTGGCGTTTGTTAGAAAAAGTGCCCTTCTGCCCAGCTAAGTAAGAAACAATAGCTTTAGGGTCGCCCTGATCCAGCAAGTTAGCCATATCCCCAACTGTCTGACTGACAGAACGAGAAAGACGCTGAATCATTTTACGCATAGGAGGACTAAGGTTTACCAATTCGGGGCTGACAGTGCCCCCTATAGTAAAGTCTTTAACTAACTCTGTTGTCCTTTTAACTAAAGACGCATCTGTTCCTTCTGTTCTAAGAATAACGTCAACAGCGCCTGAAGCTGACTCTTGGTCAATGCCTTCAAACGATTCGCGCAAAGAGTATTTTGGAGACTGACGACGAGCAGACACAAATGCTGCATGGCCTTCACTCAGGTATGTCTTAGACACCAAGTTAGCGTCTATCAAAACAATATCGCCAGAAGGCTTAGTCACAGCAATAGGCGTATTGTTTAGAATACCATCTGATATTGCTTCTGCGGTAACACCATATTTGGTTGCCAGTAGCTCTAAGGCGGAAGGGACCGCCGCAGGATCTAAGTCAGGCTTACGGGAAATAAGCTCTTGTACAGAGACGGTGTTACGAATCTCTCTAGTCGTAGATGTATCCAACAGCATGGTAGCAGAAACGCGCTTGCCCGCTTCGATGCGACTCGCCAAAAGCTGCAGAGCTTCGCCTGTAGTCTTCATGTTGAAGTTAACAGCAGCTCGGGTTGCAGCTACCTGCTCTAATGCCGCAAACAGTTTGCCCCGACCATAGAAGTAGTCAGACAGCTCATCGACAGCATCGACAACAGAGTCAATAAGCTGTTCGTCAAAACGCTTTACAACCCCTTCAATATCTATAGGCTCTTTAATGTCTTTTACTTTCTTGGCTTTAAGGCCCGCTTCTTTGAGCAAAGACTTTTTAAGCTGTCTTTCAAGCTTGCTGACAAAGCTGTTAATCTGGCGAAGTTGCTTATTGGTTGCGGCTAACTCAGCTTTAAGCAGTTTAACCTCTTGTTTATAAGCTTTAACAGTTTCTGCAGCCTGATTATACTGTCTAGTAAGCGCCCGGTAACGCTCTAAAGCTTGTCTGCTAGAATCGGTTTTGACCCGACCTCTAAGCCGATTAAGACGCTTACGATGTTGTTCTAGTTCTGTGTACAGAGTTTCGATATAATCTTCAAAAACTTTAGAGGTAACAACATCATTTTCGGTAAAGAACGAAGCTGCCCGTGGGTGCGTGGCAGAAGGTGTTGCACCGCTTATTATGTTTCTACGTTCATTACGTAGAAGCATTTCTTTTGTATCTGCAATCTTAGCCATAATAGAATTGTATTCTATAACAGCTCTTTCTGCGGCTTTTCTGGAAGCATCAGTTTTGTAATACTTTGCGATAAACTTGGCGTCTTCCATCTTCTGCAGCAGAGAAGACTCGATTAAAAGCTGCCCTTTATTTATCAGCTGGGTCTTTATTTTTTCTAGTCTATTTTTCTTTTGAACAGCAAGTCTAACCGCTTTCGATCTGCCCGCTATTTCTTGCGCGCCGCTAAGCCTAAGCTCTGCATCAGTTAGATCATCGCCAATACGTTTGGCCGACTGAACCTTGAGACGCTGATTGCGGCGTAATACTTTAAGCTCGGCATCAATGTCTTTCTGAAGCTGCCGTGCCTCACGAATGTCTCTTTCTTTTTGGGCTTTAGCGGCTTCAGCTTTTTGGATACGTAAGTTACGCGCCCCTGCAGCCTCTTCAAACGCATCAACTTTTTCGTCAGCATACTTACTAATCAGTTTGCTGATATTTGTTTCTGCCTTGAACAAAGCTTCATCAGAGTGATTGCCTATGCCAGCTCTTTTCTCTATGACTAAAAGCAGGTCGTTTTTAATTTCGTTAATAGGGCGTTTATTCTTTGTTCCGATAAGAGCCCTAAATACTTTAGCAATATCAGGGCCATCCGTCGCAACGGTCTTAACCCCTGCAGCGTCTTTAAACTCATTCATTTTCGCTGCGATGATAGAAATAAACTGCTTTCGGACTTTTTCGGTATCGGTGCGGTACTCACCCTTTTTAACTAAAGCTTTCTCTGCTTTATCTAAAGCGTCAAACTGAAAGTCAAAGCGCGGCGTATCAGCGGTGTCAAAAGCAAAGATTGGTCCTTGCGCTTCTTCCTTGCGCTTGCCTACTCTAAGCTCAATGTTACGAGCCAGCGCACCGATTACATCGTCTACGTCTTCTGTGGTACTGACAACTCGTTTAAGCTTCAACTCACCCGCAGATTGTAAAGCTTTACGAGCTTGTAACGCGCGCACATAATCAGGATCAAAGTTGGCAGACTTAACGGCGTCTTTAATCTGTTCGACTCTTTCGGCCTGATAAGATTCGACACCCCGGTCAATCTGCTTTCTTAATGCTGGGTACTCCCCACGCAGCTTCGCATACTGCCGGGATGCTTCTTTTATCGCAGCGCGGTCACCCGTCTCGGCAGCCTTTTCTAAAGTCGTGCCGATCTCCATAAGTCTCTTGGCGACTATTTCAGACTCGGGCGCTACCTTAGTAGCATCTTGCAGGCCCTTAACAGCTTTGTTAAGCTTAGAGCCTGTCTTAGCCAACATCTTGGTGCCTTTAACAGCAACCCCGCCTACAACTGTTAAATCCGGTATAAGTATATCGAAGCCTAATCCTGTAAGGCCGCCTAAATACTGCAGCCCCGGAATACCTGTAGCGGCTCCTGCCTTATACAACTCCGTTGTAGCCATAGAGCGTTCTGCAATACCCCGTTCAAACTCAGACGGACCGTATTTAAGCAAGCCAATACCAGCCATCTTGGGGACATCAATAATATATGTGCCGTAATAAGAGGGACTTTCAGTCACGTACAAAAGCTGGTTGGCTTTACCCACGCCCAAAAACTTCATCTGGGGGCTCATAGCTGCGATTACTTCGCTGCCTAAAGCCGAACTCGGATCTGCCCACTCACTCAGTGCCATACGGGGGGTAGCGTTATGCACACCCTGAACATTCTTTAACATAAGAGTGTTCGTTACTTTTTTAAACTCTTTGTTGTAGGCGTCTTCAAAGCCTTCCTGGCCCAAGAACTTACCTTTCTTTTTCAAGTTTTCTATGGTGTTATCTTGAATCCACTTAGTATCAATGTCTTGGCGGTCTTCCCACTTCAACATTTCTTGAGTGGCGCTGTCAGATAAGATACCCTCAGTCATTTCAGCGGCTTTAATCAGCCCTGGGTAGTTATCATCTATGCTTGAAACCGTAACCGTATCATACTCTTCAACGGGCACATCGTCCCAAAAGAGGCCCATTTCTCCAACGCTTTCAATTTCCATATCAAGATAATCAACAGGGGCCTCCGGGGCAGCTTTGGGCGTAGCCTCTCTAATCTTGACAAGCTTATCGTAGTCAGAATAACCATAAGGATTTTCAACTGCGTGGTTGATCACCTCAGTAAGCCGGTAGTTTTGTCCATTAAGCTGATCTACAAGCTTATCAACATTACCGTCAGTATACTTATTAGCATACTCAGTGACCACTTCCGCCGCAGACATGGGCTTAGGAAGAACAAAGTCTCTTTTTTCGCCCCTATCTGTACGCTGTTCTGCGTCAAAAATATCTTTTGTGAGCGAATAAGTATCGACAAGAAGTTGTTCGGCCATGTCTTTTATCGTCCCTAGTTAGCTGAAGTATCCGTAGCTTGCGTATAGACTAGTTCAGTCTCGCCCAAATCTCTGGCGTTTTTAATCATATCAGCCAATCCCGGCTCTTTAAAGTATAGTGTTAACTCTTCATCAGAAATTAGACCTTTGTCTGGAATAGGCACTCGTTTAATTGTTCTTGGGTCGCGTTTAGCCCTATTGGATTCTGAAAGAGCCAACATGCGTTGGGCTGTAGCCCTGGTTTCTTCTTGGGTAGGAATTTCCACCCCGCCCCGCATCCTGTAGTTCTCGTCTAATTGTTTAACGTAGTCCATAACAGACTTTGGTTTTGCCGGAACTGCTTTTCTATACTGCTCTATCATAGAGCGCCTAAGAGGCTTTAGCGTCAAATCTTCAGTTGATCTATCATAAGGATTAAGTATTTCAAATTCTTCTTCTACAGGATAAGGCCGAATACTAGGCGCAGTCAATAAATCTAACTGAGCATCAAGATGCCTTTTCATGGACTTAGGGTTATCGGGGTCATCGAAGGGTACCGCTGGGTCCATTAAGTCTGTTTCAAAAAAAGTTGCCTCTACCTCAAAAGAAGGAGCCTGGCGTTTAGCTTCAATCAGAGTTTTTAACGCTTGCGCCTTGGCTGCATTTCTGTAAAGAGCCGCACCTTGAGGGGTTTTAAACTCTGGAGCAGCCGCCATAAGCTCTGAATCAGGCCTAATCGCTCTTAACAAGTCTTCGCGTGCGGCGGCTTTTTTGTATACGTCTAATGCGTATTGGTCTCTTTCTACGTCAATCGGATCAACGCCTGTCAGCAAAGAAGCAGGAATGTGAGTATACACATTATCTGATCTAGCCATTTTCCGCGCAATAACCATTGGGTCATTTTGTATAGCCAAAGCCTGCCCACGAATAAAATCCGATGTATCAACATTACCAAACGGGGCAAGCTCAGGCATTGGGGGACCCGCTTCCTGGGCTGCCGCTTCCTGGGCTGCCTTCTCCTCTTCTGCTCTGCGCCGGTCTGCTTCTTCCTGTTCCCGTCTACGTCGGGCCGCTGCGTCCCTCTGAGCCTGTGTGGGGCCGCTGGGAGCCGCAGAAGCCGCAGGAGCAGTCGGGGCGGCCTTAGGTGCAGGTGCAGGTGCAGGGGCCGCTACAGGGGCAGCAGGGGCCGCTACAGGGGTAGGCACTTCTGCGGGAGCCGCCGCTTTAGCCTGTTTTCTTTTGTAGTTAGGTACAGATATGCCCATTTTATCAATCTCCTGAGAGCAAGGTTACTTCGTCGGAACCCACCCCAACTGCAGGGACGGTAACCTCTTCTACTTTTGCTGTAGGCGTAAGTTTGTCTAATTTTTCTTTACGCTTTCTAACTTCTTGAAGTCTTCGTATAGTTTTTGGGTCTATAAATTGTACGTTTTGCCCTTTAAGTTTAGGAGCGAACATACCATATATAGTATCTGACATAGGGGTAAGTTCAGATCCAAAAGACTTATCATAAGGAAAAAATTCTCTTGACGCCTTTGTAGGTACTTTTAACCTAGTAGCTACAGGGCCGCTTATAGCAGAAGGTAAACCGCCGCCTGTTCTTTGTGTAGACTGCACATTTGGATCTAAAGGAGAAAATCTCGGAAGGCCCGCCGCATCACCAGAAGGTAAAGCAAGAGCTAGTTTTCTCTGCACGTTAGCAGGCACTACATCGGTATCCATAAACACACCGAACTGCTCGCGGCCACCAGGATAAGGCTGTAACGCAGGCACATCAGCCGTAGAAGTTGGCACACCATCTAAAGTATCTACTAAGCCTTTCGCCCTTTCTTTTGCCGCCTCTTCTTGCATTTCTTTTTGCTGACGACGACGGGAATCGCCTAAAAGTAAAGGTCTATCTGCCTCGTAGTCAGGAGTGCTTTCGACAGCTTCTTCAAATTCTGCAACGAACCTAAGATCGCGCATTTCGTCTCGTCTAAGCTTACCCGCAGACTGACGGAATAAGCCTAAAACAGTTTCTTCTTCTCTG
>TARA_R100000654_G_scaffold27939_3_pt1 | contig 12563 bp, 30 predicted proteins | sample TARA_R100000654 | Tara Oceans TARA_R100000654 (sample SAMEA2622473) | marine metagenome | biome: marine biome (ENVO:00000447); feature: surface water layer (ENVO:00002042); material: "saline water (ENVO:00002010), including plankton (ENVO:xxxxxxxx)" | depth 5 m
AAAGAAATTATCATAATTGTTGATTTCTGAAAATTCAACATCTAGAAAATCCTCAACTTGATCTCTCGTCTCTTTGTCTATGTTTAAGAAAGATTGAGCTTTTTTAAATTGCTCTAATCTATTTCTATATTTTTTATCTACTAGCTCTGAACACTTTTTTTCTTTGTTTGGCTTGTCGCCGCTTAATTGTAGTGTTTGAGCTTCTTTTGTTTCTTGTTTTTGCATATCGCACCTCCTAAAGACTTTATAAGTTAAGAGTTGCGCTTTTGTCAACCTTAAATATGCTTATTTGTGTATTTTATTTTGAGCAATAAAAAACCCCGCTAAAAGTAAATCTAACGGGGTTAATTATTTTTATTTAATTTTTATTCCCAAGGCACCATTAATAAAAATCCAATATGAATTAATATTATGGCACAAATCCAAAAAGTCATTGTGAAGCCTTTTTAACAGAAATAACTTTTATTTTTTCCGCTGCGTGTGGCAAATTCCAAAAAGCTTCGTACATCCTTTTGATAGCTTCTTTTGTAGAGCAGTTTTTAAATATTTCATTTTTTGAAATATCTATTTTTTCTGTTCTTTTCATTTTGCCGTTAGTTGCTTCAACTTCAAACAACGTACTATTATTTAATTTATCTGATTTATTAAGATCAAATAAATTTAATTGTTTATTTTGCATAAAAGCACCTCCTAAGATGCTTCTAAACTATGTGTTGACATATTGTCAACCCCTAATATGCAAATAAGCTTATTTTTTTTTCTTCTTAATTAAACCAGCTTTTTCTAAATAACTTTGCATGATATAAACTTGCGTTTTAGTTATTAGTCTTTTCAATAGCTTTACTAATTTCATTGCTTGGTTTCCCCCAACTAATAGAAATTTTATTATCTGTTTTAATCTCTTGTTTAGATTTTTCGCCGAATACCCCACTCGCGAGTTTCGAAGCTAACCACCTCGCCTGATGCAGCTTCTCTCGCATCCACATCATTTGCTGGTTATCAACTGGAGTTTCCAACTCTTCATTAATTTTATCAATTATGGTAAAGCAGCCAGTTTCTCTTGCTCTTCTCACTCGCTCTTGTAAATCTTTATCATTTCGCATTTTTTTATAAATCGTTGACAAGTCAACTTTCATTTCTTTTGCGATCTTTGATAAAGGTTTACCAAGCTCTAATTCTGTAATGATTTTTTCAAAATCCATTGTCTTAATTCTTCCTCGCTTTTATTTTTAAATTGTTTTAATTTGCTAATTGCTTTTATCTTGCCTTCTAAAGTTTTGGCTCCGGTGTTATGGCCCCCGTGGAAGCGGCAACGATAACGACCATTCTTTTTTAAAATTCCTTTAGCTTTGCATTGAACAGTAAAATTGCTGGCGCGTGTAAAACTCTCGCAGTAGATCTTATATAATTTTTTACCAGCCATTAGAAAAAACGCAAAAAACCTACTCTATTTATCTCTTTATTAAATTTTGACTATCTTGTCTATCAAAGATTTATCAGCCAAACGACTTATTAAAAATATCGTTTCAAGATACCTCTTTTTAATTGTTGTTCGGTGTACTCCAAACCTCTTAGCTAATTGCACCCAACTAAACCTACAAGCTCTGCCCCATAATAAGCGCCTTTGCTCTAATTTAACTAAAAGCATCAATTCTATAGCTAATTCCCAACTCGCTATTTGCTTGGCATTCGGATACAACCTAAGCGGTTTTCTGTTATAAAAGCCTAGATCTTGCTTTGAGTATGTCATTTCTAATAAATCATACATACGACTAGCATGTGGCTTCTTTATTCCGGGGATTAGTCTTTCTGTTCTTCCAGCCGTATCTAAGATTTCCATAATCTTCACCTCCACGGCAACTGAGGCTTTTGCCATTATTAACCTATCTAATAGCTTTTAGATTTCTATAACTTCTTCTTTTTTAAAAGTGTGCTTCTTAATCTTTTTACCTTTATTATTTGAATACTCAATATAATTACCTTCTCTACCGCATTCCTTATAATACTCGCCTTTATAAAATAATTTATTCGTTTGTAGATTAGCAAGCTGGGGGGAGCGATTAATGTGTCTCTTTTGATACCTAGAACTATACTGGTTAGTATTCTTAGTTTTATTAATAGATGTCATATTCGACCCATTAGAGGTGTCATATATGGTACGTATATGTTTAAGCCTTTTTAGCTGTAATTCTTTCTGCTTTGTGAGTAGATATTCGTTAGTAGAGCTTCGCCTTTTTTTAGTCACATAACCAAGCTTAGCAAGGTTAACAATAGCTCGGTAAATAACTGAGCGGCTCAAACCTATATCCTTTTGTATTGTTCGGTATCTCGGATAACAAATTCCAGTTTCCTTATTCATGTATCTAACAAGACACATATAAACTCTAAATTCAGTTGAGCTTAGATCTTTGTCAATTAATACGTTGTTGTCGCAAATACTAAATAAACTCAACCAGCCTCCTTATGTTTACAAACCTTATCGTGCTGCTCTTGTAGCATTTCCATTATGCCGACCCAGCCGCTCGGATACATATAATTAAAATCTTCCGACTTTGTTGGTGTGAGCTGCTTAATTCTAAATCTAACTATTTTATTTTGCTCAACTTTATAAAAAATTAAAAAAGATGGTAAACCAGCCAAGGTAGCAAGGCGTTCGGTAGTATGCGTAGTTTTATAAGTCTGGCCTTTATCGAAACATGTCTCTGCTAGATATAACGGCTCCCAGCATTTATCACAGATCCCGCAAACGTCGATGTCAACGAAACCGATACGGCGATTTTCAACGTCTCTACACCACTCACTATACCAATCGCCTCGATTATAATAATTGCGGCGCGCCATTAGAATACTCCGTTTTCTCTACACTTACTTACAAACTGATTAATATTATCTTTTAATTTTTTATTTTCTTGCTGCTGGCTTTTCAGTAAAGTTTTAAGGTTTTCTATTTCTTCATCCTTGTTATTGATAATTCTTTTTAAATCGTCAACTTCATTGTATTTTTTAATTATTGGGATTTTTTTTTTAAAAATAAGAACCATCAATGATCTTTCCGTTACAAATCAATAAGCTTTCCTCTTTGTAACCTTCAATTAATTTTTTATTTGAGTAATGTTTTATATCGCAACAACCAGCAGACAGCTCAATTGGGTATCGCTCGACCCAAACTAAATAGGTTTTGCAAAACTTTTCCCACTCGATAACATAAAAATTAGGCGGCGCGCTTTTAACGTAATGCGGAGCTATTGACCAAAAGGCTATTGTAAAAACGATTAGAAATATTTTAGTTTTCATTTAATTATTTTGCCAGTTAGTACGTTTTTTATTTCTAAAACCCATGCACGCGGAATAGTCTCAATAGTACCTACTTCAATTCCATCTTCATCGGAGCTGTAAGATCCAAATGTTTGTATTTTTTTTCTGGATTTGTTGAAGAGATAACCAACCGAATGACACTCAGCGGGTTCCAACCTTTTTGCTTTGGGAATTGACACCCACTCAGAATTACTAACCCAATCAAGAGTAGTAATGTAAACCAACGGATAGTCGTCAATTGTTCCACTTAATTTTTTTTTCTTACTCATAAAAGCTAGACGCAGTAACTTTGCCTTTTGTTTTTTCTATAATTATTTGCATCATCGCTGGCCTAGGTATTCGTTCGCCTTTGCACCATCTAAAAACTGTGGTGTGATCCAAGCCAAGAAGTGCAGCTAATTTTTTATGTGATAGTTTCTTTTGTTTTCTGTATTCTTCTAATTTTATTGATTTTGCCATGTTTTGAGAAATAGGCATATTTGCTTATTTGTCAAACAGATTTAGGAATAATTGATGCTCGGTTGTATTGTTTGTATGTGGATAAGCTTATCTTATAAACTATTATACTTTCATAGTTGACAATCCACAAAAAAGAATGCTAGTAATTGACATTATGTCAACAAAAGATAACGTATTTGTGTTAAGTAATTATGCAGTTTCTAATAAAAAATTATTAGAAAATAAAAATGAAACTATGGCATTATTAACAAAGCTATTAAAAGAAAAAAGCATGACGCAAGCCGAGCTTGCAAAAGAATTAAATAGAGACAAAACAACAGTAAATCGTTGGTGTAAGGATAGCAGAGAGGTTGCTTGGGATAATGCTTTAAAAATATCTGAAGTTTTAAATTGCCATCCAGTTGAAATATACCAGCCTACTGAAAAAAGAGTTTGTAAATTTTATGCAGATGGAAGCTGGAATGTTAAACAGTTTGGTAAAAACGACCAAGTAAAATACAATATTCCATACGAATATAATAACGCTGCTATATTTTTGATGCTGTTTGATATTCCGGGGTCTCATTTAGATGGAGACGTTGGAATATTTGAAGAAATGAAAATAGGTAAAAAATTTTCAAGAAATGCTATAAATAGATTGTGTTATTTAGAGCCTTCAAAAAAATTACTTGCAAGAAAACCACATGTAAAACCTATAGCAGCCGTGCTGCAAACAAACAATGATGGAACTTTTAAAGCTGTAAGCCCACACACAAAAGAACCATTGTCAAAAGATTGCGAAGGCTTTACAGCAGATGATCTTTCTATTGCATCACCTCTAATCTCTAAATTTAACCCCAGCTTAAAATCGCATATTTTGGCTATAAAATAAGCATTTATACATACTAAGATTGCCATTTATACATATTTAGTATAAAGATTGTTCAAGTGATTTGTTTTTATGCAAACTAAAGAACAATTTGATTTAGAAGAAATAATTAAAAAAATTCCTAAGCTGCCGGATTGGGTAAAGCTTTATAAATTAAATCATCATTCACCATCACAATTAAATAAAATAGATGGCAACTGGGTTTACGAATATTTATATCTTAACCAAGAAGAACGTAGAAAAATGTATTACGGATCCAGAGCTGATGCTGGTACTTCTATAGCAGCTGGATTACAAAAATTATTTTCTGATTATGTATGGGAAAAAGATAAAAAAATTAAAAATGAAAAATTAACAATTAAAACTGGAACTAAAAAAGCTTTTGAACATTGTCTTGATGAATACAATAAAAGACAAACTACACACGACACAGAAAAATATCAATTTAAAGATAACTTAGAAAGATTAGCTGGTACATTTCACACAGCAGTTAAAGCTTTTCAAGAAATAAATTTAAAAGGTGAAGTAGAAAGTGAAAGAAATATTTATTTAAATTTAATTAATTGTATCTTACCTTGTATTGGCAGACCAGATTTCGAAAATGAAAAATTTTTTATTGAGTTAAAAACCAAATGGAGACGTAAAGGCAGAGCAACAAAATCAGATGGCTCTCCATCTTTTAGTTATGTAAAATTACAAGATAAGCCAACCAACGAACACGCCTTACAAACAAATTTTTATGCTCTTGCAACTGGCAAGAAACCAATTTTATTAGTTGTTAACGAAGATGATTATAAAATTTTTGATGAAACACACCCAGCTCTAAACAAACAAGCTAGAGAAAAAACACTAAAGCAAATGTCTATAGTTGCAAAGCGAAGAGAAAGATTAATGCAACGACATGAAGGCAAAGATACTTACTTCATGGATGTTGAGCCGCAATTTAATCACATGTTCGCTTGGAATTATTTAGAAGGCAATCACAAACAAATAGCGGAGGAGTTATGGTTAAAAGGTTAAATGAAATTAATTATCAGCAATTAATACTTAATGAAAAATATAAGCTGAACGAAAAGAAATTACAGAGGAAGAAAAAATTGTGTGAGCTTCTTATCATTTTTTCCCTAACTCTTATGATATTATGCTTGCACAAATATGCACCTAAAGTGAACCTCCCTCAGAGGTTAGGAACTTCTGTAATTAATGAAGGCGCTGGGTTTTCAGTAGTTAAGGTTAAAAATAGCTACCTTAAATGCGTTCTTTACCAGCGCTTTCAGAGAGGTACTTATGCCTAAAGTTATAGAGTTTCCAGCTTTACAAAAAAAATTAGAGCAGCTTAGAAATAAGAAAAAAATTATAGATTGGAAAGATGGTAAATTTAAAATCATTCATCAAGAAGTAGAAAATTTAGCCAAAGATTACGACATTCAAACAGACATAAATTTAGTACATTGTAATTTAGAAAAAGGCTGCGCAGTTGTTAAGGCTGGAGCTATATTTAGAGGTAAAAAATATTATAGCCTTGGAGAAGTATCACCAGCTAATAATGATTTTATGTATCCGGTTGCAGTAGCAGAAATGAGAGCTGTTGACCGAGCTGTTTTAAAAGCATTGGGATTACACGGAACCTTATATTCTACAGCTGAAATACAAGAAAATTTTAAAAACAACGAACACCAAGGAATAGATCTAAACCATGCTAGCGTTGTAGAGTACCAAGTTAGAAACGCCACACACATTGGCAAGCTAAACGAAATTCTATCAGATCATAAAGATTTTTTATCTGATCTGAAGAATACCGATAAAACTAAGTACGAAGAGCTTAGCAAAATCGTCAATATAAAAATGTCTCAATTTAACGGAGGAGCAAATAATGTCTCAAAATAAAGATCCCAATTGGGTAGCAACATTTAGTATGCAGCGCAATTCAGACAAATTCGATGCAAACAATAATGTTATAGCTGGTAAAGAAAAATTACCAGATCTCGTTTCTGTTAATAGTGAAAAGGTAAATCAGAAAACTGGTAAACCATATAGAAAAAATTTTACTATTAATGGTATGTGGCATGAGCCAAGCGGTTATGTTCAAAAAGATGGAACATATAAAATTACGATAAAAAAATCTCGTAACGTAAGCTCAACGCCTAAGTCAGAAGATCCATTAAATTTTAATTATGGAGCTAACGTCTAATGACTACGAGATACGGCTTAACACAAAAACAACTTAAAACTTTTAAGTTTATAAAGTCTTATCTCAAAAAAAATAAACTATCGCCTTCTTACGAAGAAATTAGGAAGGCGGTAGGTTTAGCATCAAAAAATAGTATTTATTATTTAATTAACCAGCTTATTGATAGAGGTTACATAGATAAATTAGAAGGTAAGTATAGGAGTATTGTAATTAAAAATGACAGATAAAACCATGTTCGATAGCTTAAAATATCAAGTTGGATCAGATCATTATAAAGGTTTGTCTATAGAACCAGCTCAATATATTATAAAAAATAATCTTTTATTCCCCGAAGGAAATGTTATAAAGTACACGACTAGACACGATTATTGGAAAAGAAAAAAAATACCTACCAAAGATTTACCGAAGATTAAGAGTAAAGGAAAAAAATCAATAGAAAAAGCTATACATTATTTAGAAATGATTTTGGAGCGCGACTATGCCGAAATTTGAAAAATTCTGGTCTGGAAATTGTAGCTTTACAGCTAAAGAAATATTTACAGATCTGAACACAGCTGCCCAAGCGGGTCTCCCAAGTGCAGCTGCAACATACGAAGTAGATGAGAAATCATTAAGCTTCGACTTTAAACGCGTAAAGGAGGTAAAGACTAAAGATGTCAATACAGATAACGCCAGAGACCGAGTACGAGAAAACAAAAGCAAGGATGGAGTTAGTACAGAAAAGAAGAAAATCAATCCTAGCCAAAATATCTCGGTTAAAAGCTAAAAATGGCGGTTTCTATCCCCCAGCTACAGCAGCTCTAAGTAAGTCTGCTCACGATAGGCTGATTGAGGAGATAGGATTACAAGATAAGCTTAGCCAACTATCAGTATAAGCTAAGCTACATTAGAATACTTCTAAACTACTTAACTGTAGTACGCTCTCTCTTACACTTCATTATAATTTGCTTTTCTGTCAATGACAGATTGACAAACTTGCATAGGTTGTAGTATAGCTTGTTGGAATGGATTTTTATAAAAGAGAAAAGTACGGCAAACTTGTTGTTTACACCTTAATTAACAACAAAGAAAAAATAATAAAAAAATATAATCTTAACGAAAAAAGAAAAGCAGAAAGATACCTCAAGTCACTAGACCCAAATCACCCAGATATAAAAAAAATAACCATAGGAAAAGGCATAACTATAAATAGAGCTATAGAAGCTTATATCAAGACTATAGATCGAGACAGAATAAATACGAGAAAGTGTAATACCAACTATATTGGCTATTTAAACAGCCATATCTTGCCCAGAATTAACAAAACTTACTTATCCGACTACACAGTAGCAGATTTTAAATTTGACTTTGTACCTAAGCTTATGGCCGCAACGAATAAAAAAGGTGATCTGTTAAGCAGATCTGTCATTATTGAGATAAAAGGTTTATTTCAAAGGTTCTTTAGGTTTTGCGATGACAACAACTGGGAATGCGATTTAAGGATCCTTACATATAAGTTTACAAAAAACGCTATACAAAGACCACCTAAAGACCAATACGCTCCATATCCTAATGATATAAAAGATATGCTGCTAGCTGAACCAAATATAAAATACCAAGCTTTAATATATTTTGCTTCCGAAACTGGAGCTAGACCAAATGAAATACTTGGTGCTTTATGGAGTGACATTGATTGGAAAAATAAAATTTTATTTATAAAAAATTCTATTGATGACAAAGGTAAACTAAGATTAGATTTTTTAAAAAATACGGGATCAAGACGTAAAATAGTTTTATCTGATAAATTATTAAAATTATTAGAAGTATCAACTATATATAAAAAAGATAGGATCTTTCCTTACACATTAAAAAAAGCAAAAGGAATTATAAAAAGAGCTGCTAAGAGAGCTAATGTAAATTGGATTGGCGGCTTAAAACCATTTAGAAAATTCAACTACACTTTATTAAAAAACAAAGGCATCTATTCTGCAAAAGGATTAGCAAATAGGATTGGCCATAATAATACTATGACCGGAGCTTTGTATTATGAAGTTGAGTTGGATGAGCAAAGAAAAAATCAAAAGCTATTAAATCAATTAATGGAGTAAATTATGGATAGCGCTACTAAGAAACAAATTGATATTTTTGATGAGAGAGGAAGGCTTGCAAAAATGTTAGTGTTGCTTCGTGAGTTAAATTATAAAACTCAAACAAAAGTAGGAAATGTTATTTCTGTTACGTTTCAACAAACGCAGAAATACGAGAATGGTATAAATGGTATCTCAAGCGAGAAACTATTTATGTTATGCCGTGCAATGGGATATGACTTTGATCTCGTTTGTAATGGTAATCCATATCAAGAAATAAATAAAATTAGTAATCCAGCAGTAATGCAAAAATTATTAATTAAATTTAAAAGTATTGATGCGGTTATGGCTAAACATAGAAAGCTGAATGAACAATACCAAAAAGTATTGCCAAAGATTGAGTTGGAAATGAATTATCAAAAAACATTTTTAACTGAAAACGAGGTTCAGCAATTAAGACAAGCAGAGCATATTCACTCTGAGTTAAAAAACGATGAAGCTCAAAAGTTTCATGTTAACTCTTTAGCTAGCATGTAAAAAAAAAGCGGGGCAGAAATGCCCCGTTTCAAAAACCGACGGGATTTCCGACGGGTAAAAAATAATCATTGTATATCAAGGAGAATTGGTCGGGGCGGCAGGATTTGAAAGTGTAAACCAAACGACCCAGACTTATTGATATATAATACTTCTAATCAAAATTGTAAAAAAATTGTTGCCAAAAATGCCGATAAATAAAGCCTTATATTATGCGATGTTTCTTAATTGAAACATTCATTTTCCGACGGATTTTAACTCATCGTCTTTTTTCATACACGCATAATGAGCCTTTTCTTTTGTAGCAAAGACAACAAAGCTTTCAGTATTAATCATATTTTCTTGGCAATACATACACTTACCAATATCCATGACAATTTGTTTAGGTTTTTTCCAAAGCTTTTTCCTCACTAATCTATAATTAATTTTTTAATTGAAATAGATCCATCTACGTTTTTTTCTAGCTCAGCCATAGAAGTTATGCATTGATAAGTTGTGTTGTTAGTAGCTTGTCTCATAGCTACGCGCTTCCTAGATAAGCATTCAGAAATCGAGCTTTGTATTCGTGCCTCTTTTATTTCTGAATTAATCATTAATAATAATGCAACTACACTCTCAACCATCAATGACCCCCGTTAGCTCTTACTTTATCTTTGACATCTTCTAAAGTTTCTTTAATTTTTTCTATATCTTTCATAGCATAATTAATGTTGACGTTATTATTTCTCATCGTCTCCATCTCTTTTTGTATATTTTCAACTTGCGATGCTATGTGTTCTAGCAGCATAAATTGTTCTTGGTCTGTAGGTTTTTGCTCAGATTTTTTTAAGAGATCTGCATTAAATAATTCTCTTGATGTTTCTAAAGATCCAATACGATTTTCTAATTCAAAAAAACTAACTGTTGCTATGACCGCGCCGGCGACGATCATTAAAAGGTTCTTGGCTGGCAGCTGTATTCCGGTGTTCTCAGAAAGTTTAAGAGACTTCATCTTCCGCCTCTATTTCTTTTTTTCCATGTTCTTTTTTTGTGTTTGTTCATACTTGAAAACTTAGGTTTTTTTCGCGTTGTAATGCTAGTTCTTTTTGGGATCCGTTCATGCGGAAGTTTATTTACATCAAACTTTACACGTGCCATTTACTTTTTCTTTCGATCAAGTACAGATTTTGTAATTCTTGTTCCGAAGCTTGCAGAAAAAACTATGATAACTAAATACCATACACTATCCGGAAGCTCATTAATTATAGATACCCACTCTCTAAAGTTTTCTCTAGTAGATGGAAACCAACCAGTAGTAAGCATTCCAATTAGCCAAAGCATTAAGATTTCATCCTTGTATGATTGATCTTGGCTTTTAATTCTTGTTATATCTACATCTTTCGCTGCTTCTATTTCAGCAGCTCTAATGACTTTTGTTTTTTCGGCTTTATGTTTAAAATATTCTGAGCCTTTATTAATAACCATTTTTGTTAATGGATTATTAAAAATTTTTAGTAAATGGATCATAAATTACTACTCGCCATTTCTGCTGCTACTTCAGCGCATCTTCCCGGAGTTTGTTTATGCCAGACACTATCAAGTATTTGTGCCGAAGCTTCTTGTATGTCTCCGTCTTTTAATGCTTGCCACATCTTTTTAAACTTAGCTGTACGTGGCCCACCAAGCTGATAACACATTTGAATTATGCAGCATTTTTGTATGTGATTTAATTCTATATCACCTATAAGTTTCTCAGCAGCCGATACAGCAATGTTAAAGTCTTTATCAAAATACTCTTCAGCAACTTCAATAGGATAATGCTCACCTTCAACAAGATCATCGGTAGGTAAAACCATATGACCATAGCCGAAAGTTGGAATGGATAAGCTATCAAGATATATATGGTCTCGGTAGCCTTCATGTTTTTTAATTTTATTTTTGAGATCGTTGTAGTCTGCCATAGTTCCTCAAGTTTGTTGTGGGTCAAAATTAAAAATTTTAACACCTAGTTTCCGTTGTTCGCTTGTTCGGCTTCTATGAATTTTTGATCCGTTAGATCTGAAGTTTCTTGTTTTGACATCGTAAGCTTCATATTGACCAGTAGTTAAATCTAAAACTAATAGATCTATTGGCCCCTTGCCTCCAATGGGTTGAAATACTATTTTGTTGGGATCTTTTGCAAAGTGTGCAGCTGCTAACAATTCAGTTTCTAAACCTTTAGCAGATGTGCTTCTATTTCGTGAAGTAGTAGAAGATTGATGCAAAAATTCCTCCAAGTAATACTATTATTGCAGCGGCTCCCCTACCGAAATTCATAAAAGTTTTAAGCTCTTTTATATCACGACGCATTTCATCTATCGCTTTAAACAAAGTTTTCATTCGTTCAGCGCAGACTTTTTCGTGATAAGATATTTTAATAGCGTTTTCTTCTGCTGTTGCAGATTTTCTTTTTTTAGGCATTTGATCCTTTCACGTAAGTACAGTTAAACTTAACAACAATTTCGTTTTTGTTAATTTCAGATCTGCCTATTTCTTTTGTTTTATCTATTGCTTCTTCATAACCCGATATTAAACAATCATAATAACTATCGTGTTTTGATAATGGAAAAGGATCTAAGCAACCCCCATAAATGCTTGAACACAATATCATAGTGAGCAGCACTTGCATTATTCAATTAAATCCCAAGACTGATTTTCTTCATTCCATTTATAAGTTTTATCATTATTAGGCATCTCTACAGGAGCATTATATCTTCCAGTTGTTTCATCTAATATCCAAGAATTAAATGGTTTAGGTTCTATAAATAAATCTAAATTTTCATCATAAGTAAAATTTATTCCACCATAATTTCTAGTTATTTCAACTCCATTAGATGTAAATGGTGCTTCACCCATTTGTTTAAAATTAAATTGTTGTCCATGTAATTCTTTTAAAAAAGCAATACCTGCTTCTTCAGTTGTTGCTATATTATTATCAACAACCTCTATATTTTTTACAATATTGTTTTCATCTATTTTACAAAATAATGCCATTATGCTGTGTAACTCCCTGAACTGTTAAATATTAAAACTTTATCTGACCCAACTGTTGAAACTGTTGGAGAACCTGTTGTTGTTCCTGAATAACTTGCTGTTGGAACTCTTAAAATAA
>TARA_R100000654_G_scaffold12860_3_pt1 | contig 12538 bp, 11 predicted proteins | sample TARA_R100000654 | Tara Oceans TARA_R100000654 (sample SAMEA2622473) | marine metagenome | biome: marine biome (ENVO:00000447); feature: surface water layer (ENVO:00002042); material: "saline water (ENVO:00002010), including plankton (ENVO:xxxxxxxx)" | depth 5 m
GGGTAATCATAGCGATAATATGATTGGAACTCATTCTGTAGAATTTGATAAAGATAATTTTACAGAATATGCTGATTTGAAAGAGTCAGATGTAATTGCATGGCTAGAGGCTGATTTAGACGTAGATACTTTAAAAGCAAATATTAAAAAAGATATAGATTTAAAAAAGAATCCCGTTTCTAAAACATATCATGCACCTTTCGCATCTAATGAATAGTTTAGAAAACCAATAAAACAAGTAATTAATAAATATAAGTAAATAATTTATAATTTAATAATAATTAAACCATGAGTAAAGAAAACAAAATAACCGAACAAGAATTAAAAAACCTACAAGAAATAGTTGCAAAACTTAATACAGCATCTAATCAACTAGGTAATATTGAAATGCAAAAACACCAGTTGTTACATGCTTCGCAGGTATTACAATCCGATATGGCTGAAATGCAAAAAGCTTTAGAAGAAACATATGGTAAAGTATCTGTTAATATGCAAGATGGAACTTACCAAGAAATACCCGAAGATGTACAACCAGAAGAAGTAAAATAGAATCATGTCGTTGGTAAGAAAAATAAGTATAGGTAGAGATTATAAAAATGATGCAATGCACTATGCTGTAGGCCAAGAGGTTTATGGCGGTCATAAAATATGTGATATTGTTGAAAAAGATGATAAATTTTCTATTTATATTGAAAAAAATAAAGAAGTATTACCATGGAAAGATTTTAATAAAAATATGGCTATCGCGGTAGAATATAATTTAGAATATTAATGCAAAGCCTATTTGATTTTATAATTATTCCAAAAAACGAACGTTACGATAATAAAAAATATATTGATGATTCAGAGTTACTGTTAAATACAGAAATCTCTGATCATCGATATGTTAGTCGTACAGGTATAGTGACATCAATACCTAAGTCATATAATGGCGAAATAAAACCAAATGATGAAGTAATTTTACATCATAATGTTTTTAGAAGATGGTATGACCAATACGGAGTAGAAAAAAATAGCAGAAGCTATTTTAAAGAAAATATGTATTTAGTCAAGCCAGATCAAATATTTTTATATAAAAGAAATAATAAATGGTATGCACCAGATGGATATTGTTTTATTAAACCAATTGTATCTAATGATATGTTTTCAAATAATAAAGAAATACCTTTTATAGGTATTGCTAAATATATTGATAAAAAATTTAATCATATTGAAAAAGAAGATTTAGTTGGGTTTACACCAAGCAGTGAATACGAATTTGTTATTGATGGTGAAAGATTATATAGGGTATTAAATAATTCAATATGTATTAAATATGAACGTCAAGGAAACGAAGAAGAATATAATCCAAGCTGGACATAAAGCTGTAAAAGAGCTTATTAAAGTTGCAAAAGAGCCAATTGTTGAAACAGAAGATGATGTTTCAGCTGATAGATTAAAAAATGCAGCAGCTACTAAAAAATTAGCTATATTTGATGCTTTTGAAATATTAAACCGTCTTGAAGAAGAAAAAGCTATTTTAGAAAATAAACCATTAGAAAAAAAAATAGATACTTTTAAAGGTTTTGCTGAAAGAAGATCTAAGTAATGTATAAACAAGATTTATATAAGGTTATTGAACCTATAAAAATAAATACCATAAAAAGACTTAATAAATCTAAAAAGTGGCAGTATGGTTATAATAAAGAACACGATATTATAATTATAAGTAAAACAGGTGAAATAGGTGAAATATATAACATACAAAATTTAAAAATAGCTTTGCCAAAAGCAAAAAATGTTTTTAAAGGAAATAATAAATGGGAAGTTCAAGAATACCCAAAAGAACTTCAAAGAATAAAAAATATATTTCAATGGCGAGATTTACCAACAGATTTTCAAAATAAATGGCACGAATATATAGATGAAGAATTTAATAAAAGAGAACGTGGTTATTGGTTCAGTAATAAAGGTGTTTCTACTTATATCACTGGCACTCATTACATGTACTTGCAGTGGACCAAAATTGATGTTGGCAAACCAGAGTTTAGAGAAGCAAACAGATTATTCTATATATTCTGGGAAGCTTGTAAAGCAGACACCAGGTGTTATGGAATGTGCTATCTTAAAAACCGTAGATCAGGATTTAGTTTTATGGCCTCATCAGAAACAGTTAATTTGGCTACGATCAATTCAGATTCACGATACGGAATATTGTCCAAATCTGGTGGGGATGCAAAAAAAATGTTCACAGATAAAGTGGTACCAATATCAGTCAACTATCCTTTCTTTTTTAAACCGATACAGGATGGAATGGACCGGCCCAAAACCGAACTGGCGTTTCGCGTACCCGCCTCCAAGTTTACTAGGAAAAAGCTACTCTCGAAGCAAAGGAGCGAGGAGCTCGAAGGGCTTGACACAACGATTGATTGGAAAAACACAGGGGACAACTCGTATGATGGAGAAAAACTCGCACTCCTTGTACACGACGAAGCCGGAAAATGGGAGAGGCCCGAGAACATCCTCAACAACTGGCGAGTCACGAAAACCACGCTTAGGCTTGGTTCGAGAGTAATAGGAAAATGCATGATGGGTTCAACAAGCAACTCATTAGATAAAGGCGGCGGTAATTTTAAAAAACTATATAATGACTCAAATGTTACAAAAAGAAACCGCAATGGACAGACTCGCTCGGGACTATATAGTTTGTTCATACCTATGGAATGGAACTTCGAGGGATTCATTGATTCTTATGGATTACCTGTATTCAATACACCAAAAAAGCCAATTGAAGATAACTATGGCCAATACATTGATGTCGGAGTTATCGAACATTGGGAAAATGAAGTTGAAGGTTTAAAAGGAGATCAAGACGCATTAAATGAATTTTACAGACAATTTCCGAGAACTGAAGAACACGCTTTCCGTGATGAAACTAGGAATAGCATATTTAATCTTGCTCGCATTTACGACCAGGTTGACTACAATGAAGAAATTAAATATCAAGCTTTGGTTACTAAAGGAAGCTTTAATTGGAAAAATGGGATTAAAGATTCACAAGTAGAATTTATACCAAATATAGACGGTAGATTTAATGTTAGTTGGGTACCACCAGTAAGATTACAAAATAAAGTAATAAATAAAAATGGAGTTAAATATCCCGCAAACGAACATATTGGCGCTTTTGGCTGTGATAGCTATGATATATCAGGAACTACCGACGGCAAAGGATCTAAAGGGTCATTGCATGGCCTTACTAAGTTTAGCATGGAAGAAGTTCCAGCAAATATGTTTTTTTTAGAATATATAGCTAGGCCTCAAACTGCAGAAATATTTTTTGAAGATATTTTAATGGCATTGCATTTTTATGGTATGCCTATACTTGCAGAAAATAATAAACCAAGATTATTATACTATTTAAAAAGAAGAGGCTACAGAGGTTATTCAATGAATAGACCTGATAAAGTTTGGAATAAATTATCAGCTGCTGAAAAAGAAATAGGTGGTATACCAAACTCAAGCGAAGATATAAGACAAGCTCACGCAGCCGCTATAGAAAGCTATATTAATACATATGTTGGTCAAAAAGAAGATACTTCTTATGGAGATATGTATTTTAATACAACATTAAATGATTGGGCTAAATTTGATATAAATAAAAGAACAAAATTTGATGCAGCGATTAGTTCGGGTTTAGCAATTATGGCATGTAATAAAAATTTATATACCCCTACACCTGAAAAACAAATAAAAAATAAAGTTAGTTTTAGTTTTTCTAAATATAACAATAAAGGAAATTTTTCAAAAATAATACAATAAATGGCAAAAGTAATTACAAAAGGTATTTTTCCAAGTCAAGCAGTATCTGACGCTGAGAAAGCTAGCTCTGAATATGGTTTGCAAGTTGCAAAAGCAATAGAATCAGAGTGGTTTAGAAAAGAATCGGGAGGTACTCGTTACTTTGCGAATAGAGATAATTTTCATAGATTAAGACTATATGCAAGAGGGGAACAAGGTATTCAAAAATATAAAGATGAATTATCTATAAATGGAGATTTAAGCTATTTAAATTTAGATTGGAAACCAGTACCTATTATACCTAAGTTTGTAGATATAGTTGTAAATGGTATTACAGAAAGAACATATGATATAAAAGCATATTCACAAGACCCTGCTTCGGTTGAAAAAAGAACTAAGTATGTAGAAAACATAATAAGTGATATGCAAAATAAACAGTTATTAGATACAGTTAAAACAGAATTAGATTTAGATCTATTTAAAACTGATAAAAATAATTTACCAGAAAGCGACGAAGAATTACAATTACACATGCAGCTAGACTATAAGCAATCAATAGAAATTGCTGAAGAAGAAGCTGTTAATAATATATTTGATATAAATAAATATGACTTATTAAAGAAAAGAATTGATTATGATATTGCTGTTATTGGAATGGGTTGTGTTAAAAATAGCTTTAATACAGCGGAAGGTATTAAATTACAGTATGTGGACCCCTCTGATTTAGTTTATTCATATACAGAATCTCCATATTTTGAAGATTTATATTATGTAGGAGAAATAAGAAGAGTAACTATTACTGAATTAAAAAAACAATATCCAGAATTAACAGAAGAAGATATAGAAAAACTAGAAGGATATAATTCAGGTAATATACAACTGTATAATAAATCTTATTCTGATGACGGTACTGATAAAAGTTATTTATATGTATTATATTTTGAATATAAAACATATGAAAATCAAGTTTATAAAATAAAAGAAACTTCCACTGGTGCAGATAAAGCATTAAAAAAAGATGATACTTTTAATCCACCTAAAGATTCTAGGGCTAGATTTGAAAAAGTAAATAGATCTATTGAAGTATTATATGAAGGAGCTAAAATTATTGGGCATGAAAAATTATTAGGTTGGAAAAAATGTGTTAATATGACTAGACCTAAATCTGATATTACAAAAGTTCAGATGAGTTATAATATAGTTGCACCAAGAATATATAAAGGAAAGCCTGAATCATTAGTTGGCAGAATGACATCTTTTGCAGATATGATTCAAATAACGCATCTTAAATTGCAACAAGTGCTATCTCGCATGGTTCCTGACGGGGTATTTTTAGATGCGGACGGCATTGCTGAAGTGGATTTAGGTAATGGGACAAATTACAATCCTCAGGAAGCGCTAAATATGTATTTTCAAACTGGTAGTGTTATAGGTAGGTCTATGACACAAGATGGAGATTTTAATAATGGTAGAGTACCTATTCAAGAATTAAGAACAGGTGGTGGTAATACAAAAATATCTAGTTTAATAAATAGTTACAATTATTATTTACAATTAATTAGAGATGTAACCGGGTTAAATGAGGCTAGAGATGGTAGTACACCTGATAAAAATGCTTTAGTAGGTTTGCAAAAAATAGCAGCGGCTAATAGTAATACAGCAACAAGACATATATTGCAAGGTGGATTATATCTTACATTAAAAACAGCAGAAGCAATATCTTTAAGAATTGCTGATGTACTGGAGTATTCTAATACTAAAAATAATTTTATACAATCTTTAGGTAAATTTAATGTAGGTACATTAGAAGAAATAAAAGAATTGCATTTGCATGATTTTGGTATATTTTTAGAATTAGCCCCAGACGAAGAAGAAAAACAATTGCTTGAAAATAATATTCAAATGGCTATTACACAAAAACAAATTGAATTAGAAGACGCAATTGATGTTAGAGAAATTAAAAATCTTAAATTAGCTAACCAATTACTAAAATTAAGAAGAAAACAAAAATTTGAAAGAGATAGACAGATGCAATTACAAAATATTCAATCACAATCTCAATCAAATTCTCAAGCCGCACAAGCTGCCGCTCAAGCTGATTTACAAAAACAACAAGGTATTGCACAAACTAAAGTACAAATTGCGGAAGCGCAAACACAGTTTGACATACAAAAATTAGAAAGAGAGGCTGCAATTAAGAAAGAATTAATGGAATATGAATTTCAATTAAACATGCAACTTAAAGAAGCTGAGTCAGACGTAATTAAAAATAAAGATAAGTATAGAGAAGATCGTAAAGACGAAAGAACAAAAATTCAAGCTTCTCAACAGAGTGAATTAATAGACCAGAGAAAATCTGGTGCACCACCAAAAAACTTTGAATCCGCTGGATTTGATAATTTAGGTGGTTTTGGATTAGAGCAATTTGATCCAAGATAAATTTTAAACAATTATATAATATTATATTATGACAGAAATTAAAGCAAAAGTGCTGGAAGATGAAATCACAACTCCAGCCGAAAAAGAAAAAGAAGTATTAAAAGATAAAATGACATTATTTGAAAAAGATGAAGTCATTAAATTAGATTTAAATAAAACTAAACAAGAAAAAGATGCCGTTCAAGAGCAAAGCACAGATGAGGTTCCTGTACGCGACGAATCCGAAACTAGCGGAAAAGTTCAAAAAGAAAACGCCGAAAAGGAAACTAAAGAATCTACCTCAGAGAAAGAGGAAGAAGAAATAAATGAAACCCCTATAATAGAAGAAATAACCGATGAAACCACTGAAACAGATGATACTAACGAAGCAGGAGTGGATGGAGGCGATGAAGCTGCCAACACCACACCGGAACAAGAAGAAGTATTATCGGAAGAAAAAACACAAGAACCAGAAATAAACTTACCAGAAAATATACAAGATCTTGTAAAATTTATGGAAGAAACTGGTGGAAGCTTAGAAGATTATGTTAGACTAAGCGCAGATTATAGTAATGTTGAAGAGGAAACATTATTAGTAGAATATTATAAACAAACAAAACCACATCTTAGTTATGAAGAAATTCAATTTCTAATGGAAGATAAATTTTCAATAGATGAAGAATTAGATTCAGATAGAGATGTGAGAAGAAAAAAATTAGCTCGTAAAGAGGAGATTGCACAAGCAAAAAACTTTTTAACAAGTATGAAGGACAAATATTACAAGGAAGTCAAGTTGGGTTCTAAGTTATTGCCTGAACAACAAAAAGCAGTAGACTTTTTCAATCGATACAATACTGAGCAAAAATCAGCTGAACAATTATTAGAGAAGCAAACAAAACATTTTAAACAACAAACTGAAAACGTTTTCAATGAAAATTTTAAAGGTTTTAATTTTAAAGTTGGAGACAAAAAGTATAGGTTTAATGTAAAAGATGTTAATAAAGTAAAAGAATCACAAAATTTAACAAATGTTTTTGATAAATATGTTGATAAGAATAATCTTCTTACTCAAGCAAATGATTTTCATAAAGCTTTATTTGCTGCTTCAAACTCTGATGCAATAGCTAATCATTTTTATGAACAAGGTAAAGCAGATGCTATAAAACAAATGGCAGCAGACGCTAAGAACATTAATATGAATCCTAGAAAAACTGCCGATGGCTACGTTGAATCTGGTGGAATAAAAGTGAGAGCTATTTCTGGTGATGATAATTCTAAGCTAAAATTAAAGTTAAAAAATTATTAAACTAAAAAAAATTAATTAAAAATGGCAAACGACGTACAATTTACTGGCCCAGCAGCCGGTAGTTTAGTTACACCTGCTCAGCAAAAAATGACATTACAAGGTAATTACCTTGATATTCAAAATGACGGGTGGGCAAAACAATATCTTCCTGAGTTATACGAAAAGGAAGTTGAAAGATATGGCAACAGAACAATAGCTGGATTTTTAGCTATGGCTGGTGCTGAAATGCCTATGCAATCTGATCAAGTTATTTGGTCTGAGCAAGGTAGACTACATTTAGCATATACTGGTCAAATTAATCCTGTTACAGGAGTTGTTGACACTATTGTGGGTATAGATTCTGGCGCAACAGAAGCTCACGTGGTTAGAAAAAATGCTACAGTAGTAGCTGTGGTTAATAGCGTAGTATTTAAAGCTTTAGTTACAGCGGGCGCTGAAGCTTCAACATCTCAATTAACAATTGCACCTTATGGCGCTGAAAATGTTAATGATTTAGCTGGTATTGCGGATACAGATAACCAAGCAATTAAGTTTTTTGTATATGGTTCTGAATTTCAAAAAGGAACAGACACTATGGTTGAATCTATAGAGCCTAAATTCAAATCTTTTACAAATAAACCAATGATTATTAAAGATCACTTTGCAATCAACGGCTCTGACACTGCTCAAATCGGGTGGGTTGAAGTAGCTGGTGAATCAGGTGAAAATGGTTACTTATGGTACTTAAAAGCTTCTGGTGATACAAGAGCTAGATTTGAAGACTATTTAGAAATGACAATGGTTGAAGCAGAAAAAGTTAAAACATCAGGCACTGCAACTGCTGATTCACAATTACATGATTTAGCGGGTAATAATGTTGGCGGTTCAGAAGGCTTATTAGAGGCTATTGGTAACAGAGGTATTGTAGCAACAGATCAATTTAATGCTGGTACAACTGGTGCAGATCAGTTAGACGAGTTTGATAAGTTGTTAAAAGAACTAGACAAGCAAGGAGCTATCGAAGAAAATATGTTATATCTAAACAGAGATGCAAATTTATATATCGATGACTTGTTAGCGGGTCTTTCTGCAGGAACTCAAGGTGGTACTGCTTATGGAATATTTAATAACTCTGAAGACATGGCGTTAAATCTTGGATTTACAGGATTTAGAAGAGGGTCTTATGACTTCTACAAAACTGACTGGAAATATCTAAATGATGCTTCTACAAGAGGTCACGTAGGTGGTTTAAGTGGAGTATTACTTCCAGCAGGTAGTAGCTCAGTTTATGATCAAGTATTAGCTCAAAATGTAAGAAGACCATTCTTGCATGTAAGATATAGAGCTTCTCAAGCTGATGATAGAAAAATGAAAACATGGATTACTGGATCAGTTGGTGGACCAACTAGTAACAGTATTGATAAAATGGAAATTCACTATCTATCAGAAAGATGTTTAGTAGTACAAGCTGCAAACAACTTTATCAGATTTGATTCTTAATATTTATTAAAGGTAACGGGTGCTTCGGCACCCAGAGCCTTTATTTTAACATTTTTATTATATTATATTATGGCAAAAAAACAAAAAGCAGTGGTGGCTGCTGAAGAACCAGTAATGGTTGCTCCACCAAAAAAACAAAAAAAAGCAGAATATAAAGACAGGTTATATGAATTAATTATTAATGATACACCCATTGTGTTTATATTAAATAGTAGAGGAATTTTACATTTTGATGAAGAAAAAGGTTATGAAAGAGAAATAAAATATTGTGAAAATCAAAAAACAATATTTGTAGATGAAATGAAAGGGGTTCAAAGATTATCTCATATTGCTTTTAGAGATGGTCAACTTTTTGTTCCTAAGGAAAAACAAACATTACAAAAATTTTTAGCTTTACATCCAAAAAACGGTACACATTTTCAAGAATATGATGCTGTTCAAATTGCAGAAGATGAATTAGATATCATAGAATTAGAAATTGAAGCTTTAACAGCTGCTCAAAATGTAGAAATTGATCATGCTGAAGCGATATTAAGGTCTGAGTTGGGAAATAAGGTATCTACGATGACTTCTAAGGAGCTTAAAAGAGATTTATTACTATTTGCTAAAAGAAATCCATATTTATTCTTAGAATTAGTTAATGATGAAAATATAAATATTAGAAACATCGGCATAAAAGCTGTTGAAATGAATATTATAAATTTATCATCTGATCAAAGAACATTTAATTGGGCTTCTACGGGGAGAAAACTAATGACGGTTCCATTTGATGAAAATCCATATTCAGCATTAGCTGCGTGGTTTAAAACAGATGAAGGTGTTGAAGTTTTCCAAACGGTTGAAAAAAAACTTAAATAGTTAATTATAGTGGTTGAGCCGCTATATGCGGCTTAATCATTATATAAAAAAAGATATGGCAATATCAGTTGACAAAGTATACAAAACAGTATTATCAATACTAAATAAAGAATCTAGAGGGTTTTTAACACCTGATGAATTTAATAAAATAGGTTCTCAGGTTCAGCTTGATATACTAGATCAAAACTTTTATGAATATAATCGTGCAGTTATAAAGCATAATGCTGGAAGAGCTGTGGAAGATTATGGGAATATACCTGAAAAAATTGAACAAAAAATAGATCCGTTTTTTAAACAAGCAGATATTACATTAACAAATGGAATTGGAACTTTGCCAACGGATTTATATAAAACAATAAATATTAGTATAACTAATAAAACTATTCAATTAGAAAAAGTAGATAAAAAATCTTTATCATACTTATTATCTTCACCTTTAACAAAACCAACAACATCATTTCCTGTATATTATCAGAGAGCAGCAGATATTATTGTTGAACCTGCTTTATCAGATGGTAGTTGGACTTTAGGAGATTTATTAATAGAATATATAAAAATTCCTGATGATGTGGTATGGGGAAGTGAGGCTGATACTAATGGAGCATTAACACATAAACCCTCGGACTCTGTTGACTATACTTTGCATGAATCAGATAGAGTTCAATTAATATTAGGTATATTAAAATATGCAGGGCTGGTAATTTCTGATCCTGCTGTTATACAAGTAGCATCGGCTGAAGAAAATAAAATAACACAATTAGAGCAATAATAAATGGGACTAATAAACGTAACACAACAGGCTTATTATAGTCAGTCACAAGGTTTTACTGGTGATGGAACAGCTGAAGAATTTACATTAACAACCGCAAGTTTTCCAACGCTACCGGCTTCAAAATCTGCTATTGCTATTTTTGTAGATGGTAAAGAAATAAATATAGCTAATTATAATTATCCAAAAGCGGGTAGTAATAATATTGTAGAATTTATAAATAATACAAATAATGCAGCTGTTTTGGAATCAGGTGGAGCGCCAAAAACTGGTTTAGTTATAACAGTAAAAGAAATTAGTAAAGCTGAAAGATTTGGTGGTTATAGGTATATATCTTTAAAAGATATAGTTAATAATTATATTATGGCTTATGTTGGTGATGGTAAATTAATATATGGTTGTAAAAGAACAGATGTTTTATTCCATGCTAAAAGAGGTATTCAAGAGTTTAGCTACGATATATCGAGAACAGAAAAAATACAAGAAATTCAATTAGGGCCAAGTTTATCAATGCCTATGCCTCAGGATTACGTACATTATGTAAGATTATCTTTTATAGATGAAGCTGGTATAGAAAATATAATATATCCTGCTAGATTTACATCGAGGCCTTCAGAATCTATATTACAAGATGATGATTATAATTATATATTTGGTTCGGATGGTAAATTATTAAAAGGCACACCTGTAACAAATACTAGATTTGATGCGTTTGATATTAAAAAAATAAGTGGCGCACCTATAAAATTAGAAGCAAACTATGATGCAGATGATGCTATAGAAAGAGTGCTTACGGCGGGTGGAAGATATGGGCTTGAACCCGAGACTACACAGGAAAATGGAGTTTTTATTATTGATGAGGTAAATGGAAAAATAAGTTTTTCGAGCGATTTATCAAATAAAATAATTACATTAAAATATGTTTCAGATGGCTTAGGAACTGATGATGAAATGCAAGTTCACAAATATGCAGAAGATGCAATATATAAATATATAACTCATGCTATTGCTTCTTCAAAATCTAATTATCCAGAATTTGTTATAAATAGATTTAGAAAAGAAAGAAGAGCCGCGATGAGAAATGCTAAATTAAGATTATCAAGTTTAAAAATAGATGAACTTACTCAGGTTATGAGAGGTAAATCTAAAACAATAAAATAATATATGCCAGAAATAAAAAATAATTTTATTCAAGGTAAAATGAACAAAGACCTTGATGATAGAATATTACCTAATGGACAATATAGAGATGCTAATAATATAACAGTTTCAAAATCTGAAAATTCAGATGTAGGAACTGTTCAAAATATTAAAGGTAATGAATATGCTGAATATACAACTTCACTAGGATTTAGTGAAGTAAGTTTTTCTTCGCGTATAGATACATCTAATAGTATATCTATTTCTGGTGATAATACTGCAATAATAAAGCCTAATATGTTTGTTAGAGGGCTTAGAAATTCTGCTAGTATAGGTCAAGGAGATATTGAAAATAAATATGATATAAGAAGAGTTACGTCAGTTTCTGTTAGTAGCGGTAATACTATAGTAAATGTTTCTCCTACAGGATTTAATTCTGTTGGAAATCAAGATGGCAGCGGCAACGCAAAAGAAGGTGATACTTTATTCTTTTCTTTTAATCTTAAAACAATAGGTTATTATGCAGATCCATTAACTGGTGATGTATTTTATTTTGTAACAAATTTTACTCCAAATAATATAAATGACGATTCAAGCGCTATACAATTTGCAGATAACACATTTATTTGTAGAATATATTATAAAAATATTAAAAATCCAAATACCAATCCTCCCGTAGCAATAATAGATAGTAAAAGATTAAATTTTAGTACTCTTCATAATATAATTAATATTAATAGAATAGATGATTTATTATTTTGGACAGACAATTATAATCAACCAAGAAGAAT
>TARA_R100000654_G_scaffold6096_1_pt1 | contig 12520 bp, 19 predicted proteins | sample TARA_R100000654 | Tara Oceans TARA_R100000654 (sample SAMEA2622473) | marine metagenome | biome: marine biome (ENVO:00000447); feature: surface water layer (ENVO:00002042); material: "saline water (ENVO:00002010), including plankton (ENVO:xxxxxxxx)" | depth 5 m
TTATTTCAGCATATGTCCTACTGCTAGTATGGCGGGATGGGTATGAGTGAGGAAGTTATACAATGTGTTCTTTGTAAGAAAGACATAGAACACAGAAGCCACAATGGTAAGGTGTATTGGACACATGGAAACAATGCTCAACCTGTTGCTGATGGTAGATGTTGTGATGCATGTGACTGTTTGATAGTGATACCCTACAGAATGGCAAGCCTGTTCGGAGATGAGAAGTTTGAGACATCTCTACGGTCTGTGATAGAGTTTGGTAAGTTTGAGTTAGAGCAACGACTTGCAAGATATGAGGCGATGAATCATGGGGAAGAATAGACACGCAGTTGAATGTACGGTTTGTCATGAGAACCTGTGCTATTATGGTGCTACAGTATGTTCCGAATGTGAGGATTGGGGAACATTGGAAGGAGAATATGAAGAATATTTGAGGAATAAAAATGAGAATAGAAATGAAGAAGAATGAATTTAATGAAATGTTAGATAGAGTAGAGATGAGAGGAAAGTATTACGATGGTGAGTCTGCAAAGAATGGCGTACTATCCAACTACGTTCACATCGAAGTGGTGAATGGTCAGACAATACTAACCAATGGTGACAACACTACTGCTTGTATTATTAAAGATAGTATATTGCAAGAGGATGGTGATTCGCTAGACGGAACGTGTGTGTTGGATATCACCAAGTTGGGTAAGTATCTGAGTCCCTTTGAGGATGATGTCACCATGTCGGTTGATGGCTTTGTGACTCTAGACGATGGTAACAGTAAGGCTAAGTTACCTGTTGTCGTAGAGCATCCGGCAATCACTATGGTGAATCTAGTTAGGGAGAGGTTTGATGCAATCCTTTCAGAAGAAGACTACCCCACGTTTGGTAAGACCAAGTATGACAACATGGTGAAGATACCAACCACGGAGTTGCTCAATGCGGTGAAGGGTTGTGATGTCACTAACTTGGCTAGATACAAGTTTGTCTTTGATGGTGAGTCCTTGACCCTATCGAGTCAACGTAGTATGACAGACGGATTTACTGCTGACATACTCGTTGCTGAGTCAAGTGGTGATGGTGCATCTGTTGAGTTTACTGGTAACATTACCAAGTTTCTGGGAAGCGACAACTATGTGACTCTTTATTTGCGAGATGACTCTCCGGTTATCATAACTACTGCTAACTCTTTGTTGGTCAAAGCACCTTACTTGAGGCGATAGAATGATTATTGATACTACGACAAAGGGAATACTGCTTAGATGGAGAGATGAATACAAGAAGGTTCAGACGAAGGAAGTATCCTTCGATGAATTCAAGCCTAGGTTCTACATCAAGGATAGTGAGGTTGAGATGAATGAGTGCAAGGGTAGAGATGCCTATGGTAGTTTCACATTGAAGCCATCATACGAGAAGACTGATTTCGTCAATCTTGACGGTGATAGACTAAAGCAAGTTTCTTGGTCACCACCAAAACCACACTATGCTAAGTTGATGAGAAACTGGTTTGACAGAAACAATATTGACACATACGAAGGAGATGTTGCACATCATCACAGGTATGCTATAGAGAACCCGGATTTCTTTCCAGAGTATGAAATGAGAAAGTTGTATTGGGATATGGAATGGATGCAAGGTGGAGAACATGACGGCGCGATTACTTGTATTGCTACATACGACAGTTATGACAATTGGTACAAGACATATGTTTGGTATCCAGATGGTAGAGACACAGATGGGCTAGGACAAGGTGCGAAGTTTTATTCTTCTGAGAAGAAGATGCTACAGGCTTTCCTTAGCGATATCATCTTCCATGACCCAGACATGCTTATCTCTTGGTTCGGTTGGAAGTTCGACCTGCCTAAGTTGATTGAGAGGCTCATCCATAACAAGTTAGATGCTCAACTGCTTTCTCCTTGTGATGAAGTTAGTGGAGTGTATTGGGATAAGAAGACAAAGCAAGTCGCTATGGATAAGAGAAAGGTGAACAGTTACTCACCTACATACCAACCAATCAAGGGTAGGATATGTGTTGCTCTAGATGCGGCGTTTGAAAGACAATGGTTGGATTCTCAGAGAGGAACATTGCCTTCAATGGCACTTGACTACATAGGTGAAACCGTTCTTGGAAAGAAGAAACTAGTGAGTAATAGGTTTCCAGACAAGAACGAATTCTTTGCTAGGGCTTGGTTGGAGGATTCAGATGTCTATCTGGAGTATGCTAGGATAGACGTAGAATTGCTAGTTGAACTAGATACTACCAATCACATCACGGAAGCAATACTATCTCTACAGAGACTTCTGAAAGCACCGTATGATGCATGTCATCATGCGACTAAGATGGCAGGAATTTACTTCATGCGTAATGCTTCTTGGAAGGCTCCTACAGGCAAGAAAGGAGAGTCTAGGTCATATGATGGGGCGATGGTATATGACCCGCTTAGTGAAGGCACAAATGGGCTACATTTCGGTGTAGCCGCATTTGACTTCGCGGGTCTGTATCCGAGCATGATGATTGCAAGAAACATTTCGTGGGAGACAAAATCGAGAGTACCAACTGAGTTTGCAGTAAATATCAGCACTCCCAAGGATTTCAGTGAATCAACTCACACGAATATGAGATACTTCAAGACGGATGACTTAGGACTTCTGCCACGTTCTCTTTTGGGATTGAAGAAGTTGAGGAATGAGTACAAGGTGAATATGAAAAATGCATCTGACAAATCCGAGTACGTTATGTGGAACAACAACCAACTAGCGGTCAAGAGATTAATGGCTTCGTTCTATGGGATTGTTGGATTCCAAGGATACGGTTGGTGTGATATCGAATTAGCAGAGGCAATTACTGCTAGTGCTAGAGAAGCAATTAGAGAAGCGGCCTACCAAGCGAGGCGATACGAATGAGCCAAACTTGGGAGTCTTACTTCAAAGCGAGGAAAGCATGGAGGAAGCGACATGGGAGAGGTGGCTAGATGTACGGTATGTCATGTAGAGTCCGAGGGTTGTATGACGGAACATGGTTTCGTGTGCAAAGTATGTATCGGACATTGGCTACACGACTATCTGAGAATGGTGAATCCATTCCCACATTTAGATGAAAAAATGATTATGAAAATAAAAAAGGAATTGATAAAATGGAAAGAAGAGCGAGAAGCGTAGCACACGTAGAATATGAAATATTAGATTGGGTAGGAAGAAGAGCATGGTTAGATGGCCTAATGGCCGAAATGGTTCCGAAAGGAGACAAGATTGCTGAGAAGCGTTTCCGAACAGGAGCCACTAACATTAGCGGTTATCTTAGAAACATGATGGAAAGAAGGCAACACAAGTTACCTAAAGACCATGATAATTACAAGGAGAGAGAATAATGAAGGTAGTTTATGGACACACGGATTCCATCTATGTAGATTGTGAATCTGTTGAGAAAGGTAAGGAAGCAGTAGAGCATATAAACAAGGAAGTACAGAAGTTGTTTCCAAACATTCTAGGTTTGGATGAGCATCCTGTACAGTTAGAGTTTGAGAAGTATTTCAAAACTCTAGGTGTAGGTGTGACAAAGAACAGGAACGCAGGGTTGATTACTTGGAAAGATGGGGAGTTCCTTGAAGAAGACGAGTTCTCAATGACTGGTTTTACTGCCAAGAGACAGTCTATCACTAAACTAGGTAAGGAGACACAAACACAAGTCTTGAACATGTGGGTCAATGCATGTAGTGAAGAAGAGGTAACTGATTACCTACATGGTCTTTACAATGCAGTATTAAAAGGTAAGATTCCTGTTAGCGATGTTCTAACAAGAACGAGATACAAAGAATCTAGGTTCAAGGTAATCTGTAACAACTGTAGGAAGAACGGTTGGAAGAGTAACTTTACCCTTCATGAGTTGATGGAGAGAAAGCAGATGGGAAGAGAGTGTTGTGATAAACCAGATTATGTCACATCAGAAGGAAAGCGACCTACCATCGGTTCTGGGATAGAGGGTGTATTGTATCACGATACTATATCGGATACACCTATTACAGATTCATATCTGTACTTTAGGATTGACCCACACTCTCCCGCCACATACACACATCCGTTCTCTGGTAGGTCAACAAGACCATCCTACTTCTCCTTCATAACGGAGAAGGAACTATCGGAGTCATGGCATGAACCAGATTGGAGACATTATGCAGAGTCGGTTCTAAAGAAAGCCACACCAATCTATCATGCAATGGAATGGGACTTACAGGCAATTAAGAAAGATAGAAATCAAAGTGCCTTGGGGGAATGGTTAGTTTGAATGGCATAGTCACCGTAAAATGTGAGACATGTAATGATTTCATAATGATGGGAAATAGATGGTGTAGAAAATGCATAGAGGAACAAATAAGAGAGGAAGAATGAATGAATGGAGATGAATTGGAATACTGGAGTCAAGACCGTTTTGCTAGAATGGCCTTGTTCAGAACGATAGCCGCAGGAGTAAACATACTCTTGTCGCTATTACTAATAGCAAAAATATGGGGAGTGATATAGTGAGAGATAGAATAGAAGAAATGCTACAAGAAAAACAATGGACTTTTGCAGAGATGCAGGATATGTCTGCTCTGGTTGATACGTTCGCTGAAAGGATATACACAGATATGTCTGCTAAGGAGAAATTAGATTTCGTATGGCAGGACATAGGTGAGGACTTTCAGAGAATCCTCATTACCAGATTGAAGGAAGACGTAGCGATAGAAGTCAAAGAATTACTAATGAATGCAAATATTAATTTTAATGGAGATGATAAGAATGAGATACCCAAGGGAAGTTTGGGCCGGAAGTCACATCAAAGGCTCAAGGCAAATACCAAGAAAACTAGTGAAGAGTAGAGAAGAATATCTGAAATGGTTGAACATGAACAATGGCAGAATGAACTGCTACATGACCGTGTATGAGTTTGAGAGGTTCACGGACAATACCAAGATAGATAGTTCTGCTATTCTAGACAAGATGTTTCTGGATTTTGATGCTCACGGTGAACCATTGGATAATGCCCACAGAGATTTCCGTGGAGTATGTAAGAAGTTTCAAGACGAGGGTATCAAGTTCAGACCATTCTTTTCTGGCAAAGGTTTTCACATCATCGCTTATGGTAAGAGAGCAGATGATATCAGAAGCATTCAAGCGTATTATACCGAGTTGGCTAAGGATTATCCTACGTTAGACAGGACAGGCATTCAGACCACCAGACTTCGTAGGATACCAAACACACTCAACCTAAGTAGTGATGGATACTATTGTATTCCACTAGATATGGATAAGACGGCAAATGTTGATACTATCATTGAGATGGCGAAGAAACAAGTACAGGAAGACTTCGTGTATGGTGGCAAACTGATTGATTGGCCGAAAGTCAAACCAGTTAGTGTATCAGACACCGAGATTGAAATGCCAGACAAACTGGCAAACCTACCTATCCTGCCATGCTTGCAGAACGCCATTACAGTTGAGAATCCTAGTCACTATGCTAGGGTGTATCTCATTCAATGGTATAGAGATTTACTAAGCATAGGTGAGAGACACATCGGGCTACCACAACAGGAGAAGATAGTAAGTATGGTTATGGATGAATTGGAGACAATAGCAGAGAAGCCGGGTATCTGGCTTGATTGGAATCGTGGTCTAAGTGAGAAATATGTTAGGGGAATCGTGCAGAAGGGGTATCATGCTCCGGGTTGCGAGTCTGTTCTAATACCACAAGGATATTGTATTGGCAGGTGTTGGAGGTATCCTGATGAGTAGCATTCGGTTCAAGGATAACAGATGCCCATGTAATAGATGGGGTAAACTACCATCACCTCCCAATGTGAAGAAGAGAATTTGCCTAGACTGTAAAAAGATACAGACAATGACAGATTACTCTAAGGTAGATAGACATGGGAGGAAAAGAAATGCGGGGAGTTAAGTGTCCAATATGCAAAGGTAGGATGTTTGCTACCAAACTCCCCTATCAAAGAGCAGGTACAAAGATACAGAAGGCAGTAATGAAATGCAATTCATGTAATCACAGGGAGGTTTTCAGATGAACAAACTCATTATTGACAGTAGGGAAAATTCTGTTCTAACGGAACAAGTGGAAGAGAAAGCAAGAAAGATGAACATACCCTTTGAGAAAGAATGGATTGAGTTTGGAGACTATACCTTCAACAACGTCTGCTTTGAAGCGAAGTCATCCTTCGACTTCCTACAGTCAGTACAGAACAAGCGACTGTGGAAGCAACTAGATAACATGGATAGAGCCTTTGACAATAACCTTGTGATAGTACACGGTTCATTTGACAAAGCATTCAGACAACATCTTGCACATGTCAAGTCTGATATCAATCCAAAAGTCCTACGCACCTTGACTTGGAAAAAGTTCTATGGTGCATTAGGCAGAATAATACTAGATACCGATTGTAGTGTAGTATGGGTCAAGGACTCATTGACTGCCGCAGAGGTGATTTGTACGGTATGTAAAATGCAACCAATCACCAGAGAAGTATACACTCCTAGAATTGTAAAGAGAATAACCACCACCGATTTGAGGGTGGATGTTCTGACTACAATCAAAGGAATTAGTCTGAATAAGGCTAAACTCATGTTAGACAAATTTGGTTCTATCATGGAAATAGGAGAAGCAACAATTTCAGAATTGTGCGAAATAGAAGGCGTAGGCCAAACTCTAGCAGAGAGAGTAATAAACACTCTGAACAAAGAAACAAAAATGGAGATATAAATATGAATGAAAAAGAAATAGCAAGAGAAGCAAGAGAGGCTCACGTTGAACGTGAGTATTGGGAGTCTTTGTCAAAAGAAGTCCCGAAGGCAAGGCAACGGAAGTTACCTAGCCTAGTTGAGCAGTATGTCAATTCTGCATCAGAGGTGTCTTACTACAATGAGATACCTGCGGCATTGTCATACTTTGTTCTACTAGGTCAGATATGTAAGGACATGGCCGCAATACCACATGGAAGAAGGACAGATGATACCAGAATCCAATTGATATGGATGCAGACATCTGGTACTGGAAAGTCCGAATTGTACAACTTCTTCGGCCCTGTATCCAACTATGTGTTTGAGGTTCTCAATGCGAACCACGGAACCAACTTCGATATCATGGATGTCGAAGACACAACTGATGCAGGTTTGATTGGAACGATAACAGAAGAAAGAGAAACGTTGACTGACGATGAAGGTAATGCTACTGTAGTGGATGTTCCCGTACAAGTGTATGGCGCATTGGAAGGTAGTGGATTAGTCGCATATGACGAGTTTGAGTATTCTGGTGTCTTCAAGAGTTCACAACACAAGGAGAACGTTGTGATGTACATGAACAAGTTCATGAATTCGCTTCATGGAAATAATCACCTTATCAAGAAGAAGTTGGCTAAGGGCCATGTTCTAGTTTGCGATTGCCAGAGAAGCATCTTCGCAACTACCTACATCCCAAGTAACATGACTAGGGTTATTGCAGAGACTGGTTTAATGCAGAGGTCGGTACTCTTCATCAGAGAGATACCAATAGAACTACAGAACGAACTACGTGCAAAAGTAGCAGACTCATATGGTACAGTTGCAGATAGCGCACAACCTATCAATCAGTTTGGAGATGCGATAGTAAAGGTGTATGAATGTCTGAAAGAACACTTTGAAGAAAACGGAAAGGATAGAACGAAGACAATGAGATTCGCTCCTAACTTTAGAGATTCAATCAAGGCTGAAACAAAGAAGTTTGAGAATTATGTTCAGTCAAGTAGGCCATCGGTGTTGTCATTGGCTAACAACTTCATCACTAGGATGCAAGGAAGCATGGCGAGGATGGCAGTATTGTGTGCTATCACAGAAGCCCCTACCATCAGAACCAAGAAGAACAGATACTATGTCACAGACAAGCACGTTCAACAGTCTTCTAGATTGATACGAGCATGTTACAAGTCTCTCATATCGTGGTTGGATACTTCACTTAGACAGGAGAGAATATCTGGTCAAGACAAATTAGGAATCAAAGTATTCAAGGCAGAATATGAAAACCTAAAAACCGTAGCAGACAGTGAAGGGAGAGTGAACAAGCAACAGTTATTGGAGAATGTCCGTAAATCAACAGGTAAAGGACAGGCTACGATATACCGAAACTACAAAGAATTGGCTAAGACTGGAGTATTCAACGAGGCCAAGAAGGGAAGGTCGGTTTACACAAAGATTGTCGAAAAGGAGGTTAAAGAATGAAGAAGCAATATGAAAACATGTATCTTGTTTTCCAAGTTGCAGAAGGTCCGAAGATAATCATCGAATCTTTGAATACTTATGGACAGGAAGGTTGGGAAGTAAAGACCATGATAAGCGTAGCAGGTGACAAACTTGTTGCGTTCATGGCTAGGGAATCTGTAATAGAAGACCCAGACCCCGCTAAATCTGCTAAAAAGAAATTGGATTCTATCTGGTCTGCTGACACAGAGGAATCATGATGTCTGTACTAGCAATTGATTTGGAAACCAAAAACTACGCCCATGAGATAGGTGGGTGGGGTAATACCCACATGTTCCGAGTCTCTACTGTATGTACTTACGATGGAGACAAAGGAACCATCTACATAGACAAGGCATTGGATGACTTGAAACTCCCCAATACGATTGTAAAGTCTATGTCTGAGTTGAAGTTTGACTTGGATGACCACTTTGAGAAGGGAGGTAAACTACTAGGACACAACATAGTAGGGTTTGACCTACCAGTATTGAAGAATGCGATGGACATCTATTGTATCAAGAAGTATATGGATGCGGAAGCATACATTGACACTAGCCACATACTACAAAAGGAATTCAAGGAGAGGTATTCCTTGAATAATCTAGTCCACCATACGCTAGGTGCAGAGAAACTGATGAAGAGCGAGGATGCTCCCAAAGTCTGGAAAGCGGGCGGTTATGCAGAGGTAGCAGAATACTGCCTCATGGATTGCGAATTGGTCTACAAATTGTGGGAACATGGACAGAACAATAAAGTAGTCAAGGGCTTCTCATTAGACCAAGAGGAAGTCCTCGACCTAGGAGTTGATTGGTAATGGCAACGACATTTGAGTGGATTCTAGGGATATTTTTCATCATGGGGATGTCCCTACTTTTCTTTGCTACCTTTGGTAGTTCCAAATATGATGAGAAGACAATAGACGAGTATATGACCAGATTGGAAAATCAGATTCTTGAAGAGCAGAGGTCTGGTCGTGTCCCTCCGCAGTAAGTGCAAGTTCTGCGAAAAAAGAACAATCCCAAGAAGAATCAAAGGCCATGTAGTTGGCTCTTTAGAAAAAATCCTAATCTGGGAATGTAAAGAATGTAAAGCCCTTTGGCGGGAAGAGTAATCTTCCGGCCATTGGGTCAACTTTTTTTTTGGTTTCTAAACACTTTTTTTTGCTTTCTATATGAAAAAGTAGTTTTTTATATGAAAAAGTAGTTTTCTATATAGAAGCCGATTTTAATAACTGAAGAACTACGGAGAAACTTCAGTATTTGCGAAACATCAAATCCGAGAGTATATGAAGTTCCGAAAACCAAATCTCAATGTGTAGTAAGGTAGATTGTGTAGATTTTAACGACAATATTTATGGTGTAATTTTTACACCGCGCTTTCATGGATGTCGGGAGGTTTACCAGATGGCTAATGAAAAGGATAGGCATGATATTAGATTAGAAAAATTAATGGAAAAACATCCAGATTGGGATTGGGAATATTGGAAAGCGCAGGTAAGATAAACTATGGAATACTCACCCTTTCTTCCCGTCTATATCCTAATGGGCTTCTTTCTTTTTTGCGCTTCGTTTCTTCTAGTAAATGAATTCAAAGAAATAGCCAAATATTTTAGGAGTGAAGAGCCATGATTGAAATTCTGGACATGAGTTTCTTACATGACTTGTCTTTTGAAATACCTCTGAGTTTCTACACTCCTTTCATGATTGTGTTTGCAAGTGGTCTAATTTCGTGGTTGGGCAGGTTGGATTACCTCGCCATGGAGTGGGCCAAAAATCGTTCTCTCTAGGGTGGGTTATAAGGGTCATCTAGAAAACTAATTTACAATGGGGTTGCATTTTGGATTTACCGTTGAAGAAAGTAAGATTGAATCGCTTTCGATGGTGGGATTGCGAGTTAATTTAGCCAAGATGGTATTGTTGGTAGGTTTGCCATTGCCTCAAATGGGTCATCGTAGTCACTTGGCAAATCTAGAAGTGCCTGTCTGTATGTAGCCAACTCATTTTGTTGTTCTTCTGTTAGAGTATTGTAAACTAATACACCTTGATAGATGTCTACTTTCTTCAAGCGCATGGCTCTCCTTGCTCTAAGGTCTTCCCAAGCAAAACTAATATGACCGTTCTCATCATACTCTGGATGCCCCGGCCCTACATTGTAATGTACTGTCACATTGCTCGGTGTTTCTTCATCCTCTATCCCATGTTCAACCATACAATCACCTAAGCATTATCAATACTAAACCAAACATCCACTATGTAATCACCCATATCAACTGCACCCGAATTTCTTCTTACCGCTAATGTATCACCTGCATTGTAGGAGGTACTGAGTCCTGTGGTCACTAGTGAATGATGAGTTGCGTTGGAGTTCTCAGAGTTGTGTCTTGTGAATTGGCTGGCGTTATAGGAAACATCGAGTAGGGTTCCTGTCCCTGCATTTCCATTTGCGAATATTCTCACCACTTGAGCAGTAGTACCGGAAAGAACAACACCGTTGGTTCTAATGACAACTGCTCTTATCGTAATATCTCTAGGTACGGAATAGACTGGCGAACCTGCCTCGTCATCATCGAATGTCATTCTTTTGAGGCCATGACCATCCCCATTGGAAGTTCCATAGTCATTCTTGCCCCAAGTCACCTTATGCCAAAGATTCCAACCGTTCGCGTTGGATACTGCTTCGATTCCCCCGACATTGTTTATCTTGAGTCTCTGAGAACCATTTGTAGTAAGGGCTAGAGTATGATTGCTTGAGGTTCCCACTATTCCTGTTGCGGATTGTGCTTGTAGGAAGACAGTTGCACCACTTGTTCTACTGATGTTTACCTGTCCATTTCCACCACTACCACCTAGAATGTCTATGTTGTTGTCCTCGTCTGCGATGAGAGCAGGTTCCTCATGGTTTGAATCTGCACCCCAAATCGCATTTACATTGTTAGAACCCATGATAGAAGCATGAGTTCCATCCGAGACTAGAACAGCAGATATCGAAGCCATAGGAGCATCAGCATCAGCATCAGACATTCTCTCAATTACGAATTTGTTAGCGGCATTCGCATCATCTCCCGAACCCATGAAGATAGCCGCGTAGGGTCTTCTATTGGATGCATTTGCGTTTCCTATGTTGCCTAGTTTTGTAAGCCCAACTAACTTAGCCGCGGCCACTAGATTCGCAGAATTAGTAGTATTGCTAGTTTCCCAAGCATCCTCTGAGACTAGAATTCCTATCTGTTGGTCTGTCATATTTCCTATGGCAGTAGCAAGATTGTCGTTGTTGGTTTGATTAGAAAATGTATCATAGTTAGTAGAAGATACAACACTCAAATCAACTTGGTTGATTATTGTTAGATACATACCTCTAGTAGCACTATCTACTATCTTCTTACCATTAACGTAAATCAGAGAGTTTGCCGCATTGTTGTTTCCTGTTCCTCTAGCGTAGACGAAGCAATGTCTCAAATCTCCTACATACAAATTACTAGATGGGTTTGTTCCGGTTGGGATAATCTTGATTGAACCATCGGCATTGACGGCCATATTCTGCACACCAGAGATATCACTCACGTTGAATATATCTCCACTTGACATTGTAGGCCCGATTGAGAAAACCTGTCCCTCTGTTCCTTCAAATGATAGGGTGTTATCATCCAATACCTTGAGGTACATTGGGGAGTTGTCTTTACCTACCAGTTTGATTTCTGGTTGGGAAGTTTGACTCACATTCGGAGTAATCAGGATGTCCTTATCGCTATCCGCCATCTAAGCACCATCCCTTCCACGCAATGCGGCAGTTATTTGCTTTACCTCATCTGCACTAAGTTCCCTGTTGTAGCATAGGAAAGCACCCATCTTGGCATCCCAACCACTTGTGTATTCGTCAGTACCACCTACAGTGAATGCGTCTGAATTCAATGTTGGACAAGCACCTGCATTTGTCCTAGATGCTACTACCTCACCATCTCTGTATATTTTCATGGTAGCACCATCGGCTGATTTGGTAAAAGCATGAACCCAAAAGAAATTGATATGACTACCTATATTGCTACTGGTGTTCACTCTACCTCCCCCGCTACTAGTAGATGTAGAGCCATTTGTGTCAAAATAGATGTAGCCATTACCCCACGGTAAATGTATTGAATATCCTCTTGATGCTCCGCCGCTTAATCCTGAACCCATAGGAAGTTTGAATGCACCTTTACTCGTTAGCGAATCATTAGTGCAATAGAAGATAAAAGAAGCACCACTTGATGAGTCAATACCAAAACTATTCGCGGCGGGGC
>TARA_R100000654_G_scaffold11904_2_pt1 | contig 12486 bp, 30 predicted proteins | sample TARA_R100000654 | Tara Oceans TARA_R100000654 (sample SAMEA2622473) | marine metagenome | biome: marine biome (ENVO:00000447); feature: surface water layer (ENVO:00002042); material: "saline water (ENVO:00002010), including plankton (ENVO:xxxxxxxx)" | depth 5 m
ATATAATACAGGGTATTACGGTGTAGGTTTTAGTGATATTTTTTTCAATGTCACATACAATCAAATAACAGAAATTATCAACGAAATAATTAATACTGTTGAATTAACCATTCAATTAAAAACAAACGAATATATTTATGAGTCAAGTTATATTGCGCCACCACCAGAAGATATAATTGAAATAGAAATTGAAACACCAGACGATTCTATAAGTTTTGAAATAGACATTACCGAAGAATTTGAAATTGATATTCCTGTTGTTGAAGAAATACAAGAAATTGAAATTATTGAAGTTGCAGAAGTTGAAATGGCAGAAGCAGAAGTCGAGGCTGAAATTGAACAAGAACTTGAAAGCATTGAAGAGCCAATAGAAGAAATAGAAGTAGAAGAAACAGAAGAAGTAAAAGACCAAGAAGAAAAAGAAGAAAAACCAGAAACAATCAAACCCAAAGAAATAAAACAAAAAATTGCTAACAAACTTATGGCCAAACAAAAAGATAAAATGTCAACGCAATCACAAACCACACAATTGGCATTAATGGTTGTTTTATCTGATGCTAATTTTAGTAGTTATTTAGAAAAACAAATACAAGATACACAATTTTATCAAGATAGTTTGTATGCAGATCAAAATGTGATAATAGATTATCAAGCCGGAATAATGGGTTATTTAGACCTTGGAATAATAAACGAAATGGTAGATCAACAATGGAAGTAGAGTATCAAGGAATGAAATTTAAAGGTGGTAAAGTATTTATTATCATATCTTTAATCGGTGCAATTATTGGTGGTGGTTGGACAGGTTATAAATTTTATGACGACTACCTAGATATGAAACAAAAAATAACAAACTTTACTTCGCCTGATTTATCTTCTTATGATGAAAGAATTGCAGTTTTGAAAACGGAAATAGATACGATTCTTGAAGAAGTAAGTCTTATTTCAGAAATAACTCTTGATATAAAAAATGATTTAAAAACACAAATTCGTCAAATGGAGCAAGATATTCGCCATATAACGCAAATAGTTAATGATGTTGAAGATCGCCAAAAAGAAGATGCAAGAGAAATATTTGATGAGTTAAAACTGATTGAGCAAGAGTTAGAACTAAATATTAAAAAGGCATTGTCAAATCCTCTTGCAGGAATAAAATAAATTATGGCTACTGAAAAAGAACTCAATAAAGAATTAAGAGAAATTAAAAAAGAAGTAAGAGAATTAAGAACTCATAACAAATTTTTATTTGAAAGACTTGAATTAGCACATGAACGAAATGCAGAACTACGAAAGCAAATTATGACTATGACCATTGATGATGTTGTGGCACATCAAAAAGAATTTATTGCATATCAAGAGAAGTTTGCAAAAGATAGAGAATTGGTAGAAGCATTTGACAAACAATCACAAGTAAAGTTAAATGCGCTCGGTAGTAATAATGGCAACACAATCTGAAAAAATTAATAAACTTGATAAAGACATAGCTCTTATCAAACAAGAACTGAATACAGTTAAAAATAATCATTTATATCACCTAGAGAAAAAAGTTGACACAATCAATAAAGTGCTTTGGTCTGTTGGTATTCTTGTTTTATCCAACCTTTTAATTTTACTCCGAGACATTTTGTTGTGACTTTACAAACCATATTCCTGTTAGGGTATATGTGTATTGCAGGTGAATGTATATCAATTAACGAAAAACACAAAAACCTTGAAGATTGCAAAAATAATGGAACTTATTTAAAGTTGATGCTCGATGAACAGAATATTCGCAAATATATGTTTTTTTGTGTAGATGCTAACGAATATGAAAATACCTAAAAAAATATTAGTAATTGGTGATACTCATTTTCCATACTGTCACCCAGATGTCATTGATTGGTTATCAAAATTAAAACAACATTATAAACCAGATACTGTGGTCCATATAGGCGATGAAGCAGATTTTCATAGTATTCATTTTCACAATATAGACCCAGATTTACCAAGCCCACATGACGAACTTGAAGTGACAAAATCATGGATTAAAAGATTAGAAAAAATTTTTCCTAAAATGGTACTACTAGAAAGCAATCATGGCTCTATGGTATTAAGAAGAGCTATTGCAAATAAGATGTCACGAAAATTTATTAAAACATATAACGAAATACTTAATGTCAATATAGGTTGGGAATGGAAAGAAAAGCATTTTATAGATACTGATAAAAATAAAATTATGTTTGCACACCAATTTTGTAAAGATATTGCAAAGGCAGTAAAAGAAACCTCAATGTGCTGTGTGCAGGGCCATTTTCATACGGTAAGTGAGGTAAAATATGTCGCCAACGATTATGTTTTGAATTGGGGTATTTCAACCGGTTGTCTTGTCAATAAAGATAGTTTGAGTATGGCATATATGAAAGTCAATGTTGCCAAGCCAATTTTAAGTAGTGCTGTTATTACTGACGGAATACCATTTATTACACCTATGGTTTTAAAAAAAAATGGTAGTTGGGATAGAAATGTTTATTTATGAGTAAAAATGACAAGATCAATCCCAAATATTATAAAAGAAATATTGAAGTTGCTGATTTTATTGAAGAATATGAAATGGATTATTTTGAGGGTAATTGCATAAAATATATTTGTAGGTATAAAGAAAAGAATGGACTTGAAGATTTGCTCAAGGCAAAATGGTATCTTGAAAGGTTGATAAAAAAATATGGACATTAGTAGATTAAGAGAATCAGTTATTGCTCACGAAGGAATTAGATACAAAGCATACGAAGACCCAATCCTAGGTGCCTCTGCCATGACCACCGGTGTTGGTCATTTAATAAGATTACCACAAGAAGAATATTTATTAGAAAAAGAACTAACTATGAACGAGGTAATGGAATTATTAAATGGAGATATTGCTGTTGCTGTAATAGATGCAAAAAAATTCATTGATGAAAATTCAATACCAGAAGAAGCATTTGAAATCGTTGTTGAGATGAGCTTTCAATTAGGGTATCCACGATTATCTGGTTTTAAAAAATTTCAAGCTGCACTCAAAGAAAATAATTTTGCACAAGCAAAATTAGAAATGCTAGATAGTAAATGGGCAAGGCAAGTTCCTGCAAGAGCAAAAAATTTGTCAGATAAAATGGGTGAGATAAATGCTTAGTAAATTATTAGGTGGTGGACTAGTAGATAGTGTAGGAAAAATCGTTGATGAATTACACACATCAGAAGAAGAAAAAGCACAAGCAAAAATAAAACTCAAAGAATTAGATAACGCATTAAATAAAGCACAAACAGATATAAATTTAGCAGATGCAAAATCTACTGCAACAGGTCTTGGTGGTTTATTACAGCGGATTTGGAGGCCCCTCATAGGATTTAGTTGTGCCTTAGCGATTTTTTGGGAATTTGTATTAAAGCAATTCATAGTATTTTTTCTTGCAGTATTTAAAATTGAAACAATGCCCTTGCCAAGTCTTGACATGGGTGTTTTAATGCCGCTCGTTATGTCACTCTTAGGTATGGCAACTCTTCGTACCTACGAGAAACAGAAAGGACTAAGTAAATGATAGATATGCTTAAAGATTGGTTTGAGGATTTTATGAAACTTAAATCATGGGTAAAAATAGTAATGGTAATGGTATTAGTTGTAGCATTACATCATTGGGTATTGCATTAGGTGATAACCACTACTTCTTCACTTTCAGTTTTATTGAAACCAAAAATAATTGGGAGTAAGGGTAGAACATTTCGCAAACTTTCTTTCGGTAGATTTAAAAGAAAAATGCCAAAGTTAAGAATTAGAGCCAAGAGGATATTTTAATACCCTCTTGGTTTTTTGCGAAGATATACACTTGTTAATTAATTTTAAAAATAATGAAAAAAACAAAATTAACAATCATTTATTTAGAGTTTTTAGATCATTCGTCTTTGACAAATTTATGGCAAACTTATGAAGAATTTGAAAAAGATTGTGAAATAGAGCCTTGTTGGGCAGTTGGTTTTTTAGAAAAAGAAGATAGCGTTGCATATTACATATCTACAATGAAATCTAGCAAAGAATTAGGAAGTGGTCATACAGTTTTAAAATCTGCTTGTACCTATGTAAAAAAAATACCTCAAAAACCCGTTTTTAAAGGCATAGAGTATATTAAAAGTAGAATTTTGGTAGAGAACCCACTAATACTATAAAATCTACTCTAGACCTGTTAAAATACTAAATTCCCCATATTTGTTTTCTTGCAGGAATTGTCTGCACATTCCATTCCCAACTATCAAGGTTAGGTTGATATAAAAGAGCAATATCTTCTGGTGTGTTGCATTTTTGCAACAGTGATGTCATTCCCTTTAATTTATTATGTATTTCAATCTCTATATCGTCATCAAATTCAATATCTTCAATATGGTATTTTTTTGGTGTAACAATATATAAATGGCAATGTACAGGTTTTTTATATTTTTCTTGTAATGCCTTTCTATAAACCCATTGTTGCAAATATTCAGAATGATTGATTGCCATTCTTGCTTTTGTTTTAAGATCGTAAATAAATAAACAATCATCAAGATCAAAAATAAAATCCGTATATCCAATAAAATCAATTCCAAGAATATTGGTTTTTATTTCTTCTTGGTAACTATGTAATTTATAATTACCTAATTTTTGAAATAAAGGTAAACATTGTTTATAGAATTGTGGGATATAATTAATATATTTATTTAAATTTTCTTGATCGTGATAATCAAACAACTCGTCTTCAAGTTTATTTTGATAAAGTGCCTGATCTGGCTCTTTGCCTAATAGTTTTTCATGCAACATTTCTTCTACAAGGTGACCTACACGCATTGCAGGATTAATTCCTGTATCTTGTTTATAAATTTTATTAATTATAAATTGACATGGAAAGTTTGAAAAAGAATTTAATTTGCTATACGACATTGGCAATAAATCAAATTTTTTGAATACTGATTGATCAAGCATACTAATTTCTTCTTGATGAATTTAATTTATATTCGGCAAAAGTTTTACCATTTCTATTAACATGGTCAGTTTTAATTTTATAACCTTTTTCTCTAAGTTCTAAAATTCTTGCTGATAATCTGAAACAACCATAAAGACTTAATGCATCTAAAGGTGTTATTTTTTTGTGTTTTTTAAGATGTTGTAGTATCAGTTTTCTTTGTGTCATTTGTATGCTCCTGTTGATATTCATTATATAATTCGTTTGCGTAATGTATAGGGTCAATGCCAATTTGTTCCCAAAACTTTCTTTCGCCAAATTTAAATGTAAGTTCTTGATGATGTCCGTAGCATATTGGTATACCTGTGCTGTCATCACGAATCATTGCACCAATTCTGTGCATACCTTGTAAGTGGTGAAATTGTATTTGATGAAAATTTAGATTGCCTTCTAAATTACAAACATAGCAAGGGCAGTTATTAACCACCCATTGCATAAATTTTTTATCTTTAATGATCTTTCTTTTCTTAGAAGATGTCGTCATTTGGTAGTTCTTTTTTTTCCTCTGTAATATTAGAAACATCAAAATTATTTTCTTCTATTTTAAGTGAAACCATATTTACAGGTTTACCGTCATTTGTTTCTGTTTTCTTCCATAATGCGCCACTATAAACTTGACCTGCCTTAAGCAAAATATCTTCTTCAACCACTATTTTATTGTTTTTATATAATGGTTGATTACCTGTGGCATCATCTTGTTTGAATAGATTAAAATAAAACATTATATATCGTCCTCTGTCTTTCCTAGTTGTTTGTTATTTATGACAGGCGGATTTGAAAATTCACTATCTTCATCTTCGCCAACTTCAAGCATAAATAATTTCATTAATAAATATTTGTATGCGTATGTTGTTGCTTTTCCGCAACCTTTATCAGATTGGTCAACTCCATACCCTACATAGTCACCAACAGTTATTGAATCGTTGGTATCACAATCAACAATTTTTGCATTTACTTTTATAATTGTAAGATTGCCTTCTTTTGAATGTCCATTAACATTGGGAATAATTAAAATATTTTCTTTTAATAATTCTTTCTTAATGACATCATGCACTGCGTTCCAAGATGTTATTTTATATGGAACACCTTTTGCCTTTTCTTGTTTGATTGACTGAACATTATGCGTAATGTTCATTAGTTTTTTCATAAGTGAAATAGACATTTTTACCTCCTGTTTATTTCAATACTGAATGCCCTCTTTGTTGAAGACATTGTTGTACGATCGGTTTATATGATGACTCCCACTTATCTGGTAGCCATAATAATTGAGGTCGCACATACCAATTATAACCAATTTTTGCACTTTCAATAATACTATTTGTATTATTTTTGGCGATAGATTTACAAGTTTCAAGATCGTCATTGTATCGGTATGCAACCTCTTTTCCATTATTTCCCCTGTGGTCGATTACTGGATTGTATGCGCATGACGTAATCAACAGCATAATCAAGAATAATTTTTTCATCTATTCTTACCCTTTCCTGTTTGCATAATGGATATTCTTGTTCACCATAATTAACATATAATCTGTAAATTAATGGCAGAAATGGTTTGAGATTATCTGGCATATATGAACTCCCTAAATTTATCTGCATCAAAGTTTGCGTTTGTATCTTTGAGATATTCAATAAATGTTGAAATGACTTGTGCCTTTGGATTTGGCATTTCATCAAAATTCATTTTATCAATCTCAATTAATATTTGAGCAAGATACTCAAAATGTCGTTTTTCAAATTTTGGCGTTTTCATTATTCCTCCGATTGTGTTTTCTAATGTTATTGCGTTTTTTTTTATTTCTTTTCATTTGGGCGACAGACATAAATTTCTTTCTTGCTTTTTTAAATCTTTTTACAGATATGCCTTCGCCCAATACACCAACTTCTGCCATTATAGAACCTCTTGTACCAATTGACAGTATTGATCGTCTGTTATGATTTTTTGTAATTTACCATTAAGATAATATGCATGGTAAATAACCTCTTTGTTATTTTCAATTTTTCTAAAATGTTTGACTTTATCAAACAAAGGTAAAACTGAAAATTTTGTACCGTCAATTGCAAAGGCACCATGACCTTCACAATCTGGGCATTCTTCAAACGGTTTGGTATATTTTTCATAAACTGAAATAATACCTGTACCGTCACAACAACGACAATTTATAAATTCTTTCATTGTCCCCTCCCATTTAAAAGATTAGTCAAAGTTTCTTTGGCGTGATTTTCCTGTCTTTGACTTGCTCTTTCAAATATTTCTATTTGTAAAATATCTAAATTGATACCATATCTTTGTTCGTATTCATCAACGATAAAATCTTTTGCCTCATCTTCATTTGCAAAATGCATTGTATCAATATTTGGATCGGCGTATTTGTTTTTTACACCATGTACGATTGCACAATATAAAGTCATTTTTGGTACTCCTGTGTAAGTTCATCTAATTCTTGTTGCGCCTCTTCTCTCGTTTGATAATAACCAAATGAAAGACGAGAATATGGCATTGGTATTTTGTACTCTTGATCTAAACACAATTCGCCAATATAAAAACCTGCAGCCGATTCAAGAACCATTGGTTCTGAAACAAGTTCTTCGACACCCCAAGACATTCTTGGGGTGTATTTAATATCGTAAATATTATTCATTGACTGCCTCCTGATCGAACACAACCTGTGAGATATGAAAGATTGGGTATTTTCTACCAGAAACAACTTCTGTAAGTTTGCCATTTGGCATTTCTTTGATCTCTGGTAAAGGTTTGGTCAATTTGGCAACTGCCTTTGTGCCTTTAAGAATAACACCACCAAGTTTAAATGCCTGATTGAAAGTCAAAAATCCACCTGTAAAACCAGTCTTTTTTAAGATTTCAACATTATTACCTTGATAATGTTTTTTTGTGTATTCGTTGTAGTACATGAAAACCTCCTGTTGGTTTTTTTTGTTCATTGTGTAAAAAATATATTGTTGTTCGTCTATGTCAATATTCTCTTAACAGTTTCTTAACATTTTTATTGATATTATTTTTCTTTATTTTCAATGGTTTTTCAAATATGTTCTAAAATGTCGAGTTTTCAAGAGCTTGACCCTCCTGTTGGGGTAGGTTTTCGCGTACCTACCCCACTTTTTTTGGTATCTATTTCTATCAAAATGATTAGAAATAATTAAACAGGAGTCGAATATGTCAAAAATGCCAAAAATGAACTTATGGATTGATGCATTTAATTCAGATACAAGTTTTTTAAGTGATGAAGAACTTGGTATTTATTTTAGGTTAATATTTTTTGCTTGGGCAAGAAAGGGATATTTACCTAATGATCTTGAATTTATTGTAAATTTAACAAGAGACAAAAACAAAAACGCAGTTAATAAAATAATAAAATTATATTGGGTTAAAGATGAAAAAGGTTATTCCCAAAAAAGATTAAAAGAAGAATACGAAAGAGCAGTTCGTGTTACAGAAAGTGCTAAGAAATCAGCAGAGTTTCGTTGGGATAAAAACGCAGTCAATTCGCAAAGCGAACGCAATGCTTCTATATCTAAATCTATATCTATATCTAAATATAATATAAATACTTACTTTAATTTATTTTGGGAAAAGATTTGTTATAAAGTCAGTAAAGGTCAAGCAAGAAGAAATTATGGTAAATTACATAAAGATTGGCTTGAAGAACCACAGATGTTGGCTGATAAATATAATAAATATTACAATAATCTTGGTGATAAAAAATTTGCAAAACACCCAAGCACTTGGTTATCAGCAGAAGGTTGGGAAGATGAAACACCAATAGAAAAAGGATTTGATAAAGCAGAACATGAAAAATATAAATTCAAACAAAATTGTGAAATGTATAAAAAAGGTATTAGATTACAAACTTGGAGTAGGCAAGACATAGAAAAGTTTGAGCATGAACTTGCAAAACAATCTAATTGAACTATGTTTTATCTATGGAAGAAGACCTTAGGCAACACTTTTTTGTTTTACAAGAAAAAGACGGGAGCCATTCTGCTTATATTCGATTTGCCGGATTTGAAAATAAAGAACAGGCACAACATTTAATTGATACTATCATTGCAGAGTTAGGTATGATAAAAACAGAAACATTAAAAATAACTTATCATTAATGGAAGTTTTAGAACTAAACTTAAGCGAATTAAAACCATACGAAAAAAATCCAAGACAAAAAAGAGATATTGAAAAAGTTGCAAACTCTATAAAAGAGTATGGTTGGCAACAACCTATTGTTGTAGATAAAAATTTTGTAATTATTGTTGGTCATTCAAGATATGAGGCGGCAAAAATGTTAAATCACGAAAAGGTGCCTGTTGTAATTGCAGATATATCACCAGAGAAAGCAAAGGCATATCGTATTGCAGATAATAAAACAAATCAGTATTCAGATTGGGATTTTTCAAAACTTCATAAAGAATTAGCAGAATTATTAGATGTTAACTACGATTTAAGTAATCTTGGTTTTGAAGAGGCAGAATTAGAAAGCATTATTACATTTGATCGTGGCGATGGCGAATGGTTAGATACAAAAAAAGAATGGGAAGGTATGCCGAGTTTTGAGCATGATGACCTATCACCATATATGGCAATCAGAGTTAATTTTGTAAACAAAAAAGCAGTTGAAACATTTTTTAAAATGATACAACAAGATTACACAGAAAAAACAAAATTTATTTGGTACCCTCAAATTGAGAAAAATGTTTTAAAAGATAAAGGTTATGTATCAGAGGAATAAGTTTACCTATAAAAATTTAGATTTTATTGTTAGAGATGAAACATCAGATAGTTTTGTTGTAAAAGAAGTTTTAGGTGGTGCATATAGAAAATTAAATATACAACCAAATGATATTTGTCTTGATCTTGGTTTAAATATTGGTGTTTTTTCTGTTATGGCATCAAAAAAATGTAAATTTGTATATGGTTTTGAACCTGACAAAGAAAATTTTGAAATTGCATCAAAAAATTTACAGTTAAATAATTGTACAAATACAAAAGTTTTTGAAAAAGCAGTAGTCGGAAATGATGACGATATGCGGACATTTTCAATAAATGTAAAAAGAAATAAAGGTGCACATTCATTAATTGCAAAAAAAGGTCGTGATTCTGTTTTTGTAAAATGTGCAAATATAAATAATCTTATACAACAGTACAAACCAACAATAATGAAAATAGACACAGAAGGTGGTGAATATGAGATTATAAAATCAATTAATGATTATTCATGCTTTAGAGAAATTATATTTGAATTTCACCACGCACATTTAAACGACATACCAACAAAAAATAAATATTTTGAAATAGTCAATTTTTTAAAAGGTAAATTCAAAAATGTTGATTATAGACCAGAGACAAAAGGAGCTTGGGTAACAAATATTTATTGTTTTAATGAATAAGCCACAGTTCCCCCTATATATACCTACCAAAGGTAGATCAGAAAGTCGCCTAACAGTAAAAGCTCTAGAACAAATGCAGGTACCTTATCGTGTTGTTGTTGAAGAACAGGAATACACAGATTATGCAAGGTATATAGACAAAAAAAATATTCTTGTTTTAGATAAAACCTACCAAGAAAACTATAATACATGTGATGATCTTGGTATGTCAAAATCTGTTGGACCTGGTGCTGCTAGAAATTTTATATGGCAACATTCAATAGACGAAGGCCATAAATGGCATTGGGTTATGGACGATAATATAAAATGTTTTCGTAGGTGGCATAAAAATAAAAGAATTAAAATTTATGACGGTGTTATGTGGCGTGTTATGGAAGATTTCTGTTTGCGTTATAAAAATGTGGCAATGGCAGGGCCAAATTATACTTTCTTTGTGATTGATAAGTGGGGTGATAGGTATGGACCATTTACAGTTAATACAAGAATTTATAGTTGTAATTTAATTCGTAATGATGTGCCTTTTCGTTGGCGTGGTAGATATAACGAAGATACTGATTTGTCTTTACAGATGTTAAAAGCAGGTTGGTGCACGATACAATTTAATATATTTTTACAAGAGAAAGCACGAACACAAACAGTCAAAGGTGGGAATACAGAAGAGTTTTATGCAAAAGAGGGAACAGTGCCAAAATCTCAAATGCAACTTAAATTACACCCTGATGTTTCAAGAGTCACATGGCGATATGGTCGTTGGCATCATTATGTAAATTACAACAAATTTAAAAGAGAAAACCACTTAATTCTTCGTGATGATATACAGATACCAAAAGGCACAAATGAATACGGAATTGTGTTAAAAAAATTTGACAATTTATAAATCTTTCAGCATAAATATAGCAACCCACACTCTGGGTATAAGAGGTGAAAAAAATGACAGAAAAGAAATCGGTCGGCAGACCAAAAAAAGAATTAGATACAAATTTAATTGAAAAATTGGCTTCAATATTCTGCACAAATCAAGAAATATCAACCATTGTAGGGTGTCACCCAGATACTTTGGCAGATAATTTTTCCGAGTACTTAAAAAAGGGGCGAGATCAAGGAAAAACTAGCCTTAGAAGAATGCAATGGGAAAAAGCACAATCTGGAAATACCACAATGTTAATATGGTTAGGAAAGCAAATGTTAGGTCAAAAAGATAAACTTGAAACATCTGAAAATAATGAGCCATTACCTTGGTCGTATGATTAATGGGATTAACTAAACCTCAACAGACTGTCATAGATAGTAAGGCGAGGTTTAGAGTCTTAATTAGTGGACGAAGATTTGGTAAAACATTTCTTGCTATTAATGAACTAGCAAGATTTGCAAGATACCCAAAAAAAAAAGTTTGGTATGTTGCTCCGTCTTATCGAATGGCAAAAAATATTGTTTGGAATGATTTGATTGATAGGCTTTATAAACACAAATGGGTTTCAACAGTCAATCATGCCGATTTAACTGTTTATTTAAAAAATAATTCAACTATAAGTTTGCGAGGGGCAGACAATGAACAATCACTTAGAGGTGTAGGTTTAGATTTTTTAGTAATAGATGAATTCGCTGATATTAAAGATAGTGCATGGTTTGAGGTATTGCGACCAACATTGTCAGATCGTAATGGACACGCACTTTTTACAGGGACACCTAGAGGTTATGGGAATTGGTCTTATAATCTTTTTTTAAAATATGAAACTGATGAAGAATGGAATAGTTTTAAATATACCACATTAGAAGGTGGTCAAGTATCAAGACAAGAAATAGAACAAGCAAAACAAGACTTAGACGATAGAACTTTTCAACAAGAATACGAGGCAAGTTTTGTCAATTATGCAGGTGCAATCTATTATAATTTTGATCGTAATGTTAATATTATTGACTATCAAACTATATCAAGACAATTACATATAGGCATGGACTTCAATATTGACCCTATGTGTTGTATTGTAAGTGAAATAATCGATGACAGTATTTATATATTTGATGAAATACAAATCTATTCAAGTAATACCCAAGAAATGTGCGAAGAAATAAAAACAAGATATAATGG